>Ga0114971_10000427_pt1 | contig 27345 bp, 23 predicted proteins | sample M_140625_MF_Meta_FD_87320 | JGI IMG/M metagenome (GOLD analysis project Ga0114971, IMG submission 87320) | Freshwater microbial communities from Lake Montjoie, Canada to study carbon cycling - M_140625_MF_MetaG | ecosystem: Environmental > Aquatic > Freshwater > Lake | place: Lake Montjoie... | reverse complement strand
TGGCGGTTTACTGCTAGATAGCTGCGTGGTGATACGGCATTTTCGTGGTGGGACGGTGGCAGGCGAAGGCGGACATTGTACTACAACGAGCACTACAAGCACCCTCCCGAATCTGTAAGTTGTTCATTTACAGAATGGTGGAGGCGAGGGGAGTTGAAGATCTCTCCCTACAGAAGCAAATCATGTTCATAAGCCTTATATGAACTCAATATGAACAACTTTCTCCCTCTCTGAGTAGATTTTAACCGTCGAAAAAAGAGCATGAGTTTAGGCGTAAACCTTGGGTTCAGTCCCGTCGTTCCGCGCCCAGAAGACGGCGAATGACCTCCCCATGCCAAAGCTTACCAGTTCGTGTTGGGACACCTTCGCTGTTGAGATGATCGGCAATCTCAACAAAGGTCATCCGCTTACCCATTCTTGGCTTTCTACGAAGGTTGCGGATCAGCTCTAGGGTTTCGGCTTCCCCCTCACGCTCGCCAAATGGTTTGCGCCCCTCACAGCGGCCCTTCGCTTTGCGAGCCCGCACGCGAGCTGCCTTGAGTTTTAAGACGATGCTGGTCTTATCGAACTCCGCAACCGCTGCTAAAATTTGCCTGACAAGTTTTGCCGTTGGATTGTCTGAGTCACCAGCAGAAAGGTCATTGCCCCCTTCTGCCTCGATCACATTGACGCCAAGGCGTGAGAACTCGCGCAGGAGCAGCTCAGATGCGACAAGGTCACGAGCAAAACGGTCAGCCCTTTCAACAACGACTGTTCGCACGCCATTTGCAGCAATCGCCCCAAGCAGTTCCACCATAGCAGGCCGTCCGTCCAATTCATTTGCCCCAGAAATTCCCTCCTCAAGAAATTCGCGCTCAACTGTCGCTCCATGGGCCTTCGCCCACACCTTGATCTTGGCTCGCTGCCGCTCGAAGCCATCCCCATCGAGTTGCCCACGAGAAGAAACGCGAAGATATGAAAACACTTTCATCACTCACGATTCTAGGGTGTTACATGAGTTTTTCAACACCAAGTCTTTAGAAAAGGTGTTTTCTGGAGTAAAAAAGGCCGTGCCTGATTTATGGCGCTCTCTGAAAAAACTCGATGCTCCCCTGGATAGCAGAACTGTATTCACAAAAGACCTTCACCGCACCCTCCTCCATCTTGAATGTCGGAATAATCAGATCTTTGTTCGGATCAAATGACACCACGCACTCAGATTTATGGGAAGAAAGACCATTTCTCCAATTTTCTGGGCAAGTTCGAACTTCAATTCCGTCATCGAGTTTTAAAATAGCTTTAATTCCATTTGAAAACTCCCCCTCAGAGCACAGGTCTTCACAACAAGCAGTGCCTGCATCCTTCCAATTCCATTTCTTTTCAGCTCTTCTAGCCTTGAACCATTTAGGCATCATCACCTCTTTATCTTTTTTGCCTCTCTCAAGTTTCATTACGTAGGATAGGACTCTTTTGGAATTCTCAATTCCAGGCGAAACTGGCACTAAATGAATCTCCGATCCCTTCGGCAATTTAAGTCTAAGATCTATTGAGAAAGCTTGGATTACTGCATTCAAGAAAAACTGTTCACAATGCAGAAGTTTCTGCTGCTTGCTTGGAGAATTTCTCATGCCGTCGAAGCTGAAAAGAATATGCAGATGCCCTAAACCACTCCTGCCGAACTCACTGCAACTGACAAAAATGAGATTGTTTTTGCCCAAATTTAATCTTTTACCCGCTTTTATCGCCAATAACAGCGAAATCTCTTTCCTATTACTTTCCCCATTTAAAGTAGCCCTTGAGAATAGTGCGCCCAAATTAAATGACTTGATTGTTACAAGCCAATCCATTCTGTATCCTTCAAATGCACTTATGTGGGGGTCTGTGTTATAGGGGATCATCTGCGTTAATTTCTTAATTAAACAAAACAATTCTAAATGCAGGATCTTTTGATCTCCGCATCTGCGTTTTTTTTATTCTGAATTGAAAAACTTGAAACAATCAACGATTGTCGAGTTTGCTCCTTGTTTAATGAATCTTAAAATTACGGCATGAAATTTCTAGAAAATTTCAAAAAACTGATACATAAACAATTTTTTGTGTAAATAATAAGTGGTTCCCTGTTGACCTGTCCACTGATGCGGGTGGTAAGTCCTAAGGGAGTGGATTGGGTTTGCTGGCAACACGCCCTGATGCTGCGCGATCAGTCAAAACACCAACTCCGCTATGGTCCGACCATTTTTGAGTCTGACCCAGCAAACGAGTTCAGAGGGACCAAATTTTAAACAATTAAAAATGGAACCAATCCCACAATCTCGAAGGAACCAGGCGCTCAAGATTCTTCATTCCCAGTTGCTTCCGAATGAGCCATTTACAGGGGATTTGCTCTACGAGGCCCTTGTGCGCAACGGTTTTACCAATGACGAGGCGGGACGACTCATCGGAAGCTTAATGCGGACGGCATCAAGTCAAGGATGGATCAGAAAGACAGAAAGCTGGACGCACAGCAGGCGAAATAGATCGAACATCCAAATCGTCTGGATCTCCTCAGAAACACCTTCTGTTCGCAAAGTGCTGTAAATCAATCAAATAACTAACTTGCACTAAAAAATCCAGAAGGTGCCTTCAAAAAAAGAGACCGCCACAAATGTTCAACTGGAGGAGCAGCACCAATCTTCACGATATCAGTAAAGCCTCCGACCGCCCTTTCACCTGCTTTCTCTGAGATCGGACCTGAGAAAAATTGAGAATCTTTGATCTCGAGAATCGAGTTAGCACTATCGCTCTGTTTCAAGTCGCCATAACTGAAAGCTAATACATTAACTTCATCCGCGTTTTGGTTCAGATAGTGCGCCAAATTCAGAGCAGTACTATCGGAGATGTAATCAGTTAGAACGTCTTGAACAACCCAAAACGTCATTCCGCCCCAAGAAAGCCCGACCTGCGACTTAACAATTAATTGGCTAACCATTCTGGCCCACACTTGGCGGTAATTAATCCCAGGGGCCAAATGTCTTTCTCCATTAATCACTGCATCCTCAAACGCCATCGCGATCTGAGATCTCTTGTTTTTGTCTCCACCAGAGGTGCTTGACGTCATAATCTCCACAATGATCAAAGGGATAGACGGAAAGTCATCCACCCAGAGCTCATTATCTCGCAATGCAAGAGTGAAACCATTCTTCTCAGCAATCGCTTTGGCTCTTCGTTCAGTCAGATTCAAAATTTCAGCTACCTTCGAAAGCTGGAGCCTCTCTTTACCTGCGATTATATAATCAAACGAATAATCAAAATACTTTTCTTGCTCATCATCGGTGATTGTAGAAACTTTCATCTTCACCTCAGACCAAACACGATAACTCTCCCCCTTTTTTAATTTTGAATACTTTGATAGCTCATGCTTTACATTTTGCTGATAATCATAACCCGAATTTTGTCTTAAAGACAAAAGCCGTCTAGGGCATACTATCCAAGGTTGTTCATTATCTTTAAGTTGCAAGGAACAAACACCAGCTTGAACAACCTTCTTGTCAGGAAAGTATGGTTTTAATGCAGGATTCTTGTCTAGGTCTATCGCAGAGAGGTAACGATTTCCTCCGCCATCACACTCTGCGCCCATAAATGGACACCATGCTTTAGCCCGATTGTATGCCGCCTCTTGATTCCACTTATCAATCCTATAGCCAAATAATTCGAAAATTTTCTTACTCATGGAGGTAATGGAGGATGCTATTTCCTAAGGCTCGCGCCAAGGGTGGTGGGACGGAATTAGCCACTTGTCTGTGTTGATCGAGCGTTTTTACCGTTCCCGTTCGGGACCTAATCGGCCCTTTCAGCTCGTACTCATCGGGATAACCGTGAATTCGCATATACTCGCGTGGGGTTAAGTACCTGTCCTCTATCGGATGATAAAAGATCTCACCGCATCTTAAAGTGTTTGAGGGACGTCGACGATGAAGTCGGAGATACTTGGTCGTATCTTTTTTTGACAAACCTTTACGAAGATCCTCTCCTAAATGCATTTGTGCAGCTAGGTACGATCCTTCAGGAACCTGTGCGATGCGTTCCCGATCACGAACAGGGGTAACATCTACATGATTGTTTTTGACATCATCATAGTTGGTTTTTCCTGCTCGCTTTGGAGTGGGTTTGCCCAAGCCTTTAATCGCCTCTCCGACTGTGTTGTACACTTGGTTTGTGAACAGTGTTTCTCCTTCTGATGCATCTGAGTGCGTTGGATCGGGGAATAAGAAACCGTTTTTCCCAAGAGTCGCCACAACAAAGAGGCGCTCTCTCATTTGAGGAACACCGAAATCAGCAGCGAGGATAACCTTCCATTTTGGAATGTACCCAATTTCTCTTAATCTTTTTAGGAAGATCTCAAACACCTCTCCTCGCTGTTGCTTTGGTCCCTTGGCTGAAAGCAATCCCTTAACCTGTTCCATAAGAATGACTTTTGGTCTTAACGCTTCTGCAAATCGCAGGATTTCAAAAAGTAATGGACCTCTTTCGTCGTCCAACCCCAGTTGCTTTCCTGCGAGTGAGAAGGACTGGCAGGGGGGGCCACCAAATAAAAGGTCAAGACCTGTTAAATCCACATTATGTTGACATGACAAACTCAGGGGGTCGATTGTTCTGATGTCGGCATGAATCACGACTGTGTCATGCTTTTCTCTCTCTGCGGCGGCACGAAGAGTCGAACAGCAATGCGGGTCTGCTTCAATCTCCGCAAGAATATTAAAACCAGCGGCGCGTATGCCAATGTCCATACCTCCTGCCCCAGAGAACAATGATAGTGCGCTTTTCTTATGCATCCTGTACGAGTTTGTCATGTGATAAGGGGCGCTGCAAAGTAATGCGCGTGCGTTTTCTTTTTTCTTGAAATCACCTGCTCTGGCGAACGGGCGAGAGTCGTATGGGCCTCGTCTCTCCCTATCCACCCCGAGAAGAGGCATAGCCACCTCGGGTGACTCCTGAAGAGTGTTGCTTGCTTCAAGTCTCGAAGCTCTAGAGCTTTGTGTGCCTTCGCTTTCAGACGGTCACAAAACGTAGTGGATAAATCAAAAAAGCTTCACTTCCCAAGAGAAAGAGAAAACAGCCCCCCGCCTAGGACATCGGAGGCATGGATTGGAGTTGTTTTTCGGGAAATTGGGGGGGGGGCTTTCGTTGTGTGTGCTCCTCCTGCAATCAGCCTGCGGTTGTGCCAGCAAAAGCTGATAATACAAAATCTTTTATGTTGTTATCTTTGTTTGACTTACGACTGAAAAATTCTTGACTGCTGGCTTGGCTTTTGCTAGAAAGATGCTATGAAATCAAAAATATCTTCTCCAGAGTTTTACGGTGGCGACAAATTCGTGATTTTGCAGGCTAGTGACCTGTGCGGGCTTTTGGATGCCAAGATTTCAGCATTCCTTGATAAAGTTGGCAAAACCCTGAATAAAAAAGACTTAAAAAAGAATTTGCCTGACACTGATTGCTGGCTCGATGCAAAGCAGGCAGCGCAGTACTGCGCCATGAGTCCAGGCACCTTCGACAAGTATCGGTACGAGACCACTCCAAAATTGGAGGGTGCTAAACTGGATGGGAAAACGCTCTACAAGAAAAGCGCGCTCGATCTCTTTATAATGACCTATCGAGAACGGTCTCTGGGGCTCTGTTGAGAATGGCAACTTCGATTTTTGTGGCGTAATCCGCAGGAGGTATGAGCGAGAACCATTCTTTGGCCTCTTCATGATTTCTCACCCTTTTGTAGCTGTGGATTAGTTCGTTTGGGGAGTTGCCCATCTCTGCCGCAACTAGGTCATAATCTTGGTTGCAAGTGATGAGCCTGTAGCTTGCATAACTCTTTCGAAATCCGTTTTTAACGCTTCGGACTTCGGCCGATTCGCGCAAGGAAATTAGCTTCTTGTTGTACGCTTGGCTATATCTCCAGATTGCCCCTTCTAAATTTCGAAAGGGTTCGAGCCATGCCGCAGCATTGGGATGGAATGGAATTCTTCTGGTGGCTTTGCTTCTAATTTTTTGATGCTGGAAATCAATTTGCATGTGATTCCAGTCGAGTGAATCCCAAGTGAGTTTTGGGCGGTTTAGTCCTTCAGCGTGTACCTCAAAAGGTCTGAGACCTTGAAGCGCACCAAGGACAATGGCGGGAATCATGTCGATGTCGTTTTCGACAGCCGCCTCAAGCATGGCACGAAGCTCGTCAGGCGTGTAAATCTCGACGGGCGTGGGATTGCCCATTCGGGCTGTGGTTGTCTTGTGAAACTCCGTTTTTACTGGGGTCTCAGGCAGTGATCGAAGGGTCCCTTGGCAATAGTTTGCCAAACTAATCAGCGATGCTCTGTTGCTGTTTCGAGTCTTGGCGCTCCACTGCAAACTTGTACGTGGGTCTTTTTGGGAGGAGAGATAGGCATTGAGTTCGAGGGTGGTTAACTCGTGTATGCTTCTTTCTTTGAAGAAATTGCAAAACCTCTTGAAATGCTTCATGAGGGTCTTGAGCTGCATTGGCGTGCAGCCGCTGTTTTTCGCGTGTTCGATCCTCGCCGTCGCGCATTCTTCTACGCTCATGGGGACGAGCTTCGCCCCTTGGTGGTTGATTACGTAAAAGTTAACAGCATCACGCAATGTCGCCCCTTCGCATTTCTCATCGAGGAGCAGTTCCATTTCGTGGTAGTAGCGACTTGGATGCTTAAGCGGGTAAAGGCTTTTGGACTCGTCTGGATTTTGGGCGAGCTTTTCCAGCTCTCTTTTCACCTCAGCGAAAGCTTGCGTGTAGGTCTTGTATGTGTTTCTGACTGGATTGCCCGCATAACAAAAGTAGGTCCCGCAGGTCCCATTTGGGTAGGGATAGAAGGAAACAGAAAATCCGCTCAGTGATTTTTTGATCGTGGTGCGGTTTGCTGTCTTTGACTGCTTCTTTGGAGCCATCCTTTCATATGAAGGCATATGAAAAAAATGTCACGCCAGATTGGGGTGAGGCTGCGTAAAGAACCTCAGAGACACCTCCTGTAAACACCTTGTTTTGAGCGGCTTTACTGTGGATTCAGTGCCGCTTTGAATGGTGGAGGCGAGGGGAGTTGAACCCCTGTTTCTAAAGTAGGTGTTTTCTATATTTGCCTACGTTCATTTCCATATACTTACACACACACAAATAGTGCTGGACGTAGGCATGAAAGGTTAGCTACAAGGTTAGGCATGGCCGAGCTTAGAAAACATCCAGAATCCAAGTTTTGGAGCGCGCGCTTCTACGACGCTTCCGGCAAACAACTCACCCGCTCAACTAAGGAGACAGACAAAAAGAAGGCTTTAAGGATCGCTCTCGCCTTTGAGGAGGCGGCGCGAACCATAAAAACGGCTAGGCATACGCGGGAGGTGATAGCAGAACTTCACGAACGCATAACGGGCGAGACTCTGGCGTCTCAATCGTGGAGAGTCTTCACGGAATCATGGATTAGCCGGAAGAAGCCCGAGGTCAAACCGTCCACAATGGAGTTTTACCTTAACGCCATCGGCAAGTTCACGGCGTTTCTTGGGGCAAAGGCGGGCGTTCAAATGACCGAGTTAACGGCCGCGGATGTCGTCGGGTTCCGAAACCATGAATCCAAGTTTCTCGCACCAAAGACGGTTAACCATGACCTAAAGGCGTTGCGAATGGTCTTCCGTGATGCGTTACAAGATCGCGTGATCAGTGAATCTCCTTGCGAGTTCGTGAAAACGACCAAAACCGGACAGAAAACCAAGAAAATTCCGTTCACGATACCACAACTTGAGGCGGTTATGGCGGTGGCGGATGCCGAATGGAAAAGCATGATTCGCTTTGGTCTCTACTCGGGGCAGCGGATTGGGGACATTGCAAGCCTGACTTGGCGCAATGTGGACTTGCAAACACTTCAGGTGCGACTGGTGCAACTCAAGACCGGCAAGCCCGTCATCATTCCAATCAAAGGGACTTCGCTTATTCCGTACCTGATGGAGCAAGCCGGGGATGATCCCGACGCCCCTGTTCATCCTCGGGCGCACGCTTCCTTCAACAGAAACGGGCGTTCCGTAACCGTCTCAAACCAGTTTGGCGAGCTCCTCGCACAGGCCGGACTTCGCGAAAAGAAGGCGCATAGGAAAACCGAGGGCGGCGCGGGGCGTAGCGGGGCGCGAACGTCCCGCGGGCTGGGCTTTCACTCATTACGAAACACCACAATCACTTTCGGAGCCGAACTAGGGATTCCCAAGGAGGTGATCATGGCCCTTGCCGGGCACGATAGCGAAGCGATGAGCCAGCACTACACGAACGTAGGCTTGGACTCGCTAGAAAAGGCCGTGGGCGCTTTGCCTAAAATTTAAGGAGAACTTTATGGGCAAAGAACAACAGAAAGCGCCGCTCTTAGACCCTGAATTAGAGCTTCTTGTTAAAACTGCAACGGCCATTCGCGCCTTTTACAGTGCTGACCTCGGGGAGGTGGGATCGTTGGGGCATCGCCATCTTAATGACGAAATAGCGCATGAGGCGTGGGTACTGATTAAAGCGTGCAAAAGGCGCTTGTACGTGGCGGAGTGCGAGGAAGAAAAAAGAACTTTATACGCGGAAATAGCTGACGCCCAAAAAGAAGAGCGTCTTACCTGGGCAGAGGGAATTGCTAAAATAAACGGGTCCTCGCACGCAACAAGGGGAGGCGGAGTCAGGCGGTTGCGAGAGGTTCTTGATAAGCGTCCCATATTCCGAAGGAATAATGAAGAGTCGACGGAGAACTTAATGAAAACCTACAAAGAGCTTGGTTTCAGTCTGTTCGAAGTCAACGGGCTGATTCGCTGGCAGAACAAACTTGTGCAGCGTGGAGAGCTTTCTGGGAAAATTCTACCAGAAGTTGAAAATAGTTCTTGCAAGCCCGTTTCTGACAAAACTTTGCCAAAAGCTGACAAGCTGGGGAAAAAAACTGACAGCGCCACCCGGAAGCGCTGACAAAAAGGGCGGGTTGGGTGGGTTAGCTTACAACAGGCGCAGGTTTGCTTACAAAGGGAGCGGATTCCCTGACATCAGGGGTTTAAGTCGGTTTTGGTACGTTCGTTTGCGTTATGAAAAATTCAAACGAATACAGAGCAAACACTACAACCACCACCCTTAACCCCATCCCGCCGGTTTGGCTGCGAATCCCTGAGGCTGTGCGAGTATCGGGGCTTTGTAGATCATCCATCTACAACCTAATCACAAACAAAAAGGTAAAGAGCTTCACCAACAAAATTCAGCCCGACTCTCAACGGGGAACCCGGCTGATCTCATACTCAAGCCTGGTGGAGTATTTAGAGAAAGAACACGACCGGTCTCTTCTCAACGCAGCAACGGAAGGGGGGCTCGAGTAATGGAAGCGCCGCTCCGGTTTACGATGGACATGATCCACGATCATGATTTTCTCAGACTTCTTGAAGAGGCTGACGTGGTAATGACGAAGCCAACCTCTCCCGAGTGGCATGAGCAACTCGCGTTTGGAACAAGGGCCTTGCGCCGCATTATCAAGAACAACACGACGGAGGAGCTCAAGGTGCTCTGGTTGATTCTTGATTGGTGCAGCGAAGAACCTGAGGCACTGGCGGCCGCCCTGCTTGTCACAAAGGGCACGGACGAGCACACGCTGGCAGAGGAAGACAATAACTAAAAACAAAAGGCCCTCGCATCCACCCCACAGGGAAGAACACGAGAGCCGGAATGTTTTTAGCCGAGCATCCGTTCTCTTAATTCTTCCGGCCGCACTTTACAAGCGCCTTTGTAAGCGTTTTGTAAGCTGGGGTTTTTGGGGGTGTGTCTGGGCATTACAGACACATTCACTATGATCGAATACGATTTTGAAAAGCTCCGTTCAGCGCTGCCGTTGCCGGAGCTCATGCAGAGACTCGGACTAGGCGAGCACGCCAAAAAGGCTGCTTTCTGCCCGTTCCACGAAAACACAGCAACGCCTTCCTTCAGTGTTTACCAAAAGGAAAGCGGCCGGGTGTACTGGAAATGTCATTCCACCTGCGGAGGCGGCGATGAAGTAGACCTCCTAGAAAAACACTTAGGACTCTCCAAGCCCGAAGCACTCAAGCGCTGGGCAGAGCTAGCAGGCGGCGCGGTTCACTCAAAACCTGTTTCCTCGTGCCGGGTGCAGCGGGCTCCGGCTCCGGCTCCGGCTCTCACACGTGAACCCGTGGTGATGCCCTCCGACTTGCACGACGGAACACGCGATGAACTCGAAACCGTGGCAAGGCTCCGGGGCGTTGACTTCTGGGCCGTCGCAACGATGAAGCAAAACGAGGTGATTAAGTTCGGCTCCGTTTGTGGCTTTGCTTGTTGGATAGTGACGGACTGCTCAAGGAGCGTTGCCGAGGCGCGGCGATTAGATGGCAAACTGTTTCCAGCAATACCAGACACAGCACTAGGAGAGCGCAAGGTTCACACCTTGAAAGGGAGCAACAAAAGCTCTCCGGTAGGATTGCAACTTCCTAGCAACCTTACCACAGCGTTTCAGCGCTTCTTGCTTCTTGAAGGCTCGGGGGACTTCGTTGCCGGGTATCACTTCGCAATGAGAGGAAGTCAGAGTTGGCTTCCTGTGGCGATGCTCGGGGCATCCAACCACCTTTCACCCGACGCTTGCCGGATACTTAACGGTAAGCAGGTTTTGGTGATTCCCCACGTAGACGAGAACAACGCCGGGGCCAATGGTGCCGGAAAATGGGCGGCGCAACTAATGGCGGCCGGTTGCGAGGTACGGGGCTTGAGCCTAGGGAGATTCCGTAAGCCGGACGGCAAGCCAGTCAAAGACTTAAACGATTGCGTCCAACTGAGCCAAGCTGACTTGGAAAAACTGGAAGGAGTTTTCGTATGAGCGACAAGATTCTTCCCGAGTGGGGGCCCGACGAATTGGAGCGCAAAGAACGACTTGAGGCGGGTTGCGCTGTGCTCCTCAATAGGAAGCGAGACAAGCGCCTAGTGCCGTGGGCAAGAGAAGCCGGGCTCTATGTGGACATCAGCCGGAGTAGCAAATACGGAAACCCGGACAAGATAGGCCGAGACGGCACCCGAGACGAAGTGTGTGACAAGTACGCGGCCGAAGTAGAAAGCAAACCTTGGTTTAAGGACGTTGCTACGGAGCTAAGAGGGAAAGCTCTAAGCTGTTATTGTTACCCAGAACGATGTCACGGAGAAACCCTTCTAAAGGTTATGAATGGCGCTTTGCCTCCTTCCCCCACTGCGACGGACTCAAAGCCGGTTCCTAATGTCAGTAGCCTTATCTTTCAATTCCCCCCCGTTCCGTCAATGGCAGGAAAGGCCACAGCGAGCACAACCACTAACGCAACCTTGCACGGGGCACAGGCTATCGCAGTATCTGGCGAACAATCGGCGGATGCTTCTGAACGACATCGCGCGAAATCGGCGATTTATTATCTCAAGCAAGGTGGCAAATTCTTGTGGCGGCAACCATCTGGGCAAACTGTATTTGCCGATACCAAAGCGGTGGAGCGTGTCTATCAAAACGAGATAAATCCGTTCGCAGCAAAGCCTGAGTTGTCGCGGTTCGTCTACGAAGTCCAAACCGCGCAGGCCCTCAATTACGCGGGCTCAATGCCGGGTTACTGCGAGGGTTTGCACGAGGAAAACGGGCAGCGGTTCTACTGCATGGCGTGGCCAGTGATGCCGAAAGCTATCCCGCCAAAAGGTGCGCAGTTTGGGGAACGCTGGCCGGTGATTTGTCAGCTCATGCAGCGCTTGTTCGTTGATGACACAGGCAAGGAGACGCAATTTTTAACAGTGTTCGCTCATCTCAAAATGGCGCAGGAAGTCTTGAAGCAATCACTGGAACCGGGAAGCGGAGGATCTGGCCGAAGCGTTAGACCTGGGCAAGCGATGGCGTTTATCGGGCCGAAAAATAGCGGTAAAAGCTTGTTCCTCGACTGTGTCATTAAGCCGCTTCTCGGCGGACGTTTGGTTGACGCTTACAAGGCCTTTATGGCCGATGCAGAAGGCTTCAATGGCGAGCTACTAAACGGCGAGGTATGGATGATTGACGACCAAGAATCGGCAACTGACATCCGAACGCGGCGCAAGTTCGCGGCAAATCTCAAAAGCAAACTATTCGGCGCAAGCATGGCATTTCACGCGAAGTACAGTACGCCAGTGACATTGAAACCGTTTGGGCGCTTGTTCGTTTGTTGTAACAGTACGCCGGAGAACCTAAGCGTTTTACCGCCGATCACTGACGACATCAGCGATAAGATTCACCTCATTCTCTGCAATAAGGCTGAGATGCCGATGCCAACCGGGACAGAATCGGAGCGGGCGGCGTTTCGTGCTGCGATTGCGCAAGAGATACCACACTTGGCAGGCGAGCTTGAGGCGTGGTCCATTCCGGCGGAAGTTGCGCATCAGCGGACCGGCGTCTTAACGTACCTTAACCCATGGGTTGAAGAGCAATTAAGGATGCAGTCACCCGAAGCGCAATTAGTGGAACTCATTCTATCGGCATTTGAGACCGGCACCTTTCATGGGAGAGTTTGGGAGGGGCCAGCTAGACAACTTAAAGAGCGCCTTACAGACGAGAACTACTCAAATCATCGTGATGCGAGGTCCCTTCTTTCGACATGGCCGCAAGCAACTGGGACCTATCTAGCGCGGTTGGTTGCCAATTCTGCCACGTGGGAAGGGACCTCGGGGCTAAAAATTGAGGCATCGGGGCAGCTAAAAGGTATCCAAAGATACCGCCTTTCCTCTGTATGACGGCAAAAGAAGGAATGAAGGAACCTGTTTTTAACCTTTTCGCACGCGAGGATATTTATGAAAGGATTAAGGGGATAAGGTAAGTACTAAAAAGAAGCTCGCAAACAGGTCCCTTCTCTCCTTCTTGGCAATAGACACCCCCGGGAAGGAATCTATTGGGAGTCAGTCTCTCGGCGGTGATGGTCCAGACGTGTGCTCTCTTTTTGTGCGAAGATCGAAAAATTTTAGGTTAACACTAATGACGAGCAAAGCACTTGGCGCAAGTGGCATTGTCTGCACGAAGGAAATTATCTAAGGTTCGCTTATGGGAAGGCCTGCTTCAGTTTACAGCAAAGTTGCCGACGTTTTCGGAGTCACTCGCCAAGCCGTGTACAAGTGGCGCGATCAAGGCGCACCGTTCAATTCCACGGATGCGTTGCTGCGGTGGCTTGGGAATCAGTGGTACATCCGCTGCACTGCGAGCTTCAATTTGCGCAGCGTAATTCTCTGGGGCGAAGTCCACACCGCACTTCGTCGCCAACGTCGGCCTCCACGAAAACGGGTCAATGGCGCGTTACCGCCTCGCCGGTGAGCTAGTAGGCGTGGGGCCGCTGTCATCTATCGCGCCGAAAAACAAAGTGGCAGGAATCGCCTCTAATGACGTTCGCTTTACGTCTCAGCCTATTGTGATGAGCGCACTCTCTGAATTTTACGATGTATCGGCCGCAACCGTTAAGGACTGGGAGCGACGCGGCGCACCGGTGCAAGATCCCGCTGCAATGGCGGATTGGGTGCTGAATGAGCCTAGGATCCGTGAGGGCTACGATCGAGCGCAAGCCGTGGCTGACAGCTTACCGAATATGGCGAGGCGAGCAGCTGCGGCAGGGGACACGGCCTTTGCTGCGGAAATGTTGGAGGCGCTGACGGGCTGGATGTCGTCGACACATTGTCACGCGTTGACGAGGAGACGCTCATTCCCGATGACGCGGCAAGCTCACCCATTCCCGCTTTCGAGTTCCAGCTTCGAGTTATGATGCACCTGGTTGAGTTTATCTGGGATCAGTGGCCCATCTTTTTGGTGGTGTGGATCGCGGCGATAGATTGACGGTCGTGACGGTCGACGACTGCGGGGTGAAGGGGTAAGTTGGTGACTTTATGGCGGTGGACTGAGGCTGACGGTTGCAAGATCGACGGGGCGCGGATGGGTGGGGCAACCTAAACACCTCCGAAAGAGTTTGTTGCGCTTCCCATTGTCTCAGCATTGGCAAATGATTCTGGCCTTGAGGCCCAATCACGAACTCATCCGAGAGGTGAATTCTATGCAATGCACTTAGAAATAATCGTTTATGCGTGAAATCTTCTGAGTCAATTCTGCGACAATAGAAACAGGAAAACGGCCTAAAAACGGCAAAAAACGGCTTCTTTTGAGCAGTTCTGAAGCTTTCGTGTTTGGCTTCTTTTCCTTCTGTAAGCCGTTGGTTTACAGGGTATTTAGAGTGGTGCGCGGTGCGGGGTTTGAACCCACGACCCCTACAGTGTCAGTGTAGTGCTCTACCGCTGAGCTAACCGCGCCTTAACTATCAATTTTTCACTCTCAAACTCCTGATTCTGGAAATCAATCGGAGGGGGTAGGAAAGTGAGGCGATACGCATCTCCATTCAAGAAAAAACACTCGCCCTAATTTCTAAGGCCTCAAAACTCGTGTGTTTTTTAAACGGGTTGCAAAGTAAAGCGCAGCATCTCCCTCAAAGAAATCGATGGTGAGTAAAACGATTCGGCGGCAGCACCTTGTCTCGTAGGTGGGAAATTTAAGATTGGAGCATAACCCGTAAATCCATACAAATCAGGAACTCGCGCTGGAATATCGCCTCAGCCCCTGCAGCCACAGCAGGCGACTCAGTCCAAGCAGCAGCGCCGCCGAGAGGGCCAGTTGAGCGATGCCCGTCCATGGCGTCTCCGCGAATTGGGTGAGGACACGCGTCGGCACATTGGCGACCAGAATCACCGGTATGAGCCAACTGAACACCAGTTTGAAACTCCCGTGAAAGACGGAGTCTGGGTAGCGACCGATGTTAAACAGGTTGAAATAACCGTAAACTAAGCCCTGTGCGCGGATGATCCAAAAGCACAGGGTCGAGAGGCCGCACATCACACTAAAATGGACGACAACCCCCAGCAAAACGCAGAGCGCATACAAAAGCACTTGGGAAAATGTGGGCCAAATACCCAATTTAAACAGCGCAAAGCCGGTGATACTCAAACCGATAACGGTGTTGACAAGGTTGTCCATGCCGAACTGTTTGGTGGAAGCTGCAAACTGCGAGTCCATCGGCAGGGTGAGATAGACATCCAGTTTACCAGTACGAACTAGCTCGGGAATTTGGGTCAAATTGACGTAGAAAAAGGCCTGAAATATCTGGGCCACCACTTGGTGTGTCCCCACCAGCGCCACCACCTGCCACCGCGTCCAGTCACCGATGCGGTCCACATGACTGAAGAGCACATCAATAAAGAGAACCTGTCCGAGAAACCAGAGCACCTCTACAACGGTCCAGAGCAGGAAGTTGGCCTTGAAGCTCATTTCGCGAATCAGTGAGTTGCGAAAAAGTAGGCCGTAAATTTGGAGGTAACGCAGCATGAAAAAGGAGAGGCCAGTTTAACGCGTCTCGAGGTCTCCCCAAGTTCAACTTGGGAGCGAGTGGGAGATTTTCACAAAACGCTAAAGGAATCTCAAAACGCATTACATTGGTCCACAGGACTTTCCTATTAAAAAGATAGCCATCAGGTGAGGCTCGAAACGCTAGCGGGGAGATCAAGCCGCGCTAGACCGCCTCCTTCTAATCGCGCCGTTTACTGAATGCTCTTAGTATAAACGTGGGGTTTGCGCGACAAAGCGAGGGAAGCTATGGTCTGATGTTCAGACTCCCCACCTGCATGCTCACCACTTTTCCTTCATGATTCTCCTAGGCGAGCCCCGGCCCGAGTTCCTGCGGGAGGAAACCTTGCGGGATATTCTCCAGAAAACAGCGGAGCTTTTTCCAGACAAAACAGCCATTTCCTCATCAGGCGGGCAACTGAGTTATAGCGCACTGTGGACTTCGGCAACGGCTATCGGTGAGGCGCTTAGCGCGCTGGGAGTGGGCCCCGGAGCCATTGTGGGGCTGCTGCTCCCTCGCGGGGCCGAGCTGCTTATTGCTCAAGCTGGCATCGCGATCAGCGGCGCTGCGTGGCTGCCGTTTGACTCCGAGGTTCCCCTCGAGCGCGCCGCAGTTTGTTTGACCTCGGCGAACAGCTACGGCGTCGTCACGCTGCGCGAATGGTTGCCTCGGCTTGCCGCGCTCCCAGTGCCGGTGTGGTGCTTGGAAGATTTGCTAGCACTCGGCGCCGCGCGCAGCCCCGTCCGCCCCAGCGGAGCAACCTATCCAGCGTACGTCATTTACACCTCAGGCTCCACAGGAACTCCTAAGGGGATTGTCATCAGCCAGAGAAACATCTGCCATTTTCTGCGTAGCGAAAACGCCATTCTCGAAATTCAGAAAGACGACATTGTCTATCAAGGATTCTCCGTGGCATTTGATATGTCCTTCGAGGAAATCTGGATTTCCTACCTCGTGGGCGCCTCCATCTGGATCGCCCCAGCAGAGGTGATTGCCGATCCAGACGCGATTTGCGACGCACTGGAATCCCAGCATATTACAGTGCTCAACGCAGTTCCAACGCTCGTCGCTTTACTAGAACGACTTCCTGCGCACCTGCGTCTGCTCAACATCGGCGGTGAAGCTTGTCCCGACGCGTTAGCACGGAAGCTAACCGGTAAAGGACGTCGCGTTTTCAACACGTACGGACCAACGGAAACGACTGTCACCGCCAGCGTGGCAGAGCTATTTCCCAACCAACTTGTCACCATTGGCAGTCCCCTACCGAACTATGGGATGCTCGTTCTAAACCCTCAACATCATTTACTTCCAGCAGGCGAGTTGGGCGAGATTGCAGTGTTCGGCCCTGGAGTGAGCCCTGGTTACCTGCAATTACCAGAGTTAACGGCCAGCCGATTCATCAACAATCCATTAGCCACTAATAATTTAGAAGAACGACTTTACCTCACCGGCGACCTCGGCCGCATCGATGAGAACGGCCAAATCCACTGTTTGGGCCGCGTCGATCATCAGGTTAAAATTCGGGGCTTCCGTATCGAATTGGACGAAGTCTCCGCCGCTCTCGCTCGTCAAAAGGGCATAGGGACGGCGGCCGCAGTGGTGCGCGAGCTTTACGGCTCCGAGGAGATCGTCGTCTTTGCCGTTGCGAGTGCCTCTGAAACAACGCTACCCCCAGCGGCTCTAAGGCAGGAACTTTCAGAGTTTCTTCCCCATTACATGTTGCCGGCGCACATCGAGCTATTGGAAGAAATGCCGCGCCTTATTTCGGGTAAAGTTGATTTACACGCGCTCAGACTACTGCCGTTAACTACTGGCACTGTGGTTGGAACAGAGGCAGTTTACCAACCAACCTCAGTCGCCGCCCTCGCATTGTGGAGCGCACTTGCAGTACTTTTTCCCGGACGCTCCCCTCGGCCTGAGCATGATTTTTTCGACGATCTCGGCGGGCATTCGCTATTAGCGGCACGCTTAGTGTCACTGCTTCGCAAACGGGCGGGCTTTGAAAGTGTCAGCGTCCAGCACATTTACCGCAACCGCCTTCTTGGGGAAATTGCCGAGGCAATTGGTGCGTTGGACGTCGGGACCGCCCCGTTGGTGGAGCCGCATCCAACACCACTACTGTGGCGACGGGCACTTTGCGGAACGGCGCAATTCGTTTGCCTGCCGTTTCTTATCCTACTGCAACTACTGCAATGGCTGGCCCCATTTTTAACCTACCACTCGCTGACGGGCTCGAGCACTGACAGCCTTCCAAGGGCTGTCGGAGTCTCGGTTGTCGTATACCTCCTCACTTTATTGCTGTCCTTCCCGCTCAGTGTCAGTCTGCGTGCACTGCTCGTGGGGAAGCTCCAACCGGGGTCTTATCCGCTTTGGGGTATCACGTATTTCCGATGGTGGTTGGGTACCCAATTGACAAACATTTGTCCGGTTCATCTCATTTCAGGCACACCATGGAAAATGCTCCATTTGAAGATACTGGGAGCCAAAGTTAGCCGGGATTCGATGCTCAATTCACTGACAGTTTCCGTGCCAGAATTGGTGGAAATTGGACCCGGAGTTTGTATCGGCACGTTCGTGAATCTCGAAAATGCGAGGGTAGAAGCAGGCCGTTTGTTGGTGGGGCGCATCAAGATTGGAGCCGGCGCGACAGTGGAATCTTATTCGGTGATGGAAAACGACACGGAGCTAGGAGCCGGCGCGAGACTTAGCGGACAGTCATGCTTGTCGCAAGGACGTACGGTGCCGCCGGGAGAGACGTGGTCCGGAGCGCCCGCGAAGCCCGTGCTGGACGCCGAAGCTGACCTGCTCTCGACGTTGGGACCAGCACCTCAGAATGATACACTCAACCATCTCTGGCGCTTGGTATTCTACGCCACAGGTGGCGCTCTCGTGGCGGTCTTATTTTTTATGCCAACCTTCCCCGCTTTCGTCCTGCTGGACTGGATTGATGCGCGTACTATCGATCTATTTGAGAGCGCACTGAATTGGTGGGAGGTCTTTCCCTTTTTCTTTGCCTTGGCGATGCCCGCAGCCTTTCTCTTCGTATTGCTCACCGCTCTGGTCGCGGGCGGATTGCTGCGCTGCTTCCCGAAACTGCAACCGGGTCACTTTCCTTTGCACGGTTCCATTTACAGGCGCAAATGGCTTCTTTCCACAGTATTAGATACAAGCCTCCAAGTTCTCCACGGCCTTTACGCCTCTATCTACGCTTCATCATGGATGCGCCTACTGGGCGCCAAAATAGGACGCGAGGCTGAAATATCTACAGCCGAGGGTGTTATACCAGCCCTTCTCGAGCTCGGCGAAGGATCCTTTATCGCAGATGGAGCGTTGCTCGGCGACGAAGAACAGCGTCATGGCTGGATGCAGCTCAAAGGCACCGTCATCGGCAACCGCAGTTTCGTCGGAAATAGCGCGTATGTACCAGACGGCGCGGTCTTTCCAGATGACCTACTTCTGGGTGTCCAATCCAGTGCCCCGCCCAATTCCACGCTCAAGTCCGGCCAGACTTGGATGGGCTCACCTGCGATGGTGCTCCCCGCACGGGAAGCCATCGAGTCACCAGATTCGACACTCACCTTTCACCCGCCACTGTGGCGCAAACTGGTGCGGGGCATCATCGAGGCCATCCGAATCGTTCTACCGATGGCGTTCGTAATCGCCTCGGGCTACGTCATTGTCTATAAAGTCATGGAGTACGCCGATGAGGGAGACTGGACCGCCGCCCTGCTGATGGCCGCTGTTTGCGGACTGGTTTACTCCGCTGGCTCCTTCCTGATTGTATTCCTGTTAAAGTGGGTTTTAGTAGGATTTTACAAGCCACGAAGGGCTCCGATGTGGACGCTGTTTGTCTGGCTGAGCGAGGCCGTCACCGTCGCCTACGAGTCTCTCGCCGTGCCCGCCTTTTTAGATCAGTTGCGCGGGACACCGTTTCTTCCATGGGCCCTGCGGCTGTTGGGGACCAAAATTGGAAAAGGGGTGTGGCTCAACACCACGGACATTACGGAATTTGACTGTGTTGAGATCGGAGATTATGCGGAACTCAACGCCCACAGCGGTCCACAGACCCATCTTTTTGAAGACCGCGTCATGCGCATCGGCAAGGTCCAAATCGGAGCAGGGGCAACGTTGGGATGTCGCGCAATCGTCCTCTACGACGCCTCTGTGGGCGATTATTGCCGCCTCAGTGCTCTAACCTTGGTTGCCAAAGGCGAAGCGCTTCCTGTCCAAACCCGCTGGGAAGGATGTCCAGCCCAGCATCACGTTCTACGGTTTTGACGCCTTCTCGGTTGTCTCGTAGAACAGTAAACCTATGAGACCCTCACACTCCGCCATTCTTCTGACCCTGGCCATCACATCCACAGCCCTCGCACAAGATGCAAAACCGCTTGGATACCAAGATACTCCAATCATACCGGGCACCAAATGGCACGTCCATGACGGCCTCCGCCCTCAGCCCAAGATTATCACCCCGGGAAAAAATCCCGGCGATGCACCTAGCGATGCAATCGTACTTTTCGATGGAAAAGACCTTTCTCAGTTTAAGAAAAATCCCAGCCCAAAGCCTAACTGGACTGTTGAAGAAGGTTGCGCAGTTTCGGTAAAGGGCGCTGGGTATCTCGAAAGCACAGGCCAATTCGGCCCAGATATTCAACTTCATGTCGAATGGGCGGCACCCACTCCTCCAGAGGGCACGGGCCAAGGGCGAGGCAACAGTGGCGTCTTCCTGTTCGGTGTTTACGAAATCCAAGTGCTTGATGGTTACGAAAACAAAACTTACCCAGATGGGCAAGCCTCAGCGCTCTACGGCCAAACCCCTCCGTTGGTTAATGCCTGTCGCAAGCCCGGCGAATTCCAAACTTACGACATTATTTTTAACGGCCCTCGTTTCGAAGGTGCCGAGTTAAAACAACCCGCGTACGCGACGGTTCTCCACAACGGAGTGGTGGTGCAAAACCACGTCCAGCTTTTAGGAGCCACTGGGCACAAAAGCGCTGCCACGTACAAGCCCCACGGCGAAAAGGGCCCAATCAAACTGCAGGATCACGGCAATCCAGTGCGCTACCGTAACCTGTGGATTCGTGAATTACAGCCGCTTGATTCGCAATAATTTACGCATAGACAAACAGAGTTGCTAGACGGCATTCAAAACGTCCGTCTACCGAAAAAAAGAAGAACGCCTCTCCTGCTTTCGCAGGAGAGGCGTTCTCGGTTTTTGTCTGGGGAGACACTGCTCTTGGGGGAATCAGACTCTTGGGGGAGAGCCGTCTTGGGGGTATTCCGACTCCATATGAAAGATCAGCCGAATGCAACAATTTTGTGATATTTCGACAGACTTTCAAGAAACCGAATCAAAATCCCCCACCCTCCTTGGCGGCCCTAAAATCTTGCGCTAGCCTCACCTCCCTATGAAAGCCGCACGCCTCAACCGCCTCTTTAACGCCGCTTCCGGACGCTGCTTCGATGTTGCAGTCGACCACGGTTTTTTCAACGAAGCAAGCTTCCTACCCGGCATAGAATCCATGCGGGAAGTAGTTAGCGTTCTTGTGAATGCAGGTCCAGATGCAATCCAACTGACGCTCGGACAAGCCCGCCATTTGCAAGCCATTCCGGGCAAACAAAAGCCCGCGCTGGTTCTGCGCACCGACGTAGCAAATGTCTACGGGCGCGAGCTGCCCTCCACGCGCTTCAGCACCCTCATCGCAGACCCAGTTCTTCAAGCCGTTCGTTTGGATGCCGCCTGCCTCTGCGTCAACCTCTTCCAAATCCCTGGAGCCCCAGAGGTCTACGCCCAGTGCATCGACAATATCATGCGCCTCAAGGCCGAATCCGATCACTACGGCATGCCGGTGATGGTCGAGCCGCTAGTTTTCCGTCCCAATGCACAAAGCGGTGGATACCAGGTGGATGGCGACATCGAAAAAATCCTCCCTCTCGTACGCCAAGCCGTCGAACTGGGCGCCGATGTCCTTAAGGCAGATCCTTCAGACGACTTGAGCGTCTACCACCGCGTCGTCGAAATCGCTGGGGGAGTCCCTTTACTCGTGCGCGGTGGCGGGCGCGTTAGCGACGAGGTATTGCTGGAGCGCACCGCAGCGCTTCTGGAACAGGGCGCTAGTGGCATCGTTTACGGGCGCAACATCATTCAGCATCCCAACCCTTTGGCGATCACTAGGGCGCTCATGGCGATGGTCCACGAAAACGTAAACGCCGCGAAAGCCTTGGAACTGCTTCATCCAGCGTAAGGCCGGCCCAGTCCTTCTACGAAGCTCCAACGACCTTCTCACAATCGTTTACACGGGAGCTTTATACACTTCGGCGCCCTGCTCGATGAACTCCCGCGACTTCGATTCCATCCCCTGCTCAAGCACCGTCTCCTCCGTAATCCCCTGCTCCGCAGCGTAACGCCGCACGTCCTCGGTGATCTTCATCGAGCAAAAGTGCGGTCCGCACATGGAACAAAAGTGAGCCGCTTTTGCGCCCTCACTAGGTAGCGTTTCGTCGTGGAACTCTCTCGCCGTGTCTGGATCCAAAGAAAGATTAAACTGATCCTCCCAACGGAACTCAAAGCGAGCCTTGGAGATAGCGTTATCACGGTACTGTGCGCCGGGATGTCCCTTAGCAAGGTCCGCAGCGTGCGCGGCGATTTTGTAGGCGATTACACCATCCTTAACGTCTTTGCGATTCGGGAGCCCAAGATGCTCCTTTGGAGTCACATAACACAACATTGCAGTGCCGTACCAACCTATCATCGCAGCCCCAATAGCCGATGTGATGTGGTCGTAACCTGGTGCAATATCGGTAGTTAATGGCCCAAGCGTATAGAACGGCGCCTCGTGGCACCACTCCAACTGCTTCATCATATTCTCGTGAATCAGATGCATCGGGACGTGGCCCGGCCCCTCGTTCATCACCTGCACACCCTTCGCCCAAGCCCGCTTCGTCAAATCCCCCTGCACCTCCAGTTCCCCAAACTGCGCAGCATCGTTGGCATCCGCATTAGACCCCGGCCGTAATCCGTCTCCAATGGAAAAGCTGACATCATACGCCGCCATGATGTCGCAAATGTCGTCCCAGTGGGTATATAGAAAGTTTTCCTTGTGATGCGAAAGGCACCACTTCGCCATGATGGAACCGCCCCGTGAAACAATCCCCGTCGCACGCTTCGCAGTCCACGGAATGAAGCGCAACAGCACCCCCGCATGAATTGTGAAGTAATCCACTCCCTGCTCAGCCTGCTCAACCAACGTGTCTCGGAAAATTTCCCAAGTCAGATCTTCGGCGCGGCCACTGACTTTTTCCAACGCCTGATAAATCGGCACGGTTCCAATGGGCACTGCGGAGTTGCGCAAGATCCACTCCCGAGTGGTATGGATGTTCTTACCCGTCGATAGATCCATCACGGTGTCCGCGCCCCACTTAGTGGACCAACGCATCTTCTCTACTTCCTCCTCGATGCTGGAGGCCACGGCGGAGTTGCCGATATTGGCGTTAATCTTCACGAGAAAATTGCGCCCGATAATCATAGGCTCCAATTCAGGATGATTGATATTTGCAGGTATAATCGCCCTCCCCCGAGCGACTTCCTCCCGAACAAACTCCGGAGTAATGAACTTTGGCAGCGCTTGCGGAAATTTCCTAAACACCTCCGGTGCGTCACTGCGTCCCATAGTTCCTGGATGCTGGTGCTCCAAACTGTCGCGCGAGGCCTCGGCAGAGAACTTGTCCCTCAACCGCTCCAATCCTTGGTTTTCCCGGATCGCTATGTACTCCATTTCAGGAGTAATAATCCCCTGCCTCGCATACCAGAGTTGCGTGACAGGATGCCCCGCTGAACCGCGCAAAGGCCTGCGGGACGCACTTGCCGGAGCACTGCCCGCGAAAGCCTGTCCCGCGCGCCTCACCGTCGCGGCGGCATGCGCCTCTGACAGATACCCGTCGTCACGCGCTGAATGACCACGACCATCATACTCCTCCACATCGCCCCGAGCGCGAATCCACTCCCCCCTTGCAGGCGGAAGACCTTCCTCGACGGTGCCAGTAAAAGTCGGGTCGCCCCAAGGGCCGCTCACATCGTAGATGAGAACCGACTCGTTTTGCTCGAAGGATCCGTCAGGAAGACGCGTCTGAGCCAAGGAAACCTTGCGCATAGGAACTTGCACCGAAGGATGCAAGGTTCCCGGCAGGTAAACCCGCTCTGAATTCGGTAGCGGTGCAGAACTCTGAGGATAAAGGGATTCGTTCGGAGCGTTCATAAAATTTGGGGCCGACTAGCAGCCATTTCCAAGAGATAGGCTAACCCGTGCAGGCGTTAAAGAAGAACCATAGCGTAAGACGGAAGAAGTAACCTCTATGGTTCCTGAAAAAGAGGCGCGACAGCAACATCGAAGAACCTCAACGGTCAGAGTGCAAATTGACTCACACCGGGCGATGGTTCATCGTCGCCGATATCTATGGTGGACGCTATTATATTTGATATCGGCAACGTGCTGCTGCGGTTTGATTTCAACCGCACAATTAAACGCATTGCACCATTTTGCAGCGTTGTGCCCACCGCAATCCAAGAAGTTTTGGAGCCTTGGAAATTAGACTTGGAGAGCGGCAGGATAAGCGGCTCAGACTTTTTGGACGAGGTCACCCGTGTTCTTGGCTACTCTGGACCGCGGGCTGAGCTACAAAGTGCATGGCAGGAGATTTTTAGCGCCAACCTCCCAATGCACGAGTTAGTAGCCTCTCTGAGGTCGATTAAGGTGCCCCTCTACTTATTATCCAACACTAACAATCTTCATGCTGACTATTTTCTGAGCGAGTACCCTGTCTTTGCACATTTCACAGACGCCGTGTATTCCCACGAAGCGGGCCTCATGAAGCCTGATGTTGCAATCTATCACCATGCTTTAGAGAAATTTAAGCTTACGGCACCAACCACTCTCTTCATCGACGACCTGCTGCTCAACATCAAGGCGGCCCGCGCCGTAAATTTGACGGCCCATCATTACCACCACGATCAGCACGCTTCTCTACTCGAAGAGTTACGCAAGCTCCATGTCCTTTAAAGCAGCAACTTCCTCCGCCCAGCGCCGGTACTTAAACCAATTAAGCTGACGGCTTGCGGGCGCCACAATCTTTGCGCACCCTCTAAATCCTATGAGCCAGAACAAATCAGGCTGCCTATCTTCCACTATTCTTGTCGCACTGATTGTAAGTGTGATTTTGAACATCGCATTCTTCGCCGGACGGTCTGCGAAGATGCTGCGGACTACAATTCAACCTTCTCTTCCCAATCAATTGACAGAAGAGGTGATTGCTCCCCCAACCGGAGACCACACCGGTAAAAAAATCGCTGTTATCTCCGTGCGCGGACTCATTAGCACTGCAGAACCAGGCGATGTGGGCGAAAGCGGCTTGGATGATTTGATAGTCGAGCTGAAGCAGGCGCGTGAAGATAGCGCCGTAGCGGCCGTTATTTTACGTATCGACTCACCCGGCGGAGAAGTGACCGCTTCAGATATGCTGTACGAGGAAGTCGTTAAAACTCGGAAGGTTAAGCCGGTAGTGGTCAGCATGGACGCAGTAGCCGCTTCTGGAGGGTACTATGTGGCCTGTGCGGGCAGTTATCTTTTCGCCCATGAGACGAGCATCACCGGGTCCATTGGGGTAATCATGCAGAGTGTTAATTACCAAAAAGTTCTGGATAAAGTCGGACTCGAGGTTCTTACGTTTAAAAGCGGCGCCTTCAAAGATCTGTTGAACGGAGCGCGCGAGCTAACCGAGGCTGAGCGAGAATATGTCCAAGGGTTGATTGAGCAATCCTACAGCCGGTTCGTCGGCATCGTCGCTCGGGAACGCCACTTGGAGGAATCCGCGTTGCGCTCGGGTGTAGCGGATGGACGGATCGTATCGGGCATGGACGCCATTAAGGAACATCTCATCGATGAAGTCGGCGGCTTCGATCAGGCTTTGGAGAAGGCGCGCGAACTAGGGAAAGCTCCGGGGGCAGGCGCGGTGCGCTACACCATGCCGCTTGCGTTCAGCAAGTTACTCCATTTTTTGAGTGAATCACCCACCAAGGGCGCCAAGGTTGAGGTCGATTTTGGAGGCAAGCTCTCCAGTCGCCTCAAGGTTGGCCGATTGTATTTCGTAAGCCCCGTGATGGCGCACTAATCGTCTAGCGCCCGCTTATGCTGTCTGCTCTTGTGGAATCACTACCGACGGGCCTTTTACAAGCCCTGCTGGCGATTCCCGTGATCGCTGGTTGTCTCTATTATTCCGCACTGGCCAAGGGCATGCGCCTGAGCGGCGGTTGCGTGGACGTGCACCACTTCGATTTGCCTGACCTTCTCATGGGTAGCGTCTTGGCGCTGCATTTCGGCTGGACAGGATGGCTGGCCTTACAACACCCAGACAGCGCTCCCGAGATGCGCGTGGAGAATCTGCGCAATAACCTTGTATTCATGCTCTTGGTTCTTGCCTTGGTCTTTGGCTTCGCGCTGCTTCGCAGACTGCCTCTTGGGCAAGCTTTCCATTTGTCGCTCGGAGCCCTCGCTCAATCGCCTTTACGTGCGGCGATCGCACTTGGAATGGCGCTCCCTCTCATTTGGGCGGCGGGCCTGATCTGGGAGAATTTCCTGCAAAGCCCCAGCCGCGAACAGAGTCTGGTCTCGCTATTCCGCACCTCCGCAGAATCTGGAGATTGGAGCGTGGTTCGCCTTGTATCGCTCTCTGCAATCGTTCAAGCGCCTTTGGTGGAGGAGATTCTGTTTCGTGGATATTTTTACGTTACACTCAAACGCTACACCGGCACCACAATCGCGGCGCTCTGTGTGAGCTCCCTATTCGCACTTTGCCACGGAAACCTAGGTGTGCTACCCGGACTTTTTATCCTCTCTATTTGCCAAATTATTGCCTTGGAACGTTTCGGTTCGCTTTGGGTGTGCATAGGCATGCACGCTTGCTTTAACTCATTGAGCCTTTCGCTGCTCTACATGGAATCTCAGGGATGGCTCCCCCACTGACTCTTGCTGATCTAGGGGAAACGGCCGTCATAGACCGCTTGATTCGCCTTCTTCCCGCATCCCCACCCTCTGTTCTCACAGGTCCCGGGGATGATTGCGCCGTCGTTCAAAATTCTCTCATTGAACATTTTACGCTTCTCAAGGCGGATTCTGTAATCGAGGGCATTCATTTTCTGCCTGGGGAAAAAATGCGGCGAGTCGGGTGGAAAGCTATTTGCCGGGCTGTCAGCGATATCGCAGCGATGGGCGGACGCCCCTTACATGCCCTCATCGCTCTGGCGGCCAAGGCCGAAACGCCCTGGCAGGCCTTGGAAGAATTTTATTCTGGAATTTCCATTGCTGCAAAGTTTTACAATCTCGCGGTTGTGGGCGGTGAGACTGTGCGTACCACAGGCCCTCTCGTTTGCTCTATTTTTCTCACTGGCACGGTCGCCGCGAAGCACTGCGTTCTGCGCTCTGGGGGACGCCCAGGAGATGTGCTCCTAGTAACGGGGAAGCTGGGAGGATCCTTCGCCAGCGGGCGGCATCTGGACTTCACGCCGAGATTGGCGGAGGGCCAATGGCTGGCGAAGCAGGAGGGTACGCATGCCATGATGGACCTTTCTGACGGACTCGCGGTTGATGCCCCGCGACTGGCTAAGGCGTCGCAATGTGGCTTGAAAATTGATGTGGAGCTGATTCCTTGCAACGAGGGCTGCGGAGTTTCTCAGGCCGTGGAGGACGGAGAGGACTTCGAATTGTTAGTGGCCGTGGCAGCCTATTGCGTGCCAAATTTACTGCTGGAATGGAACGCAGAATTTCCGGAACTCTCGCTCAGTGTCATCGGACGCCTCACCGAGATTGCGGAAGGATTTCACCCGAAGGAAATTTTTATAAACCGTGGATACGATCATTTCCAACAGTCCTGAAGCAACGCTGCGCATCGGCGCTCAGGTGGCAACAGAGCTGCGCGGCGGCGAGATTCTGGCGTTGTGTGGCG
>Ga0114971_10000426_pt1 | contig 27373 bp, 26 predicted proteins | sample M_140625_MF_Meta_FD_87320 | JGI IMG/M metagenome (GOLD analysis project Ga0114971, IMG submission 87320) | Freshwater microbial communities from Lake Montjoie, Canada to study carbon cycling - M_140625_MF_MetaG | ecosystem: Environmental > Aquatic > Freshwater > Lake | place: Lake Montjoie... | reverse complement strand
CTATCTCTCGCCAAACGAAAATCTGCTCAGGGTCAAATGATATTTCCTGACCTTTGCGATTAATCAAACTGGTTGCGGTTTTCAAGTGACCTACCACATCTCGATAGCCACCCTCTGGGTCACGCAATCTAATTGAAAACCTTTGCCCAATACGCCCAAGCGGGAGCGGCTGGATTTCCATGGCTTAACGATAATCGTCTACGCAAATGATGCCTCTCCAAAAGGAGTTAGCAGAACCACGGTAGTTAAAAGGCGACTCAAACCTCGGCAGGTATTACAATTCACCGCAGTAGCTACCCAGATGGAGGATTCTTCGTGACGTACATAATTGCCGAACCTTGTGTTGATGTTAAAGATAAGTCCTGCATCGAAGAATGCCCGGTTGACTGCATCTATGAAGGTTCTCGAATGCTTTATATCCAACCTGATGAGTGCGTTGACTGTGGCGCATGCGAGCCGGTTTGCCCGGTTGAGGCTATCTACTATGAAGATGACGTTCCTGCGCAGTGGCAAGAGTTTGGCAAAATCAATACTGAATTCTTCATTGAAATTGGTTCCCCGGGCGGTGCCAGCAAAGTTGGCCAGACCAATACTGATCACTCTGTCGTTGTAGCCCTGCCAGCAAAGCCCGAATAGAAAAGTTCTCCGCTGAAGCTGCCAGATTTCCCATGGGATGCACTTGCTCCCTACGGTGAAATCGCCCGAGCGCATCCTGGTGGCGCAATTGATTTATCACAAGGCACTCCGGTTGATCCAACTCCTGAATTCATTCAAAGGGTTCTAAGAGATAGTTCAAATTCGCCGAGTTATCCAGTAACAGCAGGCACACCTGAACTTCGTGCTGCGATTACCGATTGGGCAAAGCGTAAATTAAAAGTAACTGGCGAATTTGATGTCTTGCCATTAATTGGGTCGAAAGAATTAGTCGCTTGGCTGCCTACATTACTTCAATCCAAATCAGTTAATTTTCCAGAGATTGCTTACCCGACATATCGAGTGGGTGCGATTTTGGCGGGTGCGAGCGAGGCTGCTGTTGCGATCAGTACAGAACAGTGGCCACAAGCTGATTTAACCTGGGTTAATTCACCTGCTAATCCAACTGGTCGCGTTCACAGTGATGAAGAATATTTAGCGGCAATCCAATGGGCTCGTGCGAATAATTCGGTATTAGTCTCAGATGAGTGCTATCTAGAATTTGGTGACAGCGCAGTTCCGACCTCGATTCTGCAGTACACCAACGGCGACAATCACAATATTCTGGCGGTACATTCATTATCAAAGAGATCTTCGATGGCTGGCTACCGCGGAGCATTCTTAATTGGCGATAAAGATTTGATTGCTCGTATTCGTGAAGTACGTAAGCACGCAGGCATGATGGTGCCTTTGCCAATTCAAAAGGCCATGACAATTGCGTTAAGCGATGAAACTCATGTAGCAGAACAACGGGCTCGATATAACGCTCGTCGAGCAAAATTAGTTCCAGCTCTTGAAGCAGTCGGATTTAAAATCGAATATTCAAATGCTGGCCTTTACATCTGGTGTACTCGAAACGAAAGTGACTGGGATTCCGTTTCCTGGTTGGCAAATTTGGGGATTCTCGCCACCCCCGGGAATTTCTATGGCGAGCTTGGCAAGTCGCATATCCGTATAGCTATGACGGCAACAGATATTCAAATCGCTGAAGCCGCAGCGCGAATTACTACAGCTATAAAGGGCTAATAATGACGGTTGGAATTCTTCTGGTCGGCGGCTTTGGTACTCGTCTAGCGCCACTTACTAATAAAACTCCTAAGCCAATGTTGCCAATTGCGAATTTGCCAGTCACTGAACATCAACTGCTGGTAGCAAAAGCTGCTGGCATCACCAAAGTAGTACTCGCCACTGCTTATTTAGCCGAAACGTTTACCCCATATTTTGGAGATGGCGCAAAGTGGGGGATGGAACTTAAATATGCTCTGGAAACAGAGCCGCTAGGAACTGGTGGCGCTATCCGAAATGCCGCCGAATTAATCTTCGCTGAAATTTCAGAGAATGAACCAATTGTAGTTTTTAATGGTGATGTCTTAAGTAGGCACAATTTGGCTGCTCAAATTAAACTTCATCAATCTTCATCTGCTTCAGTGACTCTTCATTTAGTTAAAGTCGAAGATGCGCGCCCTTATGGTTGTGTTCCATTTGATGAATCAGGACGTGTTACCGACTTCTTGGAAAAAATGGAAAATCCAATTACGAACACTATTAATGCGGGCTGCTATGTTTTCAACCCAGATGTAATTCAAGAATTAGAGATAGGCAAAGTTGTTAGCGTTGAACGCGAAGTATTCCCGAATTTATTAAAAGCTGGAAAAGTTATTCAAGCATTTGTCGATGATTCTTATTGGTTAGACATGGGAACGCCAAAAGCTTTACTTAAAGGTTCCCAAGATTATGTTGGTAGTCATGATTTTATTGTTGGCCAGAATTCTAAAATCTCGGAAAGTGCGAAAATTACTGGTGCAAGTGCGATCGGAAACAATGTAACTATCGGAGCTAACGTTGAAATTATTTCTTCGATTGTTAGAGATGGTGCAATAATTTCTGAAGGCGCTAAATTAGAGAGTGTTTTTGTAGAATCAAATACGACCGTGGTTGAACAGACGCATGCCAAGGGTGCGTACTTAGCCGGGGCTGAAATAATTGATTTAAAGCTTTAAAAACCCTCAACCGCAACTTTAGTTTTTACGCTTAATTCATGCCCTATTTGCCGTTTTTAGGCCTGGTTGGGCTTGACTTAACTGACTTACACGCGTGTAATTCACCTAAGAGAAGGCCACACGCCGTCAGGGCGGGGCCACTATTTATGTGGAGAGTTATTAATGCCGATTCGTCCCGCACAAAACCCTTCCTCCTCAGGTCCCGTAATTCAACTTGCCAGTGGCGAGAGCGTTGAGCTTTCCTGGCAAGAACGCGCGCTATGCGCGCAAACAGATCCCGAAGCATTTTTCCCGGAAAAGGGCGGATCTACTCGCGAAGCAAAACGAGTTTGTCTCTCCTGCGATGTTCGTTCTGAATGTCTCGAATACGCTCTTGCACACGATGAGCGATTTGGAATTTGGGGCGGCCTCTCCGAGCGAGAGCGACGTCGACTTAAGCGTCGACCTGCTTAATCGATTCATTTCGATTAATTAGGAAACCAGTTAGAAACGCCACCACACATTATGGCGACCACAAAAATTACTGATCCATTTCACGTTACAGCTGTAATTGTTTCTCACGACGGTGCAGTTTGGTTACCTGAAGTCGTTGCTGCGCTATCTTCGCAAACGCGCAGATTAGATCAAATTGTGGCAGTCGATACTGGGTCCAAAGACAATTCTGCTTCACTTTTAAAAGCAGCAAAAATTCCAGTACTAGCAATGCCTCGTGATACTGGATTTGGTGATGCGGTTTATCGCGCCGTTGAAAAATTTCCTAAATCTAATAATGAACGCAGTGAATGGATTTGGGTTATTCACGATGACTGCGCTCCTAAATCAGATGCACTCGAGAAATTATTAGCCGAACTCATAGATCGGCCAAACGTAGCTATGGCTGGGCCAAAATTATTAGGTTGGCATGATCGCTCGCATTTACTCGAAGTTGGTGTGAGCATTACAAACAACGGCGCTCGTTGGACTGGCATGGAAGCCCATGAATATGACCAAGGACAGCACGATGGTGTACGTGATGTTCTTTCGGTTAGCACTGCGGGAGCTCTGATCCGCAGAGATGTATTTGAGGAACTTGGCGGATACGACCCACAGCTAGCGCTCTTTCGCGATGATGTTGATTTTGGTTGGCGAATTCGCATGGCCGGACATTTGGTTATTTCTGTGACTGATTCTGTCGCATTTCATGCCCAGGCAGCAGCTTCAGAACGTAGATCCGTAGATGTCGAAGGCGCATTTCTGCACCGCCCACTGCTGTTAGATCGTCGAAATTCGGCCTATGTTTTATTGGCTAATTCATCTGCTTGGTTATTACCTTGGTTAATTATCCAGCTAATAACTGGCGCCGCAATTAGATCTATTGGCTATCTAATCGCGAAGTTACCAGGCTACGCCGGAGATGAAATCTTGGCTATCGCTTCGCTCGTTTTTCGGCCAGCCATTCTTAGGGCGGCACGCAAAGAGCGCCGAATTCATCGCTTGTTGCCTCCTCGAGTAATCGCTGATTTTATTCCACCTCGTTTTACTCAATACCGAAATGCGATTAATAATTTTTTCGAGTCAATCAGAGATCGAATTTTTGCTAAATTGCCGACAGATAATGACATCGATGAAGAGTTCAATGATGATGCAGATTTGCTCACTCCGGCCAAGATAGTTAATTGGGGGAGTGTCTTTAAACGCCCGCAGGTAGTTCTTGGAATTTCGCTTTTTGTATTTATCTTGCTCTCTTCCAGGTCTCGCTTCGGTTCGCTCATCGGTGGCGCTTTAGCAACAACGCCACATGGCACCAGTTCACTCTGGCGTAGTTATATTGAATCTTGGCATCAAGTAGGAATGGGAAGCTCAACACCAACGCCACCTTGGGTGGCTCTACTCTCGCTTCTGTCGATTATCTTCTTTGGCAAACCAGCTGTTTTAATAACATCGCTGATCTTTCTGGCACCAGGGTTAATGGCTTTCTCAGCATATAAATTCTTGAAACTTGTTACGGCTAATGCCTGGTTGCGAGTATCGGCGAGCATGCTTTACGCGATCAGCCCAGTTGCTATTGCGAGCGTTAATACCGGTCGGCTCGGAACTTTGGTCCTGCTAATTCTCTTGCCCTGGATTGTTGCCAATATCTCCAACCTTAATGATTTCCAAAAAATTTCTTGGCGCCGAATTTTTGGAGTTGCTCTTTTAATTTCGATTGCCACCTCGTTCACCTTGATGGTTTGGTTAGCGTTATTGGTAGTTACTGTAATTGGAGTAGGACTTGATATCAGAGTCTTTAACGCAGATCTGAACCAAGAGCTTTTTGATCAAAAATTAAAGCGGCGAACAGCCCTATTGGTCACTCCTTTAGTCGTGACCGCACCATGGTCCTTAGTCGCAATAGTTGATCCAAGTCGCTTCCTATATGAACCCGGAATTTTGCTAAACGGTGGCGGTCCGAATCTTGCTTTCTTGGGAAATCCAGGTGGCCCAGGAGCACTCCCTTGGTGGGCTATTAGTCCGCTCACTTTGGTTCTCATTGTTGCCTATTTTGCTAGTACTCAAATGCGGCAGGTCGCAAATATGGGAATAACATTCTTGCTTTTTTCAGTAATTTTAAGTGCTCTATCAATCACCGGAAATGGCACGATCGCACCCACTCAGCTTTGGGTCGGAGTTTTTTTGGCCGTAGCAACTTTGGCCGCGGTAACTGTCGGAACCATAATTCTAAATGACTTACGAGATTATTTGATTGCAACAAATGTTAACTATCGCCATATTCTATCTGCAGGCTTATTGCTTATAACTTTAGGATATTCGGCAACTGCGATTACCTGGAATATTTCGCAGGCATCTGCTTCGCCAGTTTATTCAAAAAGTGTAAATATTTTGCCCGAGTACCTTGGCGTTGAAGCGGATGCCAAAACTCTGGTTCTGCGCCAAATAACAAATCGCGAAATTACTTCACTTGCCTTTTACATCTCTCGTGGTTCAGATATCACTTTGGGCGAACCAGATGTTGCCCCTATACAAGATCCAGCAATTGCTAAAGCGGTAATTGAGCTCGCCGATGGTAGCGGCTTGTCTACTAGCAAAACTTTTGCGGATTTCGGAATCAAGTATCTATTTGCGAAGAATCCGATTGATAAGGATGTAGTTCGCACTATTGATGCACTGGGTGGATTTGCGCGCACCTCGGCAACAACAGATGGCATAGTTTGGAAAGTTAGCGAACCAACTGGTCGCTTAATTTTCACAAATATAAAAGGTGAAGTCACCTTGCTTGCCAGCGGCGGTATCGGTGTTACTACGAATGTTCCTGGCCCGGGCGTTATAACTCTTACTGAAAATTACGACCTAGGCTGGCAAATTCTGCAGAATGGCCTAAAGCTCGAGCGAAGTGAGAATGAAGCGGGACTGCCGCAATTTAAGGTGCTTGAAGCTGGCGAGTTCACCTTGATTCATGACGGAACTTTGCGTCGTGGCGCACTAAGTCTGCAGTTTATTGCCTGGGCAGTTTTGATTATTTTGGCGCTGCCTGCCGGCCGACGCAAGCGCGAGATCTCAGAGATGGAGCTCTCATGAAGTTTCAGAAAGGTGCGATTTTAGCTGGGGTAATAGCCCTAATTTTATTTTCTAGTAATTTATTTGATGCAAACACAAGCGCGCGTCAGTTTTCTAAGTCTTATCCTGCGGTTGTGTGCCCACCAAATCCAGCTGGCGTCACGACTACTACTTCAGTTCTGTCCAAGAAGACTGAGTTTTATCGAATTGGAAATAAAAGCACAAATTTTGTAAATATCAAAGCACTTAGATACTCCAGTGTTAGCGATCCAATCTTGCTTCAGACTGAAGGTTTGACTCCAGTAAGTTTCCAAAGTCGTAAAGGGGTTTGGGCTGGCTCAGTTCTATGTACTGCCCCTGCGACTTCACAATGGTTTGTCGGCGGAACTTCAGATGTGAGTAGTAAAGGCGTGGTTTATTTAGTAAATAGTGGACTAAGTGTTTCGATAGTAGATATTTTCACGTGGAGCGAAAATGGCGAACAGGCAGTAAAGACTATTTCCTTAAAAGCTAATTCAAGTTCTGCGGTAAAACTAGATTCTTTGGCACCGGGGGATTCAAGTATTGTGGTTAAGGTCGTTGCTAGATCTGGTCGCATCAATAGCTACTTAGTAGATGAGCGAGCTTCGGGCCTGCAGAAGTTGGGCGGTGACTCTGTTAATCCGATTTCTGCGCCATCCAGAAAATTTGTCATAACCGGTATCCCGCAGCAGTTAGTTAAGAAGAAGTCCCCAATTCATTATCTGCGCTTATTTGTGCCCGGCGTAGCGGATGCAAATTTCACTCTTGAACTTCTCTCGAGTAATGGTCGGTTCATTCCGACTGGATTTAATGAACGCAAATTGGTCAGCGGTAAAGTTGTGGAATTGAAACTAATGCCAGAGGTATCCAAGGGAGCCTTTGCGATTAAGTTGATCTCAGATCAACCGATAGTTGCGGCTATTCGCTCTCGCGCTACCTCAAACGGCAGCAGTGACTTTGTATGGAGCACGCCTTCGCCAGCTCTGATTCCCATGCAGATTGCGATTGGTGGACTTTTGCCGAAAATTATCTTTGCTGGTGATGCCATTGCCGTAGACCTAAAAGTTTCTTATTCAAATGGCAAAGTTAAGGAACAGAGCATTACGGGGTCGGATCTAGTTAGTTGGCAAGTGCCAAATAATGCGATCGCGATCACTGTTCTTCGTGCCGGCATTGATAATTATGCAGGTGCTCTAATTGCTGCTAAAAGCGGGATTGCCTTCTTCCCAATTGCCTCAGGTGCCGAACTGACTAAAGTGGCAATACCTTCGTCAAACATTCGGGTTCTAAATCCATAAAAATCCCAAGATTTTGAGGCGCTGCCCACTAATCTGAGTCATATGAGTTCGCTAAAAGTAGGTCGCGCATGTTCCCGCGCTAGTTGCCGTCGCATGGCTACTATGACGTTGACCTACATTTACGCCGAATCAACTGCAGTTGTTGGCCCGTTAGCAACTTATTCTGAACCTCACGCATACGATCTTTGCGAAATACATGCAGAACGTTTAACGGTTCCAAATGGCTGGGAAGTCATCCGTGCTCAAATTGCGGATAGCAATAGTGGTCCATCTAACGATGATTTAATGGCGATAGCTGATGCAGTTCGCGAAGTAGCTGCAACTCCAATTGCCGAAGATACTTCAACAGCAGCAACTCTTGCTGCGAGTTCTGAGCACATCGGTCGACGAGGTCATCTTCGAGCTGTACCAAATAAGTAATTGAACGATCAGTCATGAATCAAAATATCCCCGATATTTTTAAAGCTTATGACATTCGTGGTTTAGTAGAAAACGAACTGTCCCCAGATTTTGCTTTCGCCGTTGGATTAGCGTTTGCTAAATTTCTTGAAATCGAGCGAGAGCCAGCCACTGTAATCATCGGTGAAGATATGCGCCCTTCATCACCAGAGCTAGCAGATGCATTCTCGGCAGGTGTTATCAGCAACGGTACTAATGTCATACGAATTGGATTGGCATCAACTGACATGCTCTATTACGCGGCTGGTTCAAAGAACTTGCCAGGCGCAATGTTTACAGCCAGCCATAATCCAGCTGCCTATAACGGCATAAAGTTATGTTTAAGTGGCGCTCGTCCGATTGGCAAAGAGACTGGTCTATTAGCCATTGAGCACTTTGTTCGTCACGGAATGCCAGTTGCCATGCGCCCAGCTGGCACAGAAACCACTGAAGATTTACTGCAAGATTATGCTGGTTATCTGCATAAATTAGTTTCCTTCAAAGGCAATCGTCCACTCAAAATAGTTATTGATGCGGGCAATGGCATGGCCGGATTTACTGCCCCAGCAATATTTGAAAGACTAGGCGCCGAAATAATTCCGCTTTACTTCGAACTCGACGGAAATTTTCCTAACCATGAAGCAAACCCAATAGATCCAGCGAACCTACGTGATCTCCAGAAAGCTGTTATTGAACATCAAGCTGATATTGGGTTAGCTTTCGATGGCGATGCAGATCGATGCTTCTTAGTCGATGAAAAAGGCGAAACAGTTGACCCTTCTTTGCTCACTTCGTTGATTGCCACTCGCGAGTTAGTTAAGCATCCCGGGGCCACAATTATTCATAGTCTAATCTCGTCGCGAACTGTGGTCGAAGTAATAACTGAATTAGGTGGAGTCCCGATTAGATCTCGCGTCGGGCATTCTTATATCAAAGCTCTAATGGCAGAGACTGACGCAGTTTTCGGCGGCGAGCATTCTGGTCATTTCTATTTCAAGGATTTCTGGCGAGCAGATTCTGGTGCGTTAGCTGCGCTACATGCTTTAGCCGCACTCGGAGAGTCTGACCAAACTATTTCTCAACTACTCGCACCATTTAAAAGATATGTTGCAAGCGGTGAAGTTAATTCAAAAGTAGCCGATTCGACTCGGGTGATTAAAGAGATTCGAGAAAAATACTCAGGTCTGTCAGAGTTTGAAATAGATGAACTTGATGGCCTAACTATCTCTACAAAAAACTGGTGGTTTAACGTACGTGCTTCAAATACCGAGCCTCTGCTTCGCTTAAATGTAGAAGCCGATACCGCCGCAAACATGGCTGCCCATCGTGATGAAATATTGGCGTTAATTAACGCTTAACCGCTGCGGCTAAGTAGAAGTCAACTGGGCATTGCCGATACTCTTGCCTTCTGGCGGGGTCCTGCCTATTTGACCATACCCTCTCTTTAAATTTAGGAGTTTTACCGTGAACGCACCTGTAACAAAGACCGTACCTCGCAATGACATTGCCGATGCTTCGCTAGCCGAACAAGGCCGCAAGCGAATCGAATGGGCAGAACGCAATATGCCAGTTCTAGCTCAAATCCGTGAACGATTTGAAAAGTCACAACCATTTGCTGGCATTCGTATTGCTGCCTGCATGCACGTGACAACTGAAACTGCCAACTTGATGCGTGTACTAAAAGCAGGAGGCGCAGATATTGCCCTTTGCGCATCTAATCCACTATCAACTCAAGATGACACAGCTGCGGCGCTTGTCCATGAATATGGGATAAGTGTTTTCGCGAAGAACGCAGTAGACCGCGATGGTTATTACTCTCATTTAAATGCAGCACTTGATATCGAACCACATCAAGTTTTCGATGATGGGTGCGATCTAGTAAATGTCTTACATACAACTCGCCAAGAATTGATTCCAAATGTCGTTGGTGGTTGCGAAGAAACAACAACTGGCGTAATTCGTCTAACCCAAATGGCTAAAGATGGTGCACTTAAGTTCCCAATGATCGCCGTCAATGACACCGATACAAAGCACATGTTTGATAATCGTTATGGCACCGGACAATCAACACTAGATGCCGTATTCCGTGCCACGAATTATCTACTTGCCGGACGAATTGTTGTTGTAGCTGGATTTGGCTACTGCGGAAAAGGTGTTGCAGAGCGCGCTAAGGGTATGGGCGCTGATGTAATCGTTACCGAAATTGATCCAACTAAAGCACTTGATGCCATGATGCAGGGTTTCCGCGTTATGCCGATGACCGATGCCGCAAAGGTTGGCGATGTTTTCATTACGGTTACTGGTAACCGCGATGTTCTTCGTGACGAGCACTTCGCAGTTATGAAGGATGGCGCAATAATGGCTAACTCAGGTCACTTTGATATTGAAATTGATGTTGCTTGGTTAGAAAAGAATGCCAAGAGCAAGAATGCCAAGATGCGTCATCAAACCGATGAATATGTAATGGCTGACGGCCGTCGTTTGCTCTTAATTGCTGAAGGTCGCTTGGTAAACCTAGGTGCTGCCGAAGGTCACCCAGCATCTGTAATGGATATGTCATTCTCAGATCAAGCTCTTACTGCTGAATACTTGGTAAAAGAAGCCAAGAATCTCACAGCTGGCATTCATGAAGTTCCTACCTATATAGACAAAGAAGTAGCCAGCCTTAAACTAAGCAGCATGGGTGGCAAGATCGATGTTCTTACACCAGCACAAGATTTGTACTTGAACTCTTGGGAACACGGAAGCTAAATGACTTTAGTAATGGTCGTCGATGACGATCAGGATCTGGCGGAGATGCTCGGCATCGTTTTAACCGGTGCCGGCATCGACGTTGATCTAGTAAGTCGTGGCGATGAAGTGCTTGATGTTTTCCGTAACAATCCTCCCGATTTAGTTTTATTAGATGTGATGTTGCCTGGATTAGATGGCATCGAAGTTTGTAAATTAATCAGAGCCGAATCAATGGTGCCGATTGTGATGTTATCGGCTAAAGGCGATACTCACGATGTAGTTCGGGGTCTTGAAGCAGGCGCCGATGACTACATGGTTAAACCTTTTAAGCATCCATCAGAATTAATTGCGCGAATCCGCACACGTTTGCGTCGCACGAATACTGATATTTCTGGGCTACTAACAATTGCAGATTTAGTAATCGATGTAGTCGCGCATCAAGTATCACGTGCCGGCAAGCAAATAGCGCTTACTCGGCTTGAATTCGATCTTTTGGTAGCGCTTGCCCGCGAACCAGGTCGAGTTTTTTCGCGTGATGCTTTACTAAGTGAAGTTTGGGGATATCGCCATTCAACCGATACCCGACTTGTAAACGTTCACGTCCAACGTCTTCGCGCGAAAGTTGAGCACGATCCAGAGCATCCTGAAATTGTCGTAACCGTGCGAGGTGTTGGTTACAAAGCCGGCGGTCAGTAGATGCGATCTGGTGGCGCTCACAAAACACACTCTTTAGCTCTGCGGGTAGTTGTCTCAACGATCTTTCTTTCGCTGGTTGTTATCTCCATTACGGGTTCAACTCTCTATTCCAGGCTTTCAACGGGCATCAAGCAAGTAAATGTTGATACCGCGATAATTGAAGCTCGCTCTACGATCTTTAGCGCCCAGTACCGCCTTGCTATTGCTACGGGCAATCCATCCGACTCGGTCCGAGAAATTTTTAGCTCAGTAATTACATCTGCAACGACAGTTGGCTCTAATGAGAGTGGTCGTGAAGTTCTGATTCTGCAGGTGCCAGGATCTGCTATTGGCAAAGAAAATTATGAGATCAGCTCAAATTTGGTTTCAAATAGTTCGATTCCAGAATATTTGCGCAATAAAGTACGCAACTCTGAAAACCTAGAGTATTCATATGTACGAATTAATTACGCTGGTTCAAGTTCGGTAAATGGTTTTGCGGTTGGGCAACGAATAAGCATCCCTAACGATGGTGATTATGAAATGTACGTGCTGTTTAGCCTGGCAGACCAAGTGGCAACGCTTTCTTTGATTAGTAATTCACTTTATTTAACTGGCCTAGCATTAATTATCTTAATTGCCTTGATTATCTGGATTGTAGTAAGACAAGTAGTAAGACCAGTTCGAGATGCAGTTCGTATCTCGCAACAATTCACTGATGGTGACTTTAGCCAGCGCATGCAGATAAAAAGCAATGATGAATTTGCCAGCCTCGGAAATGCGTTCAACGAAATGGCTGAATCGTTACAGAAGCAAATCACTCGACTAGAAAATTTGTCCCGTGTGCAGCAACGCTTCGTGTCTGATGTTTCGCATGAGTTGCGCACTCCTTTAACAACGCTGCGCATGGCATCAGAAGTGATTCATAACGCGCGTGACGGATTTGATCCCGTTATCGCACGCAGTTCGGAATTATTGATCGCACAAATTGAGCGTTTTGAGCGCCTGCTCGAAGACTTACTTGAAATCAGCCGATTTGATGCCGAGGTAGCAGAGCTGGAGGCGGTTGAATTCGATATTTGCGGCTCACTAGAGCGTTGTATAGCTGATCTTGCGCTAGTTGCTAAAGAAAACGGAATTGAAATTAATCTAAATCGGCCGCGTGATTCGGTATTTGTAAATGGTGATATTCGAAGAGTTGAGCGAGTTATTCGAAATCTATTGAGTAATGCGATAGATCACGCTGAGAGCAAACCCATAGACGTGCGTGTAATGGCCTCGCCAGAAGATGTTGCAATCGGCGTTCGAGATTACGGCGTTGGTATTGAGCCAAGATTGCTCAATCGTGTCTTCGATCGATTCTGGCGTGCTGATCCATCTCGCGCACGAACTCGTGGTGGTACTGGTTTAGGTCTATCAATTGCTCTGGAGGATGCTCGTTTACACAATGGCGAACTCGAAGCTTGGGGCGAAATTGGTAAAGGTGCGCACTTTGTTCTTTACCTACCAAGACGAGCTGGTGATCAACTACATTCTCGTTTGATTTCGCTAAAGGGTTAACCACAGAAAATTTTTACCAGCAGATTTTTCTTGCGTTCGAGTTTAACCTTCGTCCGTGACTTGGTTCTCAGATTTCAAATTCTTACTATTCCCAACTAGATGTTTTGGTTGTCGAGAACTTGATTATTCTATTTGCTCGAAATGCCGCAAACTCTGGAACCCGCATCTTTATCAAAGCCGCGTTTTTGATTTATCTGTTTATTCTGCGATCGCATATTCTCCAGTCGCAAAGAACATATTATTGGCTGCCAAAGAGCAAGGTATAAAATCCGCTGATCAGTTAGTTCGAAATGCTATGAAAACAGCGATTCACGAGGTATTTAAAAAATATCCCAGTTGCGCCTTAGTCCCAATTCCTTCAGGCCGCTCTGCTAATCGGCGACGAGGTCGAGATTTCATTAACGAAATGGCCATCTCGGTTGCTAGAGATTTTGGGGTCGCAGTTTTGCCACTGCTTGAGCATCAAAGAGTCATTCGCGATCAAAGTAAATTAAATATCTCTAGTCGTCGTGAGAATTTGGCGATGGCGCTTTCGATTAAGGCTGAATTCCATGGGAATTATTTGGGTGAGAAAGTGGTTATTTTGGATGATCTGGTAACCACGGGAGCCACAATCAATGAGGCTAACCGCGCCTTGACCAAGGCTGGCTTTGCGGTGCAGGCGGCTGCGACGGCTTGTGTGGCTCTGCGTAGGCGTGAATAACCCCTAAGATTGGGGAGTTATCTAGCAAGTTGGCTTCAGCTTGATAGTTAGGCCAGCAAAAGTAACTTTGAAAGGTCATGGGTGGCTAAATGCCTGCAATTCTCGATCGGATTATGCGCGCTGGCGAAGGCCGCATCCTAAAAGAATTGAGCAAGACCGTTGTCAAAGTGAACTCTTTTGAAGCCGCAACAGTTGCCCTCTCTGACGATCAACTGCGCGCCAAAACCGATGAATTCAAAGCCCGTTATGCCAATGGCGAGTCACTAGATGACTTATTGCCCGAAGCATTTGCCGCAGTTCGCGAAGCCTCAAAGCGCACCTTAGGCCAGCGTCATTACGACGTGCAGTTAATGGGCGGAGCAGCACTTCATCGAGGAAACATTGCCGAAATGCGTACTGGTGAAGGTAAAACATTGGTTGCGACCCTGCCATCTTATTTAAATGCGATTGCTGGCAAAGGTGTTCACGTTGTAACTACTAACGACTATCTGGCAGAGCGCGATAGTGAATGGATGGGCCGTATCCATCGTTTCTTAGGTCTAACAGTTGGCGTAATCCTCAACAACATGACTCCGGCTGAACGTCGCGATGCGTATAACTGCGATATTACTTATGGCACAAATAATGAATTCGGTTTTGATTACTTGCGCGACAATATGGCTTGGTCACTTGATGATTGCGTTCAACGCGAACATTTCTTTGCTGTAGTTGACGAAGTTGACTCAATTTTGATTGACGAGGCTCGTACTCCGCTGATCATTTCAGGGCCAGCTGATAAAGCCACTAAGTGGTACGTCGAGTTTGCAAATCTAGTTTTGAAACTAGAGCGCGATGTTCATTATGAAATTGATGAGAAGAAGAAAACCGTAGGAATCCTTGAAGAAGGCGTAACACGGGTCGAACAGATGCTGCAGATCGATAACCTTTATGAAGCAGTGAATACTCCAATGATTGGCTATTTAAATAATGCAGTACGCGCAAAAGAGTTATTCAAGCGCGATAAAGATTATGTAGTAATGAATGGTGAGTTGTTAATTGTTGATGAGCACACCGGTCGTATGTTGGCTGGCCGTCGTTACAGCGAGGGCCTACATCAGGCTCTTGAAGCTAAAGAACGTATTGAAATCAAGGATGAAAACCAGACTTTGGCAACAATTACGCTGCAGAACTATTTCCGCTTGTATCAAACAATTTCGGGCATGACCGGTACTGCGATGACCGAGGCGTCCGAATTTCATCAGATTTATAAACTTGGCGTTGTGCCTATTCCGACAAATCGTGGCATGGTTCGTATCGATCAGGCAGACCTGGTTTATAAATCTGAACTAGGTAAATTCAACGCCGTAGCAAAAGATATTGTTGAGCGCCACCGCAAGGGCCAACCCGTTCTAATTGGTACCGTCAGTGTTGAAAAATCCGAAGAACTATCTTCGATCTTGCGTAAATCAGGAGTTGCTCACGAGGTGCTAAATGCTAAGCACCATGAACGTGAGGCAGCAATTATTGCTCGCGCAGGTATTAAAGGCGCAGTCACTGTTGCGACCAACATGGCAGGGCGCGGTACCGACATTATGCTCGGTGGAAATCCAGAATTTATGGCAGATTTCGAACTACAACGTCGCGGAATTTCACCTGTAGATAACGCAGCTGAATACGAAGCAGCTTGGCCAGCTGAGATTGCTCGTCAAAAAGCTGCTGTTGCTAAAGAGCACGACGAAGTTATCGCACTCGGTGGCCTTTACGTTCTTGGTACCGAACGTCACGAATCTCGACGCATTGATAACCAGCTACGTGGTCGTTCTGGCCGTCAAGGCGATCCTGGCGAATCACGTTTCTATCTTTCACTTCAAGATGACTTAATGCGTCGTTTCAATTCGGGCATCGTAGAACGCGTTCTATCTGCAGCCGGTATTCCTGAAGACGAACCAATCGAATCAAAGATGGTCAGCAATGCGATTCGCTCGGCTCAGACCCAAGTTGAAGCACAAAACTTTGAGATTCGTAAGAATGTTTTGAAGTATGACGATGTAATGAACCGTCAACGCGAAGTAATTTATGGCGAACGTCGCTTAGTTCTCGAGGGCAAAGATCTAAAGGATCAAGTTATCGAATTCATGCAAGATACTTTGGCGGCTTATGTCGATGCGGCAACTGCTTCGGGCTACGCTGAGGATTGGGATCTCGAGACACTCTGGAATCATCTCAAAGTCATTTATCCGATCTCATTTAACCCAGCAGATCTTGATGCCGAACTTGGCGGTCGGGCCGGCCTAGATGTAGAGCTGCTTAAGCACCGTGTTCTTGAAGATCTAGCCAAGGCATATGCCGATCGTGAAAGTGCATTGAGTTCTGAAGTTACTCGCGAACTTGAACGCAAAGTTCTGCTTTCAGTACTAGATCGCAAATGGCGCGAGCATCTATACGAGATGGATTATCTACAAGAAGGCATCGGACTCCGTGCGATGGCTCAACGTGACCCATTGGTTGAATACCAACGCGAAGGCTACGAACTATTTGCCGCCATGATGGATGCGATCAAAGAAGAAATTGCTGGCTTCCTCTTCAATGTCGAAGTTACTGTCGAATCTTCTGAAGTTCAAGCAAAGGGAATTGAAGCCAAACCTGTTTCACCAATTGGACTGCAGTACAGCGCAGCTGATGAAAACGGTAATGTCGCTAAGAGCGATGTTTCACGAAATGCGCCATGTCCTTGTGGTTCTGGAAAGAAATACAAACGTTGCCATGGAGGCGCTTAATCCATCGACCTGTCTATAGCTATTTCTAACTTGTACTAGATCAGAAATAGCTCAGTACATAACCATTTTTGATCAATACCTTCAAAGCGCATGACTAAGGAACGCAAACGGTCGCCATACCTAACCGTTAAAACCGACTCAGCTATTCCATCCAATGGTTGATTCACATGCAGTTTTCTAATCCGGCCGATGTTTTTAACTGAGCCAGTATCTGAAACTAACTTTGCGTAGATATTTCTATGGGTCCATCTGGCTAGTTGAGCAGCAGGTCGCTTGCCAGCCCAGATCTCAAGTGCACTAACCCCGTACTTAAGTGCCCATCCGGCTATCTCGGGCAGTTCGCTGGCAGAAGTTGGCATTGGCGCAAAGTCCGGATCGTACTCATCGCCATATGAAGTCGGAATGAAATACAACTTAGCTTTTTGTGGCGCAAGTTCTGGAACGGGGGAGCGAAACAGGTCTAAAACTGGATGGCCAGGAATTTCGTCTTGGCTACTGGAGATTGGCGAAAAAGTGATGGTTTGAAAAATAGGATCAATAGATAAATCGATGGTCGTCATGTCGAAAGAATTCCCTCCGCCCAGCGCAGAGAGATCATTCACAATGATTAATTGGCCTCATCCGAAAGGATGATTGTGGATAAGCAGATTAGAAATGTAGGTCGGCATCGTTAGATGCCTGTTATGTCTAATAAAAAATCAAAAATCCAAACTCGTGTACTAATAGCAGGATCGCTGCTTGTCGCATCGATTCTCTCTAGCGTCTTAATTTCAATAGTTTCAAACCAGAAGCAAAGTTTCTGGATTGCAAATCGTGAACTAACACCCGGTCAACAGATTGCTGCTAGCGATATTTCGAAGGCACAAGTAAATATCTCTCCCATTTCCAATAATTACATCGCAACTGATATAAATCCGGTTGGAAGTATTGTGATAAACCGGATTCAAAGGTCTTCGTTGATCGCGACTCAATCAATTAGTTCGCAAAGTGATTCCATTAATAGCGCTGAAATTTCATTGACAATTCGAGCCATTGATTTACCTGCGGCAGTTTTAGCTGGCGATCGCATAAGTATCTACCTGCTTGAGGATGCTGAAGTGGGCGCTTTCCCATCTGAACCCGAATTAATTCTCAGTGATATTTATCTAGGCGCTATTGAACGCAAAAATTCCAATTTCGGATCAGAAGCCGCGATTACGATCGCAATTGGGAGAAATGAAATATCAGACGTACTTAGAGCCACTACCTATGGCCGGTTAGTGGTGGTCAAACTAAATGGTTGAACCAAGCACTCACACAATTATTACGGCCATATCTGATAGTAATTTTGAAAGCTTTGTATCGAGCAACTTACATTCTCAAGGCTGGGACATTGTGGCCAGAGCTGTTGACATCACTGCGTTACAACTATTTCTTGACCAGAATCCAGAAACTGCGAAGAGTTCCATCTTAATTTACGCCCCAGACTTACCGGGTTTTAGTGTTGACTCGGTATTAAATTTTCAGACTCATGTGCGTCACATAATTGGCTACGGTACCGAATCTGAGATAACTCGTTTTGGATCACTCTCGCCAAGGCCTACTGACCCAGCGGAGCTAGTCTCGCAAATTCGCTCTGTATTACGGCGAGAATTTCGCGAACCACTAATTTCAAACCATAAAGTCAGCAATCTAGCCGGCGCAAAAGTCATAGCTATTGCCTCTGCTGGCTCTGCCACAGGTGCGACAACTTTGGCGCTAAATCTGGCCATGGAATCTAGTTTGTTGGAAAAACGAACTCTGCTAATTGATGGCAACTCGCTCGAGCCCACTATTTCAATTGCTATGGAATTGCGCAACTTACGAGGTGATCAAAATCCAAGATTGATTTCACCACTTCTTTGGGCCTATGAGTTAACTGAAACCAAAATTGCCACCTTCGATAAATTCATGGCTTCTGCATTCTCAAACTTCGACCTAATAATTATTGATCTTGGCTCAGTATCTAATTTGGCTTTAAAACTAACAGATCGACGATGGAACTCGCAATGCCTGATTTGGAGTAGTGATAACTGTGATGAAATTTGGATTAATTCAAGACCCGATGAAATTGGTCGCTTTAGATTGACTCGTCTTATTCAAGAATTAACCAAAAATAAACTCAAGGCGAAACTGCAGTTCGTAGCTAATTTAGAAGTCCCTCGTCGCCGCAGTGATCAAGGAGCCCATGAGTTAGCTGCTCAAATAGATCAGCTAAATCCCTTAAATAGATTGACTCTGCCGAGAGATAGTCGGGCAGTCGCAGCAGCAGCAACTAGTTGTTCCTCGCTTAGTGAAGCAAGCCCAAAGTCCATGTTGCGCAAGGCAATCCTAAAGATCGCAAGCGAGCTCTAGTTTTAACCTGTGGCTAATCTTCCAATAGAGTTAGCCCATGCGCGGATACTTGGCTTTAACTCCAGATGAGTTAGCTCAACTATTAGGCGATGACGAAATTCCAGTTGACACGGCTTTTGTGCCAACGGGACAATTTAAAAGTATAAATCCAGAACTTGGCGAAGAAGAGTCCGAATACATTCTCTCGCTATTGGCCGCCGAAGATTCAATTTCATTTCAAGGCGATTCGGCGAATTTTTCTTTTGTTTTAGCGGTTGATTTAGAACCAGCGCAAATGGGTGAAGAATCAGAGGTCGAGGTAAATCTACTTTCTCCCATTAAGTTTAAGCAGGTCGATTGTTTATTTGTTGGTGATGCAAAGAGCGATAATGATGAACTCACTTGGTATGCCGCACAGGAAATAGCGATTCATCTTCCAATTTGGCAGGCTGAGTAAATGAGTCGTATCGAAAGCTTGTTAAATGGGCGCAGCACGCTAACTGCTTCGCAGACGTATCGACTACAGGAATTAATCGCAGATTGGCAGCTACTTACAGACCTTTCATTCGCAGATCTAGTCCTTTGGGTTCCGCTTCGAATTGACGCAACTGCTTGGCCAACAGGTTATGTAGCAATCGCACATATCCGGCCAACTACTTCGGCAACTGTATTTGCTAATGACTTAATTGGATCTGAGGTAACTTGGGGAGAACGTCCCCGATTAGATGAGGCACTTTCTAGTGCCGATATTGTGCGGGATTCCGAACCAGAGTTAATTGGCGACCTACTCATAAAGGAAGAAACCATCCCGGTAATTTATGAAAACCAAGTGATTGCGGTAATTTCCCGTCACCGTAATGCCGAGCTAATGCGTTCGCCAAGTCGCCTCGAACTTAATTATCGCGAGATCGCAAATAATCTTTACCGAATGGTTGTCGAAGGCACATACCCATATCAAGATGCTTCATCAATTTTTGATCCATCTGCTCGTGTTGGCGATGGCTTGATTCGACTTGATTTAAATGGGGTTATTACTTATGCCAGCCCAAATGCGAGATCTGCATTTAATCGAATGGGATGGGGAAATGATTTAGAGAGTTTTAATTTGGGAGATGTAGCTTCACAGGTTTCAATGCAACGGAATGAATCACATCATGAAGGTATTCGTAGTTCTCTTAGTGGCAAATCTTTGCGCCGCGCTGAAATTGAAAATCAGGGTGCCACAATTGATTTAATGGTGATGCCTTTATTACAAGGTGATGATCGCATTGGCGCTATTGTCTTGCTGCATAACGTTACTGAGTTGCGACGTCGCGAACGCGAATTAGTAACTAAAGACGCCACGATTCGCGAAGTTCACCACCGAGTAAAGAATAATTTACAAACCGTTTCAGCATTGCTGCGGTTACAAGCTCGGCGAATTGCTGAGCCACAAGCGAGTGCTGCTCTTGAAGAAGCAGTTCGCCGAATCGCATCTATTGCGCTGGTTCACGAGACGCTCTCGAATAGTGCTGACGCCAAAGTGGCTTTTGATCAAGTACTAGATAATTTGGTTATTCACGCAGCTGATTTAAGTCCACGAATGAGTGAAATCAACATCAGGCGAAGTGGCTCTCTAGCTGAAATAGACCCACGAATCGCCACGCCACTTGCTCTTATCGTGACAGAGCTGATTCATAACGCACTAGAGCATGGGTTGGCCGAGCAAGGTAGCAACTTAGTGATTCACTGCGAACGTTTTGAAAGTAAAGCGAGAGTAACTGTTTCAGATGATGGCGCCGGACTACCGAGTGATTTCGATTTAGTTAACTCATCTAATTTAGGGTTACAAATCGTGAGAACTTTGACCGAGAATGAGTTACGGGGTCAGATTAAATTAACTTCAGGGGAGTCGGGTACCCAAGCAACCCTGGAGTTCCCGCTTTAGAACTGGTTTTGTTGTTCCTGCAGTCGGGCGCGGTTACGGGCCGCACGACGCTTAAGGGCACGACGTTCATCTTCTGACAATCCGCCCCAAACTCCAGCATCTTGTCCGCTCTCAAGGGCCCAAGCTAAGCAGGCATCCTTCACAACGCAGCGGTTACAAACCTTTTTCGCTTCTTCAATCTGGGTAATAGCAGGGCCAGTATTTCCGACTGGGAAGAAAAGCTCTGGATCTTCATCGCGGCAAGCTGATTGATGACGCCAATCCATGCGTAACACCACCTATCCCTGAAATCTCGCGTACAGAAGCCAGTTCCGTACCAATTAAGTAATTTGATCTTGCTACGATCTTTACGTCGTAAGGTGCCTATTCTCTCGTGCCCGCACCGTTAATACAAGGACATAACGCAGGGGATTTCCTGATTACTCGTGATTTATCTCGCTCAGAGATATTTTTATCGATCAACAGTGCCCCCGACAGGATTCGAACCTGTGCACCCGCCTCCGGAGGGCGGTGCTCTATCCCCTGAGCTACGGGGGCGCAATGGCAAGGTTATCAGTAGCGCAGATGTTAATAATTACTGCGGAAATGTTCATCGCATTTGTTCTCGTATGACAATTTTGCGAGCTTACTGCCAGAATATCGCCATGATTCAGAGCGCTTACTTTGCAACAGGTTGTTTTTGGGGCGCAGAACGCCGTTTTTGGCAATTAGCTGGAGTTATCGAAACTAGCGTTGGCTACATGGGAGGCACTCGCCCAAATCCAAGTTACGAACAAGTCTGCACTGGAGTAACTGGTCATGCCGAAATGGTCCATGTTCGTTTTGATGATGAGCAGATTTCTTATCAACGCTTACTTGAAGAGTTCTGGACTATGCATGATCCGACGTCACTAAATCAACAAGGTGGCGATATCGGAACTCAGTATCGCAGTTCTATTTACGCAACCACAACAGAGCAATTAGCTCAAGCCATTAAGTCTCGTGATCTCTACCAAGTCGAGCTAACTAAAGCTGGCCTCGACCCAATTGTCTCGGAAATACTTAACGCCGATGGCGTTGAATATTTTATGGCCGAGGAATATCACCAGAAGTATTTGAAGAAGAATCCAAATGGTTATGACTGCCATTCAAGTACGGGCATAGCTTTTCCAGTTGGCGTGGTTCTCTAATGAGCGAAAATAATTATCCTGTAAAAATTAATGAAGCAGAGCTAAAAGCAAAGCTTGATCCACTTTCATACGAAGTTTTGCGCAACGCCGCAACCGAGCGACCATTTACTGGTGAATACACCGACTCTGACAAAGTTGGCGTATACAAATGCAAAGCTTGCGCCGCCGAGCTTTTCCGCAGTGAAACTAAATTTCATTCTGGTTGTGGCTGGCCATCTTTCTATGCGCCATCTGCTGATGATGCGGTTGAATTAATTGAAGATCGCTCGCTAGCGCCAAGAGTTCGCACTGAAGTGCGTTGCGCTGCTTGCGGTTCGCATTTGGGACATGTCTTCGAAGGCGAAGGCTATGACGTGCCAACTGACCAACGTTGGTGTATCAACTCGGTATCTCTGATCCTGGAAGATATTTAACTTACTTCTTTTTTGCCGCTTTTAAGTTGTCCAAATGACGCCAGCAGTACCAAGCAACCACGCTGCGATAAGGACGAAATTTCTCACCCTTTATATCTAGCACCTTAGGTTCAATCTGGTCAGCTAGCTTATGAATATTTTCCCAGCCCCGGCGAACCCCTAAATCTCCAGTCGGCCAGATATCTAAGCGATGTAATTGAAACATCATGAACATATCGACGGTCCATGGGCCGATTCCCCAAAGCGAAGTCAGCCCAGTAAACACTTCGTCATCACTAAGTTCATGCAGATTCTCGATAGGAACGCTTCCGGTTAATGAGGCTTGAGCCAAACCTTGGATTGTCTTGGTTTTGGCCCCCGAGACGCCGATCTCGCGCAGAGCAGTCTCGCTTAATTTAGCGATGCGTACTGGCGAGACCTGACCTTTGACTAAGTCATTTAGCCGACCATTAATAGTCTCTGCTGCTTTTACGGCCAACTGTTGCGAGATAACCGAAGAGACTAAAGATTGGAAATTAGTCTCAGGCGAAACTGAACTGCCAATCGTACAGAGCGGACTTTCATTAATTACCTTAGCAAAGCGTTTATCGGTTGCCGAGATCTCTGCAGTAATTCGCTGCATTTTTGCACGAGCAATAGGAGCTTTCGACATTTTCCTAAATTAAATGCTACAAGGAGAATGAGGGATATTCATCAGTCACCAAAATAAATGCGTAACCATACACTCGATTGAAGAACGCTAATATTCCCACCATAGCGTCAGCACACCAAACTGGGTACTTGCCGCTGAACAAAATTGAGAACCAAGAAAATAGAGTTAAGAAAAGCCCATAAACTAAATAGATAATCCCCATTACATAAAGCGGAATAGCTAGGAACCATTTAAAGATTGGCTTAACTCGGCTAAGTTGTGATCCGTTGCCCACTTCAGGAAAAGTAATTTTTACAATGTCATTCTCTTCGATTGATGGATAGTCGTCGGTCAACAGAAGCACATATGCGTTAACGCGAGTCTCGAGTGAAATCAAGGCATGATTAAATGCCAACGCATAACTTGGATAAATGCCGCGAAATACTAAAGCCAAGAAGGTGGGCAAAATAATCAAACCACCCAAGCTGTAACTCCAGTTATCAGTTGAATATGAGTTGATAGCAAAAGCGCTGAAATAGATGGCTACCGGCAGCACGATGATTATTCGAAAGAGAGCCGTAAGGCGGTTGCGGTCTTCGAGTTCAACTTGGATTAAGGTCTGAATTTGATTGCTCATAACTCTAAAGTAGCCCTAATTCCAAGAAATCTATTGCTTTTTTAGGTCTTACCACCTAGTTTTTACAATTGTTGCAGGAATTTACAGTCGCTTGCAGAAAGAACGAGGGAATATGGCTGGCATCAAGGAAGTTGCGGCAGAAGCAGGAGTTTCGACCGCAACAGTCTCGCGCGCACTTCGCGGCCTCGAACATGTAAACCCGCAAACTAGAGCAAAAATTGAAGCTGCTGCTGCCAAATTAAATTACTCATTAACTGGTGACGGCGATCGGATTCGACCTGGTCGCACCAACAGCGTTGGAGTAGTGGCACCGTATATTTCACGATGGTACTTCGCGCAGGTAATCAATGGTGCCGAACAAGCACTTCGCGAAGCTGGCCTAGATCTTCTGCTTTACAACTTTAGCCAGATGAAAGGGCGCGAGCGTTTATTCCAGCATCAATTGCTGAAAGGTCGCGTTGACGCTCTTATCGTCATTAGCTTGCCACCAACCGAAGAAGAGTTTGCTTCAATGTTGAGTTTGGGAATTCCGATCGCACTTGTTGGAATGGCACATAAAGATTGTGCGAGCATTAAAATTGATGATGTTGCCGGTGCTCGTACTGCTACCCAGCACTTAGTTAATCAAGGCCATAAACAAATTGGTTTAATGTCAGGTCGCCCTGATGATCCATTCAACTTTTCAGTGCCACAAGATCGACGTCGCGGTTTTCTGCAGGTATTAGCCGAAAACGGATTGGAATGGATTCCTTCTCGCGAAGTTCATGGTGATTTCACTATGAATACTGCTTCACGTGCAATGGATGATCTTTTGGCTAGACCAAATCGACCAACCGCAATTTTCTGCGAGTCCGACGAAATGGCATTTGGCGCTATGCAAGCAGCCAGACGTCATGGCCTTAGCGTTCCTGATGATATTTCGATTATTGGTTTTGATGGGCACGAGATGGCCGAATATTCTGATCTAACAACAATCGAACAACCAGTTCAGTTAATGGGCGAGATGGCCGCATGGTCAATCATGGAGCGGTTACGTAAACCAAATGCCGAAGTGCCATCATTGGTTCTACCAACTACCCTGGTAGTACGTAATTCCACCAAACGACTTGAGGCATAAGCATGGGCACGGTTACTAAAGATGTTGTGATTATCGGCGGTGGCCACAACGGTTTAGTAGCAGCAACTTATTTAGCAAAAGCTGGCAAATCAGTAGTAGTCCTTGAAGCAAATGATGAAATCGGTGGTGCGACTGCTAGCGTCAGAGCTTTTCCAGAATTCGATGCCCGCTTGTCACGCTATTCGTATTTAGTGGCGTTATTACCTGACCAAATCGTTAGCGATTTAGGGCTTAATTTTGAAACCATACCTCGCACAGTTTCTTCATACACCCCTGATTTAAATGGTGCTGGGCTGTACATCTCGCGCCAATGGGATCAAGACACCGCGAATTCCTTTGCTTCGATTCCCGATGGTCTGGAAGATGCGCAAGCATGGCAGCAGTTCTATGGTGAAGTGGCGATATTTGCCGAACGTATTGCGCCATTCATGCTGCAGCCATTAAAAACCCGTAGCGAATTAAAAGCCGAGATCAATTTGCCAGAAATTTGGGACTATTTAATTGAAAATCCAATTGGTGAAATCATTAGCTCTCGTTTCAAAAGTGATTTAGTTAAAGGTGTTGTTCTAACTGATGCGCTTATCGGGACTCATGTATCAGCTGATGATTTATTAGCCAATATTTGTTTTCTATATCATTTGATTGGAAACGGAACTGGTGAATGGAAAGTGCCTAAAGGCGGCATGGGCGCACTAGTTGCCGAACTAGAACGTGTGGCTCGCGTAGCAGGAGTTGAGATTCGTACTAACTGCAGAGTTACCGCAATTGCCAGCAACTCAGATTCGGTTACCGCGATTGCTGAAAATGGCGATAAATATGTGGCCAGCCATTTGCTCTCTAACGCAGCGCCACAGGTTCTGGCTCAGTTACAAAATAAACCTAAGCCAGCAAGTCTGTCTGGTGCTCAATTTAAAATTAATATGTTGCTAAAGAAATTGCCTCGACTAAAAAGTGGCATTTCACCTGAATTAGCTTTCGCTGGCACCTTCCATATAAGTGAAAAGTTTTCTCAGCTCGAAACTTCATATCACGAGAGTAAAGCGGGCAAGTTGCCTGCATGTTTTCCCTCTGAAATGTATTGCCACACTTTGTCAGACCCCTCAATTTTAAGCCCTGAGCTACAAGCTTCCGGATATCAAACCTTGACACTATTTGGGTTACATACGCCGGCAGAACTTTTCGATGCTGATAATGAGGCCACTAAAGCAACGGCGCTAGCCGGTTTCATCGCAGAGTTGGATAAATATTTAGTTGATCCAATATCTGAAATTATTGCTCGTAATAGCGATGGTTCGCCATGCATCGAAGCCAAGAGCCCGCTGGATTTGGAAGAGGCAATCTCACTTCCACGTGGCAATATTTTCCATAGTGACCTTACTTTCCCTTTCCGCGAAGAAGGCGATAGCCGGCGCTGGGGCGTCGAAACTGATGATCCTCGAATCTTTATTTGTGGCGCAGGTGCGCAACGAGGCGGGGGAGTAAGCGGAATCCCTGGCCATAACGCAGCAATGGCCGTTCTTGGAAAGTAAAAAGTAATAGGCTTTCAGTTATGAGTTCTGATAAGAAGTTAAAACCGGAAACGCTCGCGATTAGCGCTGGTCGACCAATTCCCGAGCCAGATGGCGAACTAAATACCCCAATCGCGCTGAACTCAACTTTTCACGCCGGTGGCCCAATTGGTTACGGTCGTTACGGAAATGAAACTTGGACTTCTTTAGAAACAGCGATTAGTGCGCTAGAAGGTGGCGAGACGCTAGTTTTTGCATCAGGCCAAGCAGCAGCAAGTGCAATATTTAATTTGCTACCTATCGGCGCTCCTGTTGTTCTTTCTGATGAAGGCTACCAAGGCATTGCTGCGCTACTAAAGGGTTATCACGAAAGTGGTCGCCTAGAAGTTCGCTTTGTTGAAGCTACGAATACTGCGGCCGTATTAGAGGCAGCAAAAGGAGCAGCACTTCTTTGGTTGGAATCACCAACTAATCCAGCTCTTGAGCATGTTGATCTGAAAACAATTATTGCTGGCGCTAAAAAGTTAGGCGTGGGAGTTGCAGTTGATAACACTTTGGCCACACCTTTAACGCAGAAGCCACTTGAATTTGGGGCAGATTTTGTAATGCATTCAGTTACTAAATATTTTGCGGGCCACAGCGACATTATTTTGGGTTCAGTTTCCACCAATGATCCAGCACTTCTTAAGCGCTTAGCCGATGTCCGTAAATTAAGTGGCGCGATTCCTGGCCCATTTGAAGTTTGGTTAGCGCTACGCGGAATTCGTACCTTCCCACTACGTTTTAGAGCAGCTGAAGCCAATGCCAAAGAACTCGCTAAGCGCTTGGCCGGCCATGACAAAGTGAGCAAAGTTCGCTACCCAGGCTTCGGCGGCATGATTTCATTTGAATTAACCTGCGATGCTGCTGGAACTGATTTAGTAACCCAGAGCGCAACAATCATTACCAACACAACTAGCCTCGGCGGCATTGAATCTATGTGGGAGCGCCGTCGCCGATGGGCTACTGAGAGCCACAAGATCTCAGAATCTTTAATCCGATTCTCAGTTGGTTGCGAAGACGTTGATGATCTATGGGATGACATCACCGCCTCATTAGGCAAAATTTAAGTTATAGGAGTATTTTTAGGTTATGTTAAAAGCAATCAAGCGATTCGTCGGAGTAGTCGGCGTAGCTCTATTGGCTTTTCGTGCCATCGGTTCATTTCT
>Ga0114971_10000425_pt1 | contig 27394 bp, 30 predicted proteins | sample M_140625_MF_Meta_FD_87320 | JGI IMG/M metagenome (GOLD analysis project Ga0114971, IMG submission 87320) | Freshwater microbial communities from Lake Montjoie, Canada to study carbon cycling - M_140625_MF_MetaG | ecosystem: Environmental > Aquatic > Freshwater > Lake | place: Lake Montjoie... | reverse complement strand
TTTATTTTTTTTAACGTTTGAAAAAGGTTTCATTTTTTTTTTATTTTTTCAATAAAAATAAAAATTGAAATTTTTTTTATTTTCAGACAAATGAATGTTTGAGGACGTGCCAGCCGATATTCCAGGGCACGATAGGTATATGCGAGAAAGGGGCATATATCAAAACAACAAATTCGCGTTAAAATGGGTTGTGAGAGGCGACCAAGAGCTCCCGTCTGTGATTACACGGGGAGTGCTCTGGCACTAGTCACGGGTTTATGACGGCTGATTACGCCGAGGCAGGTTAAGCTGCTGGTTCCTAAAAAGAAAACGTAAAAACCACTTACCCCGGTCCGAAAGGGAGGACTATTTACCGTGTCGAGGGTGGCGTATGTCGAAAGACAAGTAATGAACCCCGGCAAAAAATTTACCCGTCGGCTTGCAAGTTGGCCGTGTGACGTACGTAACTGTCACAACTGATACATTCTGGATTAATCCTCTGTGTGTATTTTATAGTTATAAAGGATTAGTATTCAATCAACAAACGAACAGACTTTGGTCCCCGCGTCTATAAATGCCGACCCCAATACCATTGCTATTTCGCAAGAGATAGATAATGAAGAACAGTTATGGGTAGTAGAACCCGTATTAGAATACCCTGAATGGGATTACGAATGCTTCCATTGTGGAACTGAAACGGAAGAACATGAAGGATATTTAAGAGATGGAGAGTGTTATTGCGATTCTTGCGCTTATGATTTGTTTGACCAACCGAAGCCAAAGTCAAAATACACTGATGAAATGTGGGATAATTTTCATAAAAAACAAGAGTTAGAACAAGAAGAATCCGAATGTGAATGTTACGATTGTGGAGTAACAATTGGTGAGAAGGAAGGATATATTAGTCATGGAAACCGTATTTGTGATAAGTGCGCTTATGAGTGGCAGGTAAGTGAGAAACCATCTGCGTATTACTTTGATGAGAATAATGAGAAATTTGATAAGATGGCTATAGCGCATCTTCAAGTAGAAGAAGTAAAATCTATTATTCCTGCTGACGCTATTATTATAGACGATAACTACATATACTGTAAAACATATGATGAAGCAAAAGATTTGCTCAATCGCGCTGCTTGTACTAAAAATGAAGTTACTCAGGATGTACCTGACGCATATATTGTTTCGCAAGATAATGGCACGTTTTGGTTTGTGCTTACTCAAGATACAAACGAAGCGACCAAATTCATCATCACAGTGTATGCGTCTAAGGATGAAGTCTCCAAAAAATATATAAGGCGAATGTTGGAAGAGTGTATGTATCGTATAGATTATCTCATAAGTCCAGAGGACTATCAGGATGAATCAGATGACGAAGATTGTGCTACTGAAGAAGATTTAAAAAACTTCTATAGAGAACAAGAAGTAGAACTCGCAAGATTGGAACAAAATGATATGGAACAAAATGATATGGAACAAAATGATATAGCAAATGAAATAGCAGTAGATATGGATGAGTACACCAACTACTATACAAACAAGGCTCTCTGTGTTACGTGCGGTGAAATTAATTATGCCGAGCCAGTATGTGAAGTTGAAGGTCGTTCAAGAATGGTATGCTGTGACTGTATTGAAATAGTCAACCATTGTGAAGAATGTCATAATGTTACACTTGATTATCTCTACGAGAGTACAAATGATGGAGTTAGCAAAGATTTGTGCTTTGACTGTAAGTTCAAGACAAATGACAGAGAAGAGATGCCTTTGGCAGTTCACTTGGCAATAAGAAGTGACATACAGTTTCTAACTCGTCAACAGTTTGACATTCTGGAAGATTACGCTGAACTAGCACAATTGACTATAATTCAGGCTTATTATTACAAATCGCGGTGTCATTTCTATGATTGCGACCGAATGGTAGAACCAAGCAAGTGGAATGCCGAAGAAGCACTTCAATTCTGCTGTCGCAGACATTGTGAATATGCTGATTTACACGGTTGTCATTGTCAAAATGTATATGACGGAACTGACTATGATGATGACTGGGAACAGGCCACGTGTAAGATGTGTAATAATTCTAATTACGACACAAATATGATACCACGAATTGCTCTTAGAGAAAGCGACCAAGGCGTCAAGCCAATTGTCTCGGCAATCTGCGTCTTTGAAGAAGGTATCAAAATGTCGAATGTCTTGGCTGAATCGTTGGTAGACCTCTCACAATATTTTGGTTAAATAAAAATGTTATAATAAATATATAAAATTTTGTAAATATAATAAATATAATAAATATATAAAATTTTGTAAATATAATAAATATAATAAATATAAAAATAAAAAACAATTGTATTTATAAATACAATTGTTATAAATATATATAAACTTAATTAATTAAATAAATTTTTTCTTAAAAATACACAATACACAATATACAATACACAATACACAATACACAATACACAATACACAATACACAATACACAATACACAATACACAATACATTTTTTATCTTTTTTCAATATATACAACAATACCAGTTGCGTTGTCGGAATTACCTCCAAAATTTTTCTTAGCAAACGTTTGATTTCTCAGCATAAATGAATTAGTAATACGTTGAGCGCCTTTCTCGTTATCTTTCTCAAGTGCTAAAATACAACTCTTATCAAATACAAACTTACCTACGTGGTCATATATCCAATTATCCCATACGCCATCACTACACAATACGAAACAAAGTCTATGTAATTCTTCAACATCTGTCGATGTTTCTTTAATTTGGTTAAATATGGCTTCTAAATCAATAGTCTGGATTTCAGCATTACAACTAACACCTTGAGCATTTAATCCAAAATCTCCAAGGGCGCGTGTGGAAGACATTGCGTTAAAACCATTTCTATCAGCAACATATGTTGCTTTTTCCTTGCGGACATTCTTATTATAAAACGTAAATGACTCGTCTTCAGGTCTTACAGTAGGAGTGCCTTCCTCAGACATATTAAATACATTGGGGCAATAATATTTGTTTTCTTCAGATTGATTATCATAAACGCACTTTAATGCGGCACATAATGGGTCTTCTTCTGAACATTTAAAGTCGCGCATTCTTATGTATTCTAATGGATTTTCAGGAGAATGATTGCCAGTTAACTCGATGTAATTTGTTAATGCTTCTTGTTCTTCTTTACCTGGTGATGAAGATGAGTTAAGTTCAGATATTAATTGCGACTGCTTGAAAACTGGTTTGTCAGAGTACAATATTCCAGTGCTATCTCCAACATTTGCTATATAAAGCTTTTTATCTAAGAATACAATAACACTAAATGTGGTACCGCATTTTATCACAGTAAATGCGTTATGTGCGAATTTGCGAGCCATTACGTCTCCGCTGTCATTTATTTCAGTTTCGAGCCCGTTTTCTGATAATTTTTGGACTAATTTGATTTTAATTTCTTCGTGAATGTTCTTAAAAGCGAAGTCTAAAAAGGAAACCGGGTTTTCAACAAATTCGTCTACCCCTTCGTCTATTAATTCTTTCAAACGGTTGGTTCCGACTTTTGCTGCTAATTCACCTTCTTTTCCGTGTCCGTCGGCAATACAGAATGCAGAACCAGATTTATTTAACAGGTCTGACTTAAAATGGACTACACAAGATGCGTCTTGGTTATATTTATTGCCTCCAATATCAGTATTGCTACCGTATTTCAATGTATATCCGTTAGCAAATTCAATACATTTGCTTTCTATTTTGGGGACAGGGACAGGAACAGGGACAGGGACAGGGACAGGGACAGGGACAGGGATAGAAACTGAAAATACAGTTTGTAATTCACTACTTTCGTTACTAATTTGGGAACTCATTTTATTGTTAAACAAGAATGTGGTTTTATAATTTATACATTAAATAATTGTGTATCAAAGTATTTCAATTTTTTTATCATTTTTATTTTTTTGTTGTATATTTTTTTATTTTTATTTAAAAAAAATAAAAAAATTGAAAATAATTTACACTATATTTAAAAAAGTATATTTATTTAAACCTTTCTTATAATTATAAATTATAAACCTTATAAACCCTTATAAACAAATTACTAATATGAGTTCCGAGAATCAAGATACCAGAGAATACCTTGAAGGTGAAGCTTACCAAGAGAAACAATATGAAGATTATTTGCGATTGAATCCTGTAGAAGACTTAGACACGGACGTAATCTTAGACGAAGTAGTAGCGGACGTAGAATTAGAAAAAAAAACCAGATGTCGTTGCGATGACTCCGAACCAATGGAATACATTACTTGCTGCCATTGTGGCTTTAAAGAATGCGAGATTTACAGCTTTCGCTACAAATCGTCGCTGTACTGTAACAATTGCGCCTACGACGTGTGTGGCATACTCATCGATAAGCCCAAATATGCCTTCAATATAGACGACAAATTATACAAATTTAATAAAACAAATAACACTAATTTTAAAAGTGAAGTGTATGACAGATTTATCAAGTTACAAGAAAAATACCAATTAACAGTTGATGACGCACTTTATTATGGTCAAGAGTGTCATTGCTGTGGCAATCAACCAGAAGACACTTGTAGTGAATTTTGCTCCGACGTGTGTGAGAAATCATATAATGACACGCACGAGTGTTTTTATAAAAACGATACCAGTATGTGTAAAATGTGTGTATATAATGATAGACGTGCTAGCTATGAAGAGAGAAACGGTGGCTACGGAGGAAACGACGGCGGATACTATCCAAAAGAAGGAGAAGAAGGAGTAGTAGATTACACTGTGACGTGTGAGCGATGTGTTTCAGAAATCTTATATAACGACAGCGTAAAATACAATGAACAATTGTTTTGCGAAGAATGTGCGTATGATTATCGCGAAGAGTTGCTTGGTGTGTATTCCGAAGAACAACGTCAGGAAATATATAGATACGCGGAAAAGCATAATCTTACCACTGAAGAGGCAATTGATTATCAGACTCATTGTCATTGCTGCGGCAATGAGGACACAACCCCGGTATTTGACGGAGATAACCACCAATATTGTAATAAAAGATGTTTTAACCATTGTGAAGACTATTGGTACGAATGTTACCGTGGAGAGGAATGTAAAGTATGCGAAATATCACAATATCATAAGACTCGCGATTCTCTGACAGCATATGATATTCACCTTTCTGAATGCGAACCAGTTTTGGCGGCAATTGACGCTTTTAAGGAGCTCAAAGTACACGGACAGTTTTACGAATGCCTTGGCGACCTAACCGAGTATTTTGGCGACTTGGCGTTTTACGATGACAACGTTCACCCTGATTTATACTATTAATAAAACTTATAAAAAACCTATCATATTATTATTATTATTATTATTATTTATATACAAATTAACTTAATTAAAACCTAAATGTGTGTAAAAACACATTTTTTTGTTTCAATATTTTTTTCAAAATCTTAATTAACAAAAAAATTGAAATGTTTTTTCCCTGTAAAACAAAGGTATATATTTTATAAATTATTCAGTTTCAAACTTTAAAATTTCAATTACGATTACGATTAACTTAACAAAATGTCCGGTTATACTGAAATTACTGGTACTCAATTCACTAACTATACTAGTATTGAAGCGTTACAAGACATCATTATTAGGACCATTTCTAGATGGTTTAATATTCACGGTGCTGTATGGTCTGAGCTAGAGTGCTTCGATGGCGTATACATACTATGTGGTATCGACCGGATACAATCACACTTTGAACTTTTCGAAGTTAGGGAACACCTATACCAACTCACTATGTTTGCGGTTGGCAGTTTCAGACGCCATGGCTCAAGTTGCGACTACTTCGAAAAAATGTTTGATTGCTTAAGTGTCCAGATATTAAATCCCGACAGAGAGTTTGCCAAGATGAATGACTGTTTATCAATTGCCTATCCTCCGATGAATTTTGACTTATTGGATGTGGAACCAGCGCAACATATATTTGAGAATCCGGTGCCTTTAAGAGGAGCTCTCGCAGAAACGGTTATCTACAGCGAATCAGAGTCTGAAGAAGATGAAGACTACGGCGGAAGATATGGCGGCTACGGAGGAAACGATGGTGGTTACTTTGAAGAAGACGAATTCCTTCTCACCACAGAAGACGCTGGGGTTTTAAGCGAAGACGAAGACACAGTCGCAAGCTTAGAAGACAAAGACACAGTCGCAAGCTTAGAAGATGATGTTATTATGTCAATGCCCTTACGCAATATGAGTGACAAACAAATAGACAGATATTGTTGTATTATTGGTGAATGTCCTAGCAATGCGATTTACGAGTGGACTAGTGACTTTAACGGTGGTGCCATTACCAGATATTCATACATCAACTTTGCCGATACAACTATCTCAGACAGACGGGTATTGAATGTAAGCATTACTTGCGCCATATTCACTGGATGCACGCTTAGAAACGTCCAATTTGAGCAAGTCCATTTCCACAGATGTGACTTTATGTCTGTCACTCTGGATAATGTTACATTCAAAGACTGTCAATTTACCTACTGCGACTTGGATATCTGTATAGACCTAGACAATTCATGCAGTGTAGAGTTCTACGATACTGAGGAAGAAATGAGACAAGCATTCTTGGAAGATAATGTGACATATCGTTATTGTTAAAGTTAAAGTTAAAGTTAAAGTTAAAGTTGAAATATTTATCTCGCATATCCTATCATTATCATTATTATCATTATTATTATTATCATTATTATCATTATTATCATTATAAAAAATAAAAAACACATAAAAACAATTAAAAACAAATAAATAACAAATAAAAAACACATAAAAACACATAAAAACAAATAAAAACAAATAAAAACAAATAAAAACAAATAAAAACAAATAAAAAAATAAATAAATAAGGGGGTAATAACCCTTTTTTATTTTTCAGAAAAATTAATTAACAAAAAAAATTGAAATGTTTTTTCTTATGAAAAGAAAGAGTATATATTTATTAACTTGCTTGTTTCAAACTTATTACGAACTACTTATTACGAACTACTTGATACTTTAAAGAAAATGTTTGGAATTCAAGAAGAGAGACACAGTACGCACATTTCAAGCGCTGATATTAATTTCAGCTCAAAAAAAAAATTAAAAGAACTTATTACTACTACATTGACCCGATGGAATTTTATTCGAGGTCCTAATGAATGGAATGAACACATATATTACGAAGAAGCTGTAGCTAAAAAAACAGATAGACTTGCCAATGACACTTATTTGTTTGAAGTGGAGACAGAAGGCGCCAGATTATACAGAGTATCAATGTATGTGTTTGGACAATACAGACGCAGTGGGTCATCGATGGATTTCTTTGAGCAGGTGATGGATTCATTGGAAATCCAGCTATTACATCCGGAGCAAGAGTTTGCCAAAATGACAGATTGTTACGAGATTACATATCCCACATGGAAATTAGATTTCTTTGATAATGTTACTAAAAGCTCTGGCGAAGCAGTTGGCGAAGCAGTTGGCGAAGCAGTTGAGTTACAAGAGGAAGATGACTTAGAGGAAGAGGAAGAGGACTTAGAAGAAGAAGAGGACTTAGAAGAAGAAGAGGACTTAGAAGAGGATGAGGACTCAGATGATGAAGAAGAACTAGAAATTCCACTAAAGGACATGAATGATGTCCAAATTGAGGAATATGTTGAATCTCTAGGTCGATGCGCACGAGACGAGTGCGATGAGTGGGCTTTAAATTACGAAGGTGGCCCTATTCTCAGATATTCTTATGTCAACTTCAACAATACTTCTGTAACTGACCAAATTGTTGAGAAAATCACAATTAGCAGAGCCACTTTCAATAACACGATGCTCAAAAACTGCCGCTTCTCAAGAATCGACTTTTACGAATGCGATTTTACGGATGTAAAAATAAAAAACACAAAATTTAAAAGATGTAACTTCTATGATTGCGAGTTGCCGGACTATGTGAAGCTGGATGATAACTGTTTGATTTCTAATATGTAAAATTATTATTATTATTATTATTATTATTGTTGTATATTGTATATTGTATATTGTATATTGTATATTGTATATTGTATATTGTTTTTAAAAAAAATTAATTAATATAAAATAAAAAGGGACATTTAACCCTTTTTTATTTTTTCATATTCATATTCAAAAAAAATTGAAATATTTTTAATATATAAACATAAGTTATTAAATTACAATATCTCTTTTAAAATTAATTTTATAAAATCAAAGTCAAAAATAAAATAATGTCTTCTGTTAGTGATTCAAACGATAGTGTCTTTACTCTTTACGAGTATCCTATAGATTCGTTGCCTGAATTTATTACAAATTCTAGTCTATTCATTATGACACTAGATATGTATCCAACTATGAAAACATTCCCGTTTTTAAGAAGTAAGATGCCATCTAGTCTTAAAATCGAATCTTGCGAAGACTTTCAAAGGCTTACTGAAGCGGACCATATGTTTGGGTTCACTCCTAAGACCCAAGTTCAAATTTTTGAAAGTATGTATGAATTCTGGTTGAACGACACAAGTTCTGTAAATTTGCCGCTGCCTGTCAAAGACTTTTCGCATTTTGGCAACCAAGTTAGAGAGCTGTTTTTAGAATCAAATTCAATTCTGCCAGTTAGATGTTTTCAACATAATTATGTAGAATTATTTGACTATTTATTAAAGCGGAATGGCCTACACAAAGTTGATAGTGGTCGTTGGCCAGACTATACGTTGCCATATTATGGAGCTGTTTGTAATCACGTTGAGATTACAAGACGTGGTCTTGAGGTTGGCGTTGCTGTAGCAAAAGATGTTATTGACCAAGCTATAATAAAGAATAACCAAGAAATGTTTGATTTATTAATTTCGCATAATGTTCGTTTCTCAACTAGAACGCTTGAACTCGCAGCCGAAAAAGGGTTACCAGGAATGTATAAGTACTTCTTGAAGGTCGCAATAGATAAAAAAATGTTAAGCAAATATGTTTTTAAGACACTGGAGAATAAGGACAACCTTGAGTTCTTGTTACATAAAAGTGGTGTAAATCTTCATACTGAAGAAAATATAGATGGTCGGGAATTATTAGCACATTGTATAAGAGAGGCGTATAGTGCAGAAATACTTCAATTAGTTGATGGATATTTTACCAAAATGAATGTGAATGGCAAAACAATGATAAATACAATGTCTCAGTTCCGCCCAGGATTGGAATATATATCGGAAAAAGTCATTTACAAAGAAGATTTGGAATTATTTACATATTTACAGAGCAAGGGTTTCTTGATTAGTGAACTTCTAATATATTATGTAATCGAAACACACAAGTCAATCAAGTTTACACCGGGATTTATGAAAAAACAATTTGCGGAACAAGAAGCGATATTAAAAATAGAAAGAATGGAACAGTTATTGAATGAACAGGCACGGGAAGCTGCGGCAAATGAAGCGGCACAAAGAGAAGAATTTGAGAGACAGATTGATTAATATACATATTTGAACAATTAAAACGTTTCTTAAATATGATTTCTTGCTTTGATGAAGGCACTCAATAACTGATAAATCTTCATTGGTGTATAAATGTATAAATGTATATTTTTAAAATTTTAATTAAAAAAAATTGAATTATAATTTTTTTATATTGTAGATTATATAATTTTTAGTATAATATTTGTTATAAAACATACAGTTAAGATATATAAGTAATAAGTTAAGATGAGCGATTCTGATAGTATTTTGATTAATAAGAAGGAGAATGATGAGGTTGTAAAGAAAGTAAGAAAAAGTAAAAAGGTTTTAAAAGAGGATATAGTTTTATGTGAAGAAGTAAAGGAAAAAAAGGAAAGAGGTAAGATATATATTGCTTCAATGAACTTAAGAGGTACAAGGGGGGTTAAGTTGGACCCGGATAGTATGAACTTAAATGTAACTAGTGCTCAAGCAAAGTTAAGTTTAGATAGGAGGGATTTTAGTCCTATGACTCCTATTGAGGGAGGATATAAGGGTTATTGGAATTTTGAAAGTAGGTGGCAATCTGGTAAGATATTTGAGGGATTAGATGAGAAGGTGGTTAAGGACTGGTGGAAGGCTCAAAAGGAACCTAAGAGGAGGTATCCTAAGGGTAAGGGAAAGAGGGTATTATGTGCTCGTTTTGAAGGGTATGAGGATAGAGGAGATATGGATTATGTGACTAGTAGAAAAGATGTATATTGTAAGGAGTATTATGATTTGATTAAGGATAGGGAGAGGGTTTTATTCTGGAAGAGGATGTTGGATGAAGGTGAAAGTATAACTATATATGACTTTGATGGTCCTCGAAATGAAGATAAGAGTGTGACTTGTTTGGAATTTAGTGAAGAATTAATAAAAGAGAAGGTTAAGGACTTGAGTGTTCCGTTTGGACATTGTTACGTTGTGGGTATGCTTTTATCAAATATGGATTTAAGTGTATTAGGTTAAGTGTTTTATAATGATGTGTTTTATAGATTGTATATTATAAAATTTGTTTGTTTGTTTATTTGTTTAAAAATTAATTAATAAAAATAGAAGAGAATTTAATCTCTTTTTTTCCTCGGAAATATATTATTGTAAAACAATTTAAAGCCGCTTTAAGTTCTTTTTAAATATATATTATTCAAACCTATTAAAGACTTTTTAATAATTACTTTTATAATTACAAATATTAAAATGTCTGACAACATCATTGTATCGCCGTCTGTATTCCATAAGAAGCTGAATGAATATATTATAGAATCACCGGGTCGCATGTATATATTTGAAATTACTAAGCTGTGTAGTTATAGTACTTTTATATTTATGTATAAGGATGAGACAATAGTTGACTTGTATAATCGCATATCACATCATTTTGGATGTAGGGATATAAAAGGTCTGTATATTGATAGTTATTTAAATAAAAATTCAAATAATGACGACTCAAACAAAAATAAAAAGGAAAATGAACATAATCATAACTGTAGTCACGCAAAAGTAGACAAACTGATTCCTATACCAGTTTCCAGTCTTGTAACAGTAAGAGAGTTTGTATTTAACAACACGGCAAAAGACCCTCGAAATCTCGAGCCAATATATGCTATTCCATTTCCAGTTGTTTACCGCATTTATTTAGATGATGGACATTGTCACTGTGGATTATAAATATAATTTACATAATGTTTTAAAAGATAATATGAAAAGAAAATAATTTAGATTTATTTTGTATAGTACTATACAAGATGAATAAAAAATGTGGACCATCAGGATGCCCAAAAGCAGGAATAAAAATACATGAGACACCAAGCCAAGGTAATCATAATCAAATACAAACCCAAGGCTATAATCAAAACTATAATCAAAACCAAAGTAAACAAATAAGCTTCCATAAAACAACATTGTCCGAACTCGACTTGAATATAGATAGTTACACATTAGATGATTTGTATAATCTATTTAATATTTCATATTTAGACGAACCCTCTTTAAAAATAGCAAAACAAATTGTCTTGAAAATGCATCCAGATAAGTCACATCTAGATTCCAAATATTTTCTCTTTTTTTCGAAAGCTTATAAGCGTATTTACAGTATTTATGAGTTTCAAAACAAATCGGAAAAGAAGAGCGAACAAGATTTGAAAAAGGATTATTTTGAAGATAGTAATAAGACTGTTTTGGATACAATGTTTAAAACTAAAAAAGAATTAAAAGACCCAAAGAATTTCAATAGTTGGTTTAATGAAAAGTTTGAAAAACACAAGTTAGAAGATGATGATACTAACAAGGGATATGGTGATTGGTTAAAATCCGACGAAGGTCTTTATGAAAATAATGATAATGTAACCCAGTCCAATATGAATGAGGCTTTTGAACAACAAAAGAAGCAAATACAGGCGCTAACTGTGTACAATGGCATCAATGATACTTATGCGTCATTTAGTGGCGGTGGGTCTCTTCTTGGCGACCAATCTAGCAATTTTAGCGGGTCATCTGCTGGCTTAGGTTTTACCGACTTAAGACAGGCTCATATTGAAACTATCATTCCTATTACTCAAGATGATTATGAAAAAATGCCAAAATTCAAAAATCTTAATGAATACAAGATGAATAGAGACAGTGTAGATGTAACACCAATATCTAAAAAAGAGGCAGAAATGCTATTACATCAAAACAAGAGCAATTTAGACCAAGAATCAGCAGCTCTAGCATATAAATATGCGAAAGAGGCTGAAAAGGCAAAGGCAAAACAACGGTCGTTTTGGGGCGATATTAAGCAACTATTATAAATTCGTAATAATATTTAAAAACTATAACAAACTAATATAAAGCTAACAGCATAATACTAGTTATAAATATATAAATGTCTTTAATTATTAGTGAGAATCCTTTAATTAATAACAATAAGGAATCCGAGTTTTTTGGAAATGGTGAATTTGAATTCGCTGATAATTGGTCAAGACCCTATTTTAAAAGCGCACATCAAGCTATCAGTAGATGTGAATTGTGGAACTGGCTCAGAAATTATGAGCCAGAAGAGGGTAAAGGTTTTATGTTCGCACGAAATGTACCAGAATTAGATAAACTAAGTGAAGAAATGAATAAGGACCCAATAAATGATGGACATTCGGGCGCATCTTATGGATGTACAATGCGAAATATGGAATATATTGCGAAACATGGTTACGAAGCATTTAAAGCAGAGGTTACAAGAAATAAAGTGTAAAAACAAAATATATAATCTAGAATAAAATATATTCAATATATAAATATGTTACCAGTATTAACAACAAGTTATTTATTTGGATTTATAATTCTTGTAGTATTTGGAATACTTTTTCAGAAATATCTAGAGAAAAAGTCTAGAAATGCGGTTCATGATAATTACAATGAAGTAAAACAGTATTTATTGACCGAATCATCTTTAGCCAAGAGTAAAAAACCTATTATGTGGATTTATACACCATATGAATACAATTCACGCGACTGGTTAAGTTTTGGCTCTAGGAGTTCATACAACTTAAATCAGCCTTATCTTAATTTGTGTGTCAAAAGTATTATTAAACATTGTGACAAGTCATTTACAATTTGTATTATTGATGATAATTCGTTTGCTAAGTTGATACCGGGATGGAATATTGACTTGAGTATAGTTGGCGACCCAATTGTGTCTTATATAAGACAAATGGCACTGGCAAAGTTAATATACAATTATGGTGGCATTTCAGTGCCAATTTCATTCTTATGTTTTAAAGATTTAATAAATATGTATTCAAGGGGAATAAACGCAAAATTTGAGGACAAGAATGAAATGGGTAAGATGTTTGTTTGTGAAAATGTAAATACAAATATTAGCGCAACTAACAATCGTTTCTATCCTGATACTAGTTTTATTGGTGCCAAAAAGAATAATGAACAATTGAAGGAATTTATTGATTATATGCAGCGTCTAATTTCAGGCGATTATACCGCGCAAATTGACTTCCTTGGTAATTTTGATAAATGGGCAAATAAAAACGTTAAAAATAAGCGTATTAATATGATATCTGGTAATAATGTAGGTACAAAAACAATAGACAATCAACCGGTGTTAGTTGATGATTTATTAGGAGAAGATTATATTAAATTTTATGATGGAATGTGTGGTATTTGGATACCAGCGGCAGCAATTTTAAAACGTCGTAACTATGAATGGTTTACTAGATTAAGTAGTGACCAAATTTTTCAGAGTAATTTTATTTTGGCAAAATATTTTGTTTTAGCATTGGCGCCTTGTTTAAATGATAATGGTCTTATAAATGGGGAAAAAATGAGTATAATAGAAAACCTGGTATCAGAAACAGATGACGAAAATAGTAAAGATTGGGTTTCATTTTGGCAAGTTCCTAGTTCTACTACATTACCCGTATTTGGACAAAAACCGTTATATTTGGGTAACAATATACCACAGTATAAATTTTAAATAAAATAAGATAAAATAAAATACTATAAAATACTATAAAAAATATAAAATACTATAAAAAATATAAAATAATAAACATAAATCTATTATCTTATATTATATCCGTTATATATTTATAAAAAATGGTGTTATTGAATCCTGTACCATTAAATATAATTAATGCGGTAAATGTTATTAGGTTAAAATATGATATACAAGATTACATTATACATTTATACAAGGTGAATTTTACAGATAGAATTATTGGTTTTTTTGAAAAGAATAAAAAAGACAAGAATGATTTTCAAGAAAAAATTCAAAACGTTTTGATTGTTTTATGGCAGAACGAATTGGATTCAAATCCATCTCAAAAAATAGTTAATATTAATTTTTATTATTTGAAAACTTCTATTGTACTGGAAATATTACAATTAACTCAAATAGATAAGCACAATTTCGAATTATTTTCACCCACAAGTGCTAATAGATATGTATATAATCTAAATACGCATTTATTTAAGGAATATGAAATATTATCCGGTAAAAGATATTTTATGAGTACTAAATCAAATACTGAAATTATATATTATAAAGATAATTATTTATAATATTCATTATATTCATTATAAAAGAATAAATATTAAAAAATGATTTAAATGCATACAGTGTTAAATATATATAATATAATGTTCCCTGAAACCCTAGATACTAATTGTTGCCAAGATGCTATTTATTTAAATGAGGAGTCTGAGCAAGACAGTTGTTTGGTACTTTGTATTGAAGAAGTTGATAATCTGTCTGATTTATCAAATATTGACACACGTATTTTTATTAGCTACAATGATGAGACCAATATGTATGTTGTTAATGGTAAGCGCGATGATATTCTTGGTAAAAAGGGTAAAAACAAGAGTAACTTTCAACCTTTTATGTTTTGCGCGGAGTCATCCAATGATGTTGTAGATTTTCTTAGTTTGACTTTAGATACAAAGGGCAGTTTTAGTTATACTCTGTTTAACTATAATAATTTGTCATATGACTTGGCGGAAAATACATATGATTTTATGCATGAGAATATGGACCGACGATATGAGATTGCGGCATATGATGGTGTAGAGTACAATAGAAAACGATTTAGACAGCTAATTAAGCTTGTTAAGAATATGTACAATTAAACTTTACAAATTATTAACTTAAATTTGTATTTCATAAACAATGTCATAAATTGACTTGTCGTATTTTATTTGTGTTGTATATGTAATATTATTGAAATTACATATTTGCCGTATAATAGTATTAAATGACTTGTATGTGAGTTTTCTATCAATATAGTCACGTTTTGAAATGTGATAATATGGCCGACATTCTATCAAGAATTTTGGAATACTTTCATTAAATATTCCTTTTTTATAAACATTATAGTTGATTGTATATCCAGTATCCGTTTTGACAGCATTTTCGTCAAATAAAGTTTGTAATAACTCATTTGGAACTGGATTTTTAAATATCTGGGATGGCATATATCTATAATAATTGTATAATATAAAATTATTATATTTAGAACTTCTGTCATGATTTTCTTCACTTATATTCTTAAATAAAGATTTTGATTAAATTATTAGAAAATAATGCTAGTTCAATTTCATCTTCATGTATATTATGAAATACTGTTATATATTTACAAATTAATGGAATAATATTATATTTTTGTTCTTCTGTTAAAATTTTAGTAATTTTTAAAAATATAAAGTAATTGTCTAAAATGTCCATAACCGAATATCCTTTATCATAAATATTATAAAGTAGTTTTATTGCTGTATCTAATTGCCCATCTTTTAAAAGCTGTGTATATTCTTCAAATATAAATAAACTAATATTAGAGCACACATTTGTTGCCAATTCAAATGTAATTGGCTCATTTAATAATTTAAATTTTTCCATGTAATTAATTAGAATTTTGGCTGTGTTATTACAAATATTTAATATAAATTCCTCAGCATCATCCGTAATTTCAATATTCTCCATATTTTTAATTTTATGCATGATTTGTATTAGATTTTGCCTTTGTAGTGGTTTGATTTTGATAATTATTAGTCTAGATTGGAGCGATTCAATTACCTTCTGTGAATTACTACATGATGAAATAAAATGAACATTGTGGCTATACTTATCAATACAATTGCGAAATACTTGCTGACTCTGTTCATTAATAAAATCAATATCATCTAACACAATAATTTTCTTTTTGCTCTTGACAGATGAACATGTCTGGCAAAATGTTTTAACATCATTCCGATAATAATTAATGCCTTGTTCTTTCAGACTATTTATATGTAGTATATTATCATTATACTGACTTGGTTCTAAGTCTTTGTAATACTCACGAATAACGGCATTTAGAAATGCGGTTTTACCGCTGCCAATATCACCAATAAATAATACATTCAAATTATTCATATTAATCAATGTATTTAAGATATCCAACATTTCAGGCGCTGTTTCAAAGTCTTTAAAAAAGAAAGGTTGATATTTGTTTAGAAAAAGTGTATCCATTATTTTAAATATAAATATATACGTTGATAACTATTTAAGCTTATCTTTTAATATAATATTAATTGAAAATGTCGGATGATTTCTATAAGATTTTAGAATTGGTTGAAACTGCCTCAACAGATGAAATTAAAAAGGCATATAGGAGACTATCATTACTACATCACCCAGATAGAAATAATAACAGTACTGAATCGGTTGCTAAATTTCAGAAAATAAGTGATGCTTATGAGACATTGGGTGATGCTGATAAGAAGCGTGAATATGATATGACTAGAAATAACCCGTTTATTAAAATGATGGGTCAAAATCCATTTGGTCCTAATATGAATATGGGTCAAATGAATCATATGGATGATATTTTAGCAGGGCTTTTTGGATTAAATATGATGGGTCATCAGCCGCAGTTTAGTCCATTTGGTCAAGCCCCTCCATTTGGTCAAAGTCATCCTCCATTTGGTCAAGGCACCCCATTTGGTCAAAATATTCGTGTATTTCACAATGGTATGCCTGTAAATTTAAATCAAAATCAAAAACCACAGGGAATTATGGTATCAATTGTAGTACCCATTGATAAAATATTAACAGGCACTACGGTACCCATTGATATTGAACGTTGGATATTGGAAAATGGTAACAAGGTTTTTGAACATGAGACAATATACGTACCTGTTCCCAAAGGGATGGATGAAGGGGAATTAATCATATTAAAAGATAAGGGAAACATTTTAAATGACAATTGCAAGGGTGACGTTAAGGTTATTGTAAAAATAGAAAACAATACGGGGTTTCAAAGGCAAGGTTTGGACCTCATTTTACAAAAGACCATTTCTATTAAGGAGGCGTTGTGTGGCTTCACATTTGAAATAAAATATATTACGGGTAAGACATATACAATTAACAATAATGCCGGTAATATTATTCCCAATGGCTACAAAAAAGTGATACCAAATATGGGGTTCTCGCGTGATGAGCACGTTGGCAACTTGATTATTATTTTTGATGTGAAATTCCCTGATAAACTTTCGGACGCCACAATTGAAGCGCTGAAACAAATTGAGTTTTAAAATAACAAAATTAATATATTTCGTAAAAACAACTTAAAGAGAATTTACTATAATTATTTGAGGAGTATAGTATAATATACGAATCGTTTAAAAGCACACGTGGCCAAGTGGATTAAGGCATTCGCCTTGTAAGCGAAAGATCGTGAGTTCGATTCTCATCGTGTGCTCATTTATACATTTTATTTTTCTTAAAAAGAAATATAAAATACTTAATAAATAATTTATAAAATAAAATATATAGTCATATAGTATAAAATGGGCTTCACTAGACTCAACTCGCGCGTTGCTACGAATTCATTTGGCACACAAAATAACAGAAGTTATGCTCCGTTCTACTTTGAACAAAGAGGCAACTCATTTTATAATTTGAGTAAGCCGCAATATTCGCACCAAACCTATTACCAGTTGGCGTACAATGGTGCTGGTGCTGGTGGCCGTGGTGAAAGATGGTTAAGAGCAAATAATTACCAACCAACTCAATTCATTCCTCCTACTACTATGTAAATGCTATGTAAATGCTGCTCGTTTTTAAATTAAACATGTATATGTTTCATAATATCTATCTTTTTCTCTTTAGAATTTATATCTAAATTTGGCGGAAAGTCAATAATATTTGGAAACATACCTAAAAATGGTATTCTGTAACCATAATAACTAACAAATATCTTATTATTTTTTTCATTAGATAGTTGAATGTTAGTCCAATCTTCAATAGAATCCCATTTCCAATACCAAAAACTATTATTAACATTGAAATGTCGCCCTTTATTATCAACAATCATAAAATTAGTGAATCCATTGACAACATATTTGTATTTTTTAGTAATACAAATTTCTTCTGTTTTGTTAGTTCCTAAGGAAAAAGTACCATGGGCATAAGTAAAAATAATAGATGTACCCAACAGATTTACTACGTTTGAGTTTCCAGAACTTATTAAAGATTTTATAAACGGAAATAATGTGTATAGAATATGTCTTGACATTGATTTAGTATTTGTTAGTATATCAATGTCTAAAGTGTTTAAACTTGTTTAATTTTATATTTCCTAATAATTAAAATTAATAAGTAAAATTAGAATTATAAGTTGTAAACTGTGACGGTCTAATTTGATTTTGTCCCAATTCAATGTAAAATTTACCACAAGTTTGAGTCGTTGAACAAGAAGTAGCTAACCGCAGTTTAGCACGTCTTGACGCAACAGATGACGCGCCAACACCAGCACCTGGAGTATATTTATTCCACAAATCAGTCGGTTGATTACAAGTAATGTTTCCACCCGGTGTCATCTTTGTGCTGCGACGACCACCAACGCCTAAATTGCGTTTATAAAGGAAACCCGGAAAAGTTGACCCACCAAACCAAAATTGACCATTTGAAACAGAGCCTGAACCAAAAGACGAATTTGACATTATTATAGATAGTGGATATTATTTTATTTTTGTTTATTTTGTATAAAAGATACTTATTAACCATAAATGTTTCGTAAATTTATGCCTTTATCAAAACAAATATGTAACCAACGTTTTTTCTCGTCTTGCAATAATCGTTGTAAAGTAGATGAAGTAACTAACAAATTAGTAAGACAAGAACTCTATCTTAAAATCATTGATGACAAAATTGGTATGTTAGCATTCATGTCAGTTGCCAATATGATGCTTTCAATCGTCTTTTAACCATATTACAAAATAAAATATATTCATAAATTCGCAGAATATATTTTTGCTATTTACTTCGCAGCGATAGAAAAGTGGATTAGGATATCTTTCTCGTAGGAATCTCACTAGAGACAATATAAATTGAATTCTCGGTAATGATAATGTACTCAGTTACAGACTTGTAAAACTTGGAAATCGGACTAGTGTACTCCTCAGCAGACTTCACAAGCAACTTTTCACCTGACTCTCTAACGCCAACAAGAGCTTTCTTGTCAACTGATGCGGTCCAATAATCTAACATAATAGGCTTATCCTCAACAATAGACAATTTAGATGCGTGTTGTAACGTGACGTCAGAAGGAAGACGGTAATTAGAATTATTTGCGGAAACCGAACCGGAACCACTTTGTTGTTCAGAAGCAGTATTTACTGTTTTATCAGACATTATAGTAGTTTTTGATTTAAAGTCTTTAAATACTTATTAATAACTATTGTTTTTTTCTATTATAAATTCAAAAAAATAAATTATAATAACTATAATTTATAAATTAAAATGAAAGGCAATAAAAATACAAATCATTTAGTAATAGAGAACCCTCAGTACGCTATAAATAATGTTGGTAACTATAAGAAAACTATTCAATGTTCTCTGCAAGATATACTATCAAAGTTTGTTAGTTCGTTTACAGAATATTTACTTTTACTTTGTGAAAAAATTAATATGAAAAATATAGAAGGTTATAAGTATATAGTTGAGAGGGGGATAGATACTATTGTTCATGTTTTTTCGATTTTATTATATTATACAAAAAATATTGATTTGGCTTTCTATCATAGCCAAAAAGCATATTACTTTTACATTGAATTTATTGAACAAATATCAGACGACAATGTCACATTTCTACAATTAAGCTCAAGAGACGCAACTACGTTTGTTTATAAAAAAACTATATACGAAATTAATAATGAATATAAGAAGACATTTGGTGAGCTAACAAATAACGAAAAAAGTATTTTAGAATATTTAGACACATATGTATATATTTATAAAAATATAATTCATTTTTATATTTACCATCCTGACTTTATCAATACAACTAAGGATAAATATATAAAAATATGTTGCCAAAATCTGTTATCAATGAATAACATTGACATTAATAAAAATAAAATAAAGAAGGTCTATTTAGATTGTATTTATTTATTTACTAATCTATTAGCATATAAACAAAATAATATTGATATATTTTTTACATATATTGAAGCATTTGTAAAACACTTTATATCAAGAAAAAAACTAATAGATGATAAAATAATAAAACAAAATATATATAACTATTTTACAAATGGTCTAATTTGTAATAAAGATTTAGACCAAATCTTTGTTTTACCTGAAGAGTAAAGAATTATAAACTTTCTTCTAATATTGTTATAATCTTCTTGCGAATCTTCTTTTTCTTATTTTTGATATTATTATAACTTTCTATGTCTATTAGACCCTGACATACTTCATTAAATTCAGTCTTTAATAACTTCTTCAAAAATTCGTATATTTCCATTAATACATTTTCTTCACACATTCCAACAATTAGAACACTACCAGTTCTAAAAATCATAAAAGACACCTCTGTAATGTTTTGATATTTATCTTTGTTTTCACTATTTATTTGACTACCTGTCTGAATACCAATATCATTATTATAGTAAAATTTGCTTTGGATACCCGGATATGAGCATGGGTCATATATGGCATGAATGCTGTATTTATATTTTAATATATCATATAGCCTCTCTCTATCTATATAAAAACCACAATTAAAGTTTGAATTAATTAATACAGTGTCACTTGTTTTGTTATATGACATTGTATTATCTGAAAGAGGTTGTAATATCTCAATAATATTCTTCAAAACCAATTCAAACATTGAGTCATTTTGGACGCCAGGTATTTCCATTTTACCTGTATTAAACACTTTAATATGAAATTCCCGAAACAGACTGTCTATTTTAAGACGTATTATCATAACAAAACAATTATAAAATGCCTGCTTCTTCTTTGAACGATAACTCATAATATCTTTTTTTGAAATACCAATAGTAATTTTACGAATATCCTTAAACTTTATTCGGCCATTTGGATTGTCAATATGGGACATCACGTGCTCCTCATAATATAGTTCTTTTTGTAACTTTTGTTGGATAATATTTAATTCTTCAGGAGTTTTTGAATTAAATTTTATTTGTTTTTTAATAACTCCATTACTGGCTGTTGAATACGGTATTACAGGTATATCCCAGAATATTTTTAAATCAACTGGCTCGGTTAAGTACGCTATTTTTGACTTGGTCGATATATAAATTTCAGAAGGCTCTGGAACTTCAGCATTATTTATTACAGATGATGTATCAATGTTATTATTACTAGCAGAATGTTTACTTTTCATTGAATTTTTACTTGAATTACCAAAGACATCAATAACATCGTCTTTAACAATTAATTCGCTATCAAATTCATCATCATCATCATCATCATTATTATCATCATTATCATCCTCATAATGATTCGATATAAAACTAGACCATTCATCGTTTATATTATCTTTTATATTACCCTTTGTATTTATATTTAAAGCTGTTTTTGAACTTAGAGACATTTATATTACTTTACCTTATTTCTTTATATTATTTCTTTATATTATTTGTAATATTAATATATTATAAATTCAATTCTTTTTTATAATTCTTTTTATTTATATTATTTTATTTTCCTCATACAATATAATATAATAATGATGAGTCAAAAATTAAGCATCATTCATGAAAGGGGGCATTTAGAACAAAATTCTCAAATTTCACCTTCTTCAAAAAATATAATTAAGGAATATAGTTTAACTCAAAATGTATTTGACCCTTCGTCAAGTTCACCACCAAATGAATTTATGTTAAAACTAAAATTAAGAATGGCTATTTACAATAATTCTAACAATTATGCTAACAGTAATGATAACCTAGACAAAGAATAATTCACATAATGACTGTTTTTACAATCTTCAAAATGCATTATATTTTCAACAAAAACTAACAAATCTTTGCTAATAATATGACCTTTATTTCGAATAATATAGTTTAGAAAATCCTTAATTATATTCTTTTTATCAATATTATACTGACTACTTGTTACATTTATAAAAGAAATTATGTCTTTTAATTCAACATGTTTTTCTATCATGTTATATAATTCAGCCCATACAGTTTCATCTATAATATTAAATTCATCATCTTTTATATGCTGATTTGACTGCATAAAATTAATCATACTTCTTATATCCGACTTATATAATTGCTGTATTAAACGCAATGATTTATTAGTTATATTTAACTTTTCACAAACTGATATGTTTTTAAGAAATGATATAATATCTTGTTCTGGTAGCTGATTGAAACGCAGACGTAAAAACTCATTTTGTAGTCCTTCATCAATGCGGCTTATATAATTACATATTAGACAAAAACGTACACCACTTGTATAATTTTGTAACAAATATCGCAATGCTTGTTGGGCATTTTTTGTCATGTAATCAACCTCATCTAGAATAACAAATTTGGTTCCTTCATGAAATAATGACTTTGAGTTAACAAATTGATTAATTTGGTTTCTTATTATGTCAATCCCACGTTCATCTGATGCGTTCAAGTGTATCATTAGGCCTTTGTTTTTTTGCCCAAGCACCTCTTGATACGCATTTACTAGATTAATAATTGTAGTTGTTTTTCCAGTGCCAGGGGGGCCAAAAAAAAGCAGATTGGGAAAATAGGACGTTTTTATAATGTTTGTTAGTATCTTCTTATTTAAAGGGTCTAAAACAATATCATCAAACTTCGTCGGTCTAAAAAGTTCAACCCAAGGAGTTCCTGTCATTTTTAAATATTATTATAAATAATATTTAATTCTTTTTTTATAAAATTCTTTTTTTATAAAATTCTATTTTTATTATAAATCTTCATTTTTTTTAATCCAATCCGTTACTATTTTATAGTTTTCAGGATGTTCTTTTTCCTTGATAGCAATAGTCGAGGCGTCTCTATTAAAAATTCCAGTCCCAAACATCGTAAATCCTTGTACATTGTTTTCAACCGATTTACCTATGTGTATATGATATTCACCTTTATACATATCAATCATTGTAATGTGTCTTGTATTTATTAAATGATGTGCGAGACGAAGAAATTTAGACATTTTATTTTAATATAACTATCTTGTTAGTTCTAAGTCTTTTTGATTATAAGAAAGAAAATAATATAAACATATCAATCATTTATATTCAAAATGGATATTATCAATAATATTGAATGGTTCATTTATGCTCAACCAAAAACTGCCAAGAATAAAAATACTAACAAAACAATTACAAAGAAGGAAATGGAGGCAGTCGTATTTGACGATTCGGTTACTAAAAATGTATCATTTTGCCTTCCATTAAACGACAACTTCTTATTTTTAGAGACAAGACAACTACCTTGTCCAATTAATGTAGAACAAATATTAACACTAATACATACATTTTATAAAGAACCATTAAACCAAGAAAATATTGATAAGGCTTTTAAAAACAACAAAGAATGGAAAGAGGAAATTATTGAAAATTATGATGGAGATATTACCAAACTAACAAATTATGATGTATTTACAGACAATTGTACACCTGATTTCGGTGGTCTTGAATTAATGGAAGAAACAGGTGAATATTTTGTTAGTATAGGTCCAGAATAAATTGGTTAGAAAATCAATTTAGAAATATTTTTATACATTATATCAGAAACAACAATGACTGAAACTTCATCTCCTTGTACTAGTGCCTACTTGGAGCTAATTATCGGTCCCATGTTTTCCGGAAAAACCAGTCGTCTAGTGGACATTTACAAACAGTGTAAGTTTTGTAATATCCCAGTCGCAGTTGTAAATCACTGTATTGACGACCGATATCACGAGACACTGCTTTCAACTCACGATAAAGTAATGATTCCTTGTATTAAAACAGACAATCTAACAAATATCTTAACAAATATTCAGGACGCACAAGTTGTAATTATTAATGAGGGACAATTCTTTGCCGATTTATATGACATTGTTGTTAGTTTGCTGTCTTCTGGAAAGAAGATTTATGTTGGCGGATTAGATGGAGATTTCGAAAGAAAGAAGTTTGGACAGATTCTAGATTTGATACCATTGTCCGACAAGGTCACCAAGTTATCATCACTGTGTAGCATTTGTAAAGATGGAACTCCTGGTATATTTTCAAAACGAATCACGAGAGAGACAGAGCAGACTGTTGTTGGGTCTGATAATTATATTCCGGTTTGTCGGAAATGTTTCTAAAATCTAGTTTCTAATATATATTTATTGATAAACCAAAAAATATATATTAAAATGATTTAAATTAATGATTACAATTAATATACAACTAACAATGCCAAGAAAGTCTAATGTCAAAACTGTACAACCTATAAATGAACCTATAAATGAACCTATAATTACTGCTGTAATAAAAAAAACTAGAGTTAGCAAGAAAAACAAGACAGAAAATGTAGAAGTTCCTTCACCTGTTGTTACTAGTAATCCAGCAGTAGTAGCACCAGTAGTAGCACCAGTAGTAGTAGCACCAGTAGTAGCACCAGTAGTAGTAGCACCAGCAGTAGTAGCACCAGTAGTAGTAATTGTAGATAAACCTAAAAGAGGCAGAAAGTCTAAAAAAGAATTGTTAGCGTCATTAAATATTAGTCAAAATGTATTACAACTACAAGTAAATGAAATTGAAAATGGTATAATTGATAATGGTATAAATGATAATGGTATAAATGATAATGGTATAAATAACATTATAACAAATAACATTATAATTGAAAATGACGATAATGTAACTAATGATATTATAACCGAAAACAACGATAATTTAGAAGACGATACTGTTAATTTAGAAGATGTTGAAAATAAGAAAATAGTGAAAAAACGTGGCAGAAAACCCAAAGGTGGTAAAATCATTCAGCAAGTTGTCTTAAATGAAACTCAAAAAATAGAACGACCAAATATTATATTACATTTGAAATGCTCGCTAAAAGACCTTCAACAAGAAGCATCATGTGCAGTTGAATCGTATAATTTTAGCTCTGAATTAGCATATGATACTATTAATGAAAAGCGTGATAATAAATCTTTTAATACAAATTCCTTTAATACAAATTCCTTTAATACAAATTCCTTTAATACAAATTCTTTTAATACAAATTCCTTTAATACAAATTTAGTGACTTCTAATTCCAATTCTATAAATGATATTAAGGGATTTAATATTTCAGCTTCTATTAATAACAATAACAATAATAACAACAATAATAACGATTACGATGATGAATCAGAGTCAGATTTAGACAACAAAAGCATTAAAGATGTGTGGCGCAAGTTGAAGCAGCTTGAGCACAATTTACATATTAATAATGTCAACAATAAGAAGTCTGCCTGCTTCTGGTGTACGTGCGACTTTGATAATCCTCCGATTTATGTCCCAAAGCATTTCATCAATGGCACATATCACGTCTATGGATGCTTCTGTAGTCCCGAGTGCGGCGTAGCACATCTAATGAATGAGCCGATTGACAGCTCGGCAAAGTTTGAGCGCTACCATTTGTTAAACCATATTTATTCAAAGATTTACGACTACAAGAAGAACATTAAGCCGGCACCGAATCCGTATTATATGTTAGAGAAGTTTTATGGCAATTTGTCTATCCAGGAATACAGGTCCTTATTAAGGAATGAGCGTTTATTTTTAATAGTGGATAAACCTTTAACGCGAATTTTACCGGAACTACATGAGGATAATGATGAGTTTATATTGAATAACAAAATAATTGCTAGTAATAATTACCAATTGAAATCGCGGATGCAGAAGAAGCCAAATAAGGGACTAATTATGAATGAAAAATTTGGTCTGGCTGTGTAAACATTTTGTTTTGAATACATACGCATTTAGTAAACTTTTTTTTAGAAATTATAGAAATGCGCAACGGGTAAAAAATAAATATGTATATATATATTAAAAGAAAATGGATTTTGATCAACGTCGAGAACTTATTAGTTTACAAACACGTTATCCTTGGCTAACAGGAATACAATTTGATAATTATATTAAAAACCCTAAGTTAATACCAAACAATTCTTTTGACCTACAAACATATAATTATATTGTTAGTTTAAACAAACAGCAAGAACAAGCAAGGCAAACAAAACCTGCTTATGGTGATGATTTTTATGATAATGATAATGATAGTTTAAATATGAGTGTTACTGATACTAGTTTTAATAATGATAGTGATAGTGATGCTAGTTTTGATAATGCTAGTTTTGATAATGGTAATGATAGTGATTTCAATTTCAGTCAAGGCAGTGATTTCAGTCAAGGCAGTGATTTTAGTGTCAATAGTGGCAATAGTGGCAATTATTATAAACCAGTGGGTAAAGTTAAGTATACAATTAACCAAAACCCAAAAAATTATAAATTACCTGCTAACCCAAACAATTATAATGATGGTTTTCCACAAGACGATATCGCTGCGGCGATAAAAAATTCAATGATGGAAGAAGATAAAACAACAAATGATTTTTATAATAAAGGTTCAAATTCAAATATGATAGCAAGAGCGTCTAATTTTTCCCAAAGTAGCAATAATAGAAATAGCAACAATAATAGTAACTATAATAACAATAGACTATCTCTAGATACAGATAATAAAGTAAAGAGTAGTCCGTTTGTTCCTTATGGCTTGAGTAGTAGTAGTATTAATCAAAATATGCCTATGTATATGAAACCATTTGGAACAGGATTAGGAACAGGAACAGGATTTGGAACAGGAACAGGATTTGGAACAGGAACAGGATTATCATCAGCAATAAGAAGTCGAAAATTAACACCTACAATACATACATTCAACGGTATGTCGTTTATAATCACAGACAAAGATGGTAATGTTCACAATTCTAGTAAGGTTGATTCACAGTTAAAGATGGTTTTGAGTTTTATTAATAATGAAATTGAAACCTTAGACAATATAATTAATTTAGATTTACCGCTTTTGGGTGAAAAAATGGATATGATTGAAAAACGCTCATCATCATCATCATCATCATCATCATCATCATCATCA
>Ga0114971_10000424_pt1 | contig 27395 bp, 33 predicted proteins | sample M_140625_MF_Meta_FD_87320 | JGI IMG/M metagenome (GOLD analysis project Ga0114971, IMG submission 87320) | Freshwater microbial communities from Lake Montjoie, Canada to study carbon cycling - M_140625_MF_MetaG | ecosystem: Environmental > Aquatic > Freshwater > Lake | place: Lake Montjoie... | reverse complement strand
TCCGTATATGGCAATTACCAATTTATGTATCGTATATCTAACTCTCGCTAATAAATATAGAGATTGGTTATTTATCGTTTATTCTCATCTAATAAGATTCGTACCCGTTTTGCCTGTATACGAATTAAATTAGTCATCGATTTACGCCATTGAAGATTTAATGGTATAAAAAATAATTTTTCATCGTAAATAAACTGTCATTATACCTGATGATATATATCTAAAGTTCTAGCACTCGCATCTACAACACCTTCGATAAATTTCGGCATCCAAAAATATGGCAATATACCAGCTCTCCCAGGAAAATAAATCTCAAATAAATATCTATAATACATTTGCTCGGTTGTTGTCGGCACATTTACTTTATATTGCCCGACATCGGGAAGTTTAAATATTCCTGTGTCGATCAAATTATTCACTCTCTCCTGAATTATTTGAAACCACGATTTCGTCAACCCGCTCACACCGTCACTGAAAGCTTCTTTTTTCCTCCATATAATGGCGGCAGGCAATAAATCTGGATTACACTGTTCCACCGCCTTTCTTAATATATATTTTTCCGACTTATCCTTATTTGTATTTCTAACGTTTGCTGGGATAGATAAATAATAATCTACAAACGCCCTATCTAAAAACGGAGTTCTCGGTTCTAATCCGTGAGATGAAATGCATTTATCTGAACGCAATACATCAAACGCATATATATCTGCAAGAAGTCTCTTGCATTCTTTATCAAATTCTATATCGCTCGGCGACGCTTTAAAATACAAGTATCCCCCAGCAACTTCATCGCTCCCATCACCGTTAAAAATAACCTTTGCATCGCTATTTCCCGCAATATATTTACCAAGAAGGTAGTTTCCGACACTAGCTCTTACTGTCGTAGTATCGTAACTCTCTATATGTAATATTACTTCAGGGATAGCAGCAAAAAACGCCTCTTCTGGCACGACTATGGACGTGTGTTTAGACCCTATATGTTTAGCGACCATATTAGCATACTTTAAATCTTCCGACCCCTCAAGCCCGATGCTATACGTTTCCAATACTCCTTTATAATGAGAACTCACTAGAGCAGCAATTACACTGCTGTCGAATCCACCCGACAATAAACACGCTATACTACGGTCGCTTGTACCAACGACTCTTTTTTTAACAGCCGAATCTAGCAAGACATAAATGTCCTCCAACATATAATCTAGATGACGTTTATCCATACCTGCGTTATTTCTGATAAAATGCATTGTCGAATATTTCAGATTAGAACTTATTTTCCATTCGTTCTCTTCTAAAGTAGAATAACCCAAATAACTTCCAGGAGCAACGTGTTCTATTTTATTATCAAGTATACAACAATTACTTGAATATTCTTTAAGTGGGCACTTTTTATTTATATAGTTATCGAGCTCGTGTAAAACTTTCATCTCGGACGCAAACGCAATTTTATTATCATTTTCGTAGTTGATCGTATAAAGCGGTCTTACTCCATACGGGTCTCTGGCCACATATAACTTCTTTTCTGTATATCGATTATCAAATAAGATAAATGCGAAAACTCCGTCTAGTAATTGTAATGTATAATCAATGCCGAATTTTTTATATAAATGAATTATGACTTCACAGTCAGACGACGTACACGGCGTTACCTTTGCTATTTCAAACATATTTTTATAATTGTAAATCTCTCCATTACACACAATGGTTATATTATCGATTGTCAATGGCTGGCCAGACTTTTCGTCTAATCCGTTAATAGCCAGCCGATGAAACCCTAAAAAAAGGTTTGGCGAGGGTCGTATTAAATCAGATTTTTCAGGACCTCGTCCACGCCCCAACATAAAACATTCCTTAATACATTCTGTATGTTTTTCGCCGGTTAGACAACTTTGGTTCAATAGAGAGAAAATTCCACACATCTGTTAAACAATATATATAAAATTATCTATATTGTTTCATATAATTTTTAAACTATATTAAAAAAACCCCCTCTCATTTGCTCCATTCCCTTATCCGTAATTTTATGTTTTTTGAAACATTTATATGTATGTGTCTCGGTTAACATAGCAATTACGAAATATAAACAATATATTCCACACTCGGTATTGCTAAACTGGTGTTCTTTTGGCGCGTTTTGATCGAATTTCATCGTTGCCCCCAAATCATTTTTAGACTGGGCTATTATACGGTCGCATAATTTAATCACTTCGGGTGGAGCCGGGTCACCTACGCTATCGAAATAAAAAATAATTTTCTTTTTATAATCCAGAAATAATGACACCCAATGCGATCCGCCTTTATCGTGAGTATCGGTGTTAAATATAAATCCGATTTTAGTCTTTTCGTTATTTATATAGTGCTGTAAATTGAATTTACATAAATATTCGCTGACGCATTTATTTTGTGTTTCGGAATCTTCTGCATCAAAATCTATCGGAGAAGGCCCTAAAAATTTAAAACATGTATATCTGGCCTCGTATTGTCGCATTACGTTTAATATATCAGTCCCGCTTAGCCATTCATTTTTATTTTTTAACCACGATTTTGGAGCAATCGGACTAAACTCTGTTTTAACAATTTTCGAATATATCTCAGGTGGTATAAAGTCTCGCATAGTTAGAGCTATACACAATTCACTATCGCATTTCTCTCTAAGTCTGTGTTTTAATTCATTAAAAATATGTTTTTCATCGGTATGTAAAATTTTAGAGGTAGGATTGGTTTCATTGTATGCTCTTTTGATTATTTCAAGTGTGTTCTTAGATAAACACGTCGTATCGTCGCTCGCGCCAGGCGCACATGACGCGCGTTTAAACGATTTACGAGATTTTTTAGTAGTGGGCGAAACATATGTATATTTTTTGTGTTTATGCGATATATTACTAATATTTTTCTTGACCATACTATATAATGAGTTTTTCACAAAACTCAAATATATGTTTAATTCCGTCTAAATTGCGCAAGTCCGACTTCCCTTTCTACGACAAAAACAGTAAAATTTTATATTTTATCTCTTTATATTCGGTGAGAAATTTATACTATAAATTAGAGAATCGTAATAATGTATTTTATACGAAATCAGTTTATTCAACGAATAACTCCCTTCGTCTTAAATGCGGGGTCTCGTAAATTGATATCTATTATATGCGGAACAATCAATTTAGTGCGCCCTTTATTTTGCGTTTTTTTAATCACATAATTGTCCAGTCCAGGAACAGCAATGCTTTTTCTTATTAAAGCCATTTCGTCATTCGCGGGTAATGTGGCAACTGGTAATGGTTCACCTTCTTTCATTGTATCTGTAGAAGGGACGTGTTGTTTTTGAATAACCTCGGTTGTATCTATAGCTTTAAAATACCCGATAAGTTGTCTTGCATACTCATCAAACACCCCTTTCAAAATATCATTTTTAATATCTTGTGTAAACATTTCTTTAGTAAATGAAATTATTCTTTTACGATAAAAAACAAGTTCGGAATCATCTACATTGAGAGAAAGTTGTGTTTTTTTAACATGTGTTTTATATTTAGAACTTGTTAAAAATTCTAGTGTGGCCGAATCAGCTATACGTAGGTTTGTTTGAGTAGAATCCATACAATTATATATGTTTAATTGTCTTATTATTTTCGGCATTAATCATTTATTTGTATCAGAATACTATAATTTAGTGTCTTAATCTCATATACATCAGACGTTATTTTACTCCTTCGCACATTTAAAACGCCGATTATTTAAACTTAAAGATAAATACATAAAGTAATATAATGGAAAATTTAGGTCCAAAATTTACAAGGAAGTCATTAATAACAGATAGTTATTTGTCTGAATTAGGTTTAGATAAACAAACTTATTCCGAAAGAGAACTTAATGAAAATTTACAATTAATAAGTAAGCATCCAGAGTGTATTGTTGAAAAATATGATACTATGAATTGGAATGAATCAACATTTTATACAATAATTGATATTGCTGTTTATATCTCTGATGATTGGAACGAGGATGATTATTATAAATGTTCTATTTGTTTCATTTATAATAATATAATTGTTTTTATTGAAAGTGATAGCGAAATATCAAAACCATCTATTCAATATAAATATGTAAAATCTCAAATTGATATATGTGATTTGGATAAAATTAAAAAAGCATTTAAATTTTTATCGGCGTTTAAATGTGCGAAGGTGTAAACCAACTAAAATAAAATAGTATTGAACACCCAATTAAATGCACATTAACTATATTGTTTATATTATAAATAACATAATAAATTAATAACGTCGTCTCGTATAACCACGACCTTTCCTATTTTTTCTGGAACCGCCGGCAGATTTATTGACTTCAAGTTTTTTCGTAGGACGGCGGCGAGGAGGACCTGGGTTTCTTCTTAAAGTAACTAATGGTTGCCCTATCATTGTAGGGAAATCGCTGGTCAGAACTGGAGGAAATTCTGTAAGTGGAGTATAAAATACATCCTTGGTTAAGACCGGAGATGGAATCTTTTTCGGTCTTGCGCGGACCGGAGGGGGTATCTTTTTAGTCGGGGAACCAATTCTACCACGCTTGCTTAATACTTTACTTAATTCAATATCATAAAAATTAGCCATTATAATATAACTGAATATTATTATATTATTTCTCTCAATTACACACCATTATAATTTTTTAATTGTTGTCTGCTATCATTATTGAAAACATCTCTCCCCATACCATATATAGGCCGTTGCGTTTGTATCTGAGAATACACTTCTTGCTTAAATATCAACGGTTCATCCACGCCCCGCTTTTCTTTTATACCAGTTTTATATAAATCGCTATCAGTTGACGGAACATATACTGATTGGTCCGACTTCTGTAATGCAAAGAATTGGCTGCGTAAAGTAGATTCATCGTCGATTTTACTAGAAAATCCGCTCCACGGGGCTCCGCTATTCCCTGGATTGAAATTATTCGTGATATCAAATGACATAATTGGCTTAATATCCGTTTTGATTGGCGCCCGTCTATCGAGTATAGGCAGTCTCGCGTATTTTGTAGATACGGGATGAATATCAAAATTTGGTTGAAGTGGCTGAGATGATAAGTTACGCGAATATATTCGGTTGTTGAGTTCATCTACTCTTTCTTGGTTACACTGATAAAATCCGTTTATTACTCCACGCATAATAAATGGTGATATTATATTCTTATATTAATTGCTCAATTATTTATTATTATATTTATCTTAGTAAATATAATGAAGACTCCAAAAAATAAAAAAGGTGGTGCTGCTATTGCAGCAGGAGGGTTTGGATGTGTATTTAATCCTCCTTTGCAATGTTCTAATGGAAATATAGTAGACCGGACATATGTCTCGAAATTGATGGCGAATAAGTACGCGAAAGACGAGATATTAGAAATAGATAAAGTGAAGAGAGTTATTGCTCCATTAAGACCAGAAACGCGAAAATATTTTTTAATTGACGACTCGTTCGTTTGCAAACCTGCTAATATGACAAATTACGATTTAATTGGGTTTGACGCAAAATGTCACTATGCTATTGGTATAAGAGGAACCGATATTAACAAACCAGTTAATAAAAAAAAATTAAGTATTTTGCAAATGAAAAATGGAGGAGGCACAGTACATGATTATATAATGTCATTGTTACGTAGTAACAATATTGCCGCATTTCACGCAAAGTTCGTTGAATTAAATAACCTGATGGTAGGTTTATTAGAAAACGGAATTGTACCTTTGAACCAAGTCGATTATAATCATTTTGATATAAAGTCAGACAATATTTTAATCAATACAACAACAAATCCACCCCAATTAAGTATTATCGACTGGGGATTATCCGCAGAAAATACTAAAAAAAAGATTTCAAAAACGCCATCTCTTATGATTTATAATTTACCATATTCTTTAATATTACTTGGTCCAAATGCGCCAACATATATTAAAACGATGTATAATCAGTTTAAAATCGCTAATCCAGATAATACCGTTCAGGACAGTTTGACCGTAGCAAATGAAGTAGCAAAGGGTATAGTAGATGCCGCTATCTCACCCTCTCATTATCTAGTCATAGCACAACTAATTGTTCAGTCTCAGTCTAATTATGAAGTAAAGCGAGTTATCTGCGAATACGTTGCTGTCGTATTATTCGAATATGTTAATTTTAAAACAGGAGCATTTAATTCCCTAAAATATTTCAATGATGTTTTTTCCAAAAACGCGGATGTATGGGGATTTTTGAGTATATATTCTTATTTGAGATATGTCGTTGAACGACTGGTGCCCGACGCCAGGTTTGGCGCATTGTCTAAATTAGACGAAGGCATTACGGATATTATACAAGAATATCTTATTGGATACAAATATGCCATAAAACCTATGGATATACATGAATTGATTCATAAACTCCGACATCTAAATGATATAAACGATGCGGTCGCAATGAAACAACCGCAAATACGAATTCCGAAAGGCGTGCGGAAAACTGCGAGTAAGGTTATAATCGTATATAGTAATACACCTATAGCAAAAATTGTAAAACGGTGTCCAAACGGCACACGTAAAAATAAAAAGGCGTTAATACCTCCATGCGTTCCTAAATGATGACAAAAATAAAGTATATATTGAGTAATGAGTAAGATGATTTTAATAATGTAAATTTTACATTATTAAAAGTGATAAAAAATTAAAATATTATTTTACACCTTTGCACATTTAAAACGCCGATTTTATAGATAGATTTTTAATGTTTTTATGCTAAATAATCATCTTCAACTATTAATTTTATACCTATCGCAACTATTTGCGACGAAGCTAAGGTTTTCTTTTCATCAATATAATTTTGTATATAATAAACATTTAATCCTTCCTCAATACTATCTATACCAGGAAGACACATATCTAATGTTTCATGTAATAATAGATCTTTAAATGTATTATAAAATCTTGTAAATCTAATTTCAACCATACACGAACGTTCCTTACCAAAATCATTATTCGTAAATTTTATAATATCACCCCTTTTCATTTTTCTGCAAGTGTTTTCACTTATTTTACCTTCGCATTTTTTAATTCCCAATTTTATTAAAGTAAACCACGGTTCCGATATATATTCAGTATATTCAGTCATTGTAAATTATTTATATTTAATATTTAATATTTAATAATAATATAAATCAATTTTTTATTTAATTATAAAATCGGCGTTTTAAATGTACCAAGGTGTAAAAATAGCATCTGATTCTGATGGAAGAATTATGCGGAGATTTCTTGCGCAAGAGTAGTATAACAACACGACCAGAATATAATGATGTACTTGTGTCAAAGTTCGGTTTTTCAGAAACAAATATTCAAAAGTTATCAGGTAATTTTGAAAAATGCGCGAGAGGGTACCATCTCATAAACGACGACCCTATAAAAGAAACTCCGTGGGATGATATAAACGCGCAGGTGCTTAATTCGTCAGGTATAATCCATTATTATATTCAATAATTAATGTTCATTATGTGTCAATTTATAATAATACGTCATTTTATCAGCAATAATTTACCAATATTCGTATCAGACTCTAATGCTTGCTTAGCAGACAATCTAGCAAACCAATTATACGCAGTTCTATTCAATATTTGAGAAGAAGGTATATATAATCCAAGAGAGTTCGCAGGTAAAGAAATGTAAGTGGTGTTCATCAAATCGTCTAAAAGAATCACCTTCCCATCAGAATCTTTCGCACCCAATTCTTTCGCTGGAATAATTCCTACCGGACCACCATACGTGTTATTCTTATACAACCATCTACTATTTTCTCCCGTAAATTGCCCCTGCGAAACATAATCGGTTGATATATTTTTCTCTAAATGGTTTATATATTTCATTATAGTATCGCTAGATTTCTGGCAACCAATAATAATCGAGCTTGGGTAAACGGGACAAGTATCAGCATTATCGAAAGTATTTACTAACTCTCCAACAAACATACCATGAGTTTCATTGTATTTAATGTACGTTTGATAAAAGCTGGTAAAACATAAAAACGACGGGGGCAATGAAACGCCGCCGTAAGTGTACAATACTTTAGCGATCGCGAGTTCTCTTATATTGGTTTTAATTGGGTCTGGAACTAAAGATAAATCAATTTCCCACGACGGGATCAAAGTAGCAAAGGATGTGTCATCTATTATACATACATTAAAGTCATTCCCGCATTTATCTATGATGGACTTTACCGTTAAATATAAATACGGTTGGTTCAAATCGTCTGATGTTCTAGAGTAAAAACTTTTCCACCATCTGGAATTTTTTTCATACGTCATATGAACCCATAATATATCCTTTTTACTAATATCCGACATTTTATCTTTTTGATGCGTTTGGTTATTTACCAAAAATTTTTCAACTACACTGTAACTATTCTCTCTATCGTTGTCAATCATTTTTACTTTATAAATATTGTACAGGTAATTTATTACCAACGTTGCAATCAGCGTGTATATGTATACATTCATTAATATAATTATATTATATTATATTAATGAAAATAAATATCTAATTATTTAATGACCCCATAAATATGATTCTATCTCGTCCTGATCCATTTCAACCTGACCCATTTCACCCTCCAGTTTATAAATCATTTTTGCTCCTTGGTCTACTAATAATTGTGCCCAAAGTAAAGTAGTATGCCACGGTTCAAGTAGAGCATAAACTGTCTGTTCGTCTGTATTCACTCTCCACAATGAATAAGTTTCTCCCTGATAATCTATTGTGATGTCTGGGTCTAGTATAAGAGAAGAATTGTCATTTACAAACGGATTTTGCATAAATATTATTCCCTCGGGGCTTTCATATATAACGGGAAGAGATTCGGTTTCGGGAGGAGATGGAGGAGATGGAAGAGACGGTTGTTTTGATAATGGAAAAGGTTTTGGGGATTTATTAACAGGAGCTCCTCCCCCGCGTTTTGTCTTTTTTCGCTTTTTAGGATTTTTACTATTTTTACGAGTAGGCATTATTATACATAAATATAATAAAAATGAATTGTAAAAATCTAATTAAATATTACCTATTAAATAAGCTTCCACTTCGCCCTGGTTCATTTGTTCTCTATATGGTCTTAGGCGAAACATTGATGCTCCAAGCATTACTAATATTCCCGCATCAATAACGACCGCTAAACCCTTTTTAGAAAACTCTCCAACCAAAGGGAGATTTACACCATATACTATCCCTTCTCGTGTATCTTCCCTCCACAGCGTATAAGAGTGTCCGTCATAATACATCTCCGTGTCTTCGTCGCATACTAAATTAGAATTGTCTTTTTTAAAGGGGTTTTCAATAATCCCATCTAATAGATATTCCGATGGTATTATTTCATACATATCAGAAGGTATTTGGCGTGATACTGGTTTTTTAATGCATTTACGTGTTCCGTTTATATCTATATATCTCTTTTGTCGGTTTTTACATTTTTTCGTTCGACCGGGTATTTGAAGAGGAATTTCCGGAGAATCTACACGAGTTGTACCACCTCGTTTATTTTTTTTAAGATTTTTATGACTCTTCATTTATTATGTATAAACATAATAAAAAAATTGAATTGTAAATAATATTTTATTATCATTATCAAAGAATGGAAGACAATAACTCATGTAATGTTTGCACCGAAAAATACAATAACAGCATCCTCAAACCAGTGTGCTGTGAATATGGAGATTGCAATTTCACCATATGTAAAACGTGTGTGCGATCATATCTTTTGTCAACAACGAGTTTTCCGCACTGTATGCAATGTAAAAAAGCCTGGAGTGAAAAGTTTATTGTCATTAATTTAAATCGGTCGTTTATTGTGAAAGAGTATAAAACACATAGACGGTCATTGTTGGTGGACCGAGAAATAAGTAAATTGCCCGAAACAATGGCGTTTGTGGCAAATAAAACAGCAATAAAAGAAGCAGAAAAAACGGTGAATCAGTATTACGACATCGTAAACTCAAAACAAAAAGAATTTATGTTGGAACTGAAAATTATGAATGCGCATCTTCACGAATTAAGACTTAATGTAACCGCGTTATATACAAACAAACCCACCACAGAGGAACGCAGGCAATTCATTATGCCTTGTCCGGTAGATGAGTGTCGAGGATTCTTATCGTCTCAGCATAAATGCGGTCTATGTAATATATATTCTTGTGTTCATTGTAATGCTATAATAGGTCATCATAAAGACGACCCTCATATTTGTAACGAGGACGACGTAAAGAGCACCGAACTCATAAAAAAAGAAACTAAGCCATGTCCTACCTGCGGAACTCGCATTTATAAAATAACAGGATGCGATCAAATGTGGTGTACTGGGTGCCATAAAGCGTTTAGTTGGAAAACTGGCGTAGTAGATACTGGTAGAATACACAATCCGCACTTTTATCAATATCAGAGGGAAAATGCGGAGAATGGAGTTGCACCAAGAGTGCCTGGAGATGGCGCTTGTAATGGTTTAGATTTATACTATGCGGTAAATCACAGTATCGTGCGAAAATTGCCATTTGACGCGGTGATGCCAGGAAATAGCATACCTCTTAAAGGTCTTGTTATCAAGCTTCATCGTTTAATTCAAGATATTTCGGATGCTCGAATTCCGGCGATAAGACATACTATCACAGGTCTTGCCAATTTTGAAAATGAACGTTATCTTTATATAACAAAAATATGGACAAAAGAGGAATTGTCTAATGCTGTATATAGAGGAGATTCCAAACATAAAGAAAATACGGAATTGATACACATTTACGAATTATTGAGTGTGACTGGTATAGAATTATTCGCCAGACTTCTTAGAGAGGAAACTACGAAAGAAGTGTTTTACAACACAGTAGTAAATAGTATAAAGGAGTACAATAATCTCGTAGCGTATTGCAACGAACAATTCAAAACAATAAGTTTAACATATAATCATCGGGTCCCTTTTATAAATCAGGGGTTTGAATTAGAAAAGGTTAAACATACATTTAGACCACAGATATCCAAACCTGCGCAGCATAAACAGGGTCGTGTGATAGAAGAAACAGAACAAGAACCGGAAACAGAAACAGAAGACGTATTAATATTGACTGGAATTAGGAAAGAAGGCGATAGTGAAGGTGAAGATTAGTTCTTCAATATTCATAACAATACAAATAGGATAGCGCAATTGAGTAAATAATACATTGCTAAATGTATTAAATATATTAAACGTGTTAATATAAATGATGCCGTCCAGAAAGTTTTGCGAAACGGGTATTCTAGATTACGAAAACGGTGAAAGGTATCATCAAAACTACCACAATATGGGTCGAACTCCGTCCGAAAGATCTCTAAAAAGATACGATTCGAATGGTATAGAGATTTTCATTGTTACAACCAATGCAAAAGACGATACTACACCCATAATCAATACAAAAGACGATACTACACCCATAATCAATACAAAAGACGATACTACACCCATAATCAATACAAAAGACGATACTACACCAAACCAGAGTTAATCAGAAAAAATTCCTACAAAATCCTCGTTTTGCTGGTCTTCTCTATATATTTTTTTCAGCCCCTTCTGTAAAAAATTGTACGCTTTCTCGTACCCTTCGTCAATAATTATATCGTTATATTTATTAAGTAAATTCTCATGTCTAAAACAAGTACATTTAATTCCAGCAACAAATTTAAGAGAAGTGAGATTTTCGTTATGCATACAAGAATCACTTGTATGCGGGAAATGATATTTACGCAACATTTCTTTTCCAACGACCATTATAATGATAATATAAATAACAAGTCTTTATATTATCATCGTTGTATTTACAACGACACATCGTTTATAACTTTGCGAGCACATTCTATAATTTCGGATGGATATAGTAAATCTTTCAATACCTTAACCCCTCCTTTTATTTTTGATATATTTTCGCGCAATTTATAAGTGTATTTAAATTCATCTAAATCGTCACACTCAACACCCATATGAAAGTTTGACACACCGTCGCACTTTTCCATTCTTGTACATAAATCAGTATAATGCGTCGTTAATACAAAATTAACATTATTTTTTTTACTGATGTATTCAAGAAATGCGTATGCGCTCCCTATAGCTTCGTATGGATTCGTGCCAGAATAAAGTTCGTCAAACACACACAAATGCCTTTTATATACAGTATCCTTGGTTATTTCGTCTAATATATCTTTACATCTTCTGGCTTCTGCTTGAAAGAGACTGTCTCTGCCTGATGTATCTGGTATATTTATATAACAATGTATTTTATCATAAGGATTGATTATTGCCTTTTTATAAAAGCCGAATCCCATCTGCTGTGATAATATAACGTTAAAAATAGTTGATTTCAATAGCGTGGTTTTTCCGGCAGCATTCGGTCCAGTAAGTATGATACTTTTATTCAGCGAATAACTATTTTTTACAATTTCTCCTGTCGCAATCGATGGATGGAATGAATTTTTAAACGACGTATTATCGTTGCGTTTTTTCGAAAATTTGCATTTTCCAATAACGCCAGATTGATACTTGTTACATAAATCGCGCAAGTTAGATATATACCCGTTCAGTCCAAACGAATATTCCAGCGCCATCTGATAATCGATATTTTTATACAATTGATAAAAACATTTCATAACATGTCCAATCTGTTTTATTTTAGAAAAGGAGAGTTTATTTGGAAGTATACTTTCTAACTCTGATAAATATTCGCATAATACAGATTTATAAAATTGATTTGCATCAAAAAATAAAAAAAATGTAGGTAAATCGCTCCCGACTTTATGTAATACGTCCATATTAACCAATGTTCTCTCAATATAAGATTTTACAGTAAACAATTGTGTATGTATTTTCACCATATTTTTGTGATATGATATACAGGAACGCGTGTTTTGATATACCTGCAAAACATAAAATATAATAGATACGATAGAATATATTATTTTATCCCAGCTCGCTCCAGTTAAATTAAATATATGTCCTATATTATGTTTCGCAAATAAAAATTTAAGTATTTCTACATATTCTACAAAGGATACGTTTTTTCCTTGTACCTTTAAAATAAAAAACGGTAAAATAAGTAAAAAGACAGGCATAGCGAGAGAAATAATCGGCGACGCCATACTATATAAACTTAACAACTGAAGAAACGAGCCGCTGTTATTCAACCATTTGAATCTATCAATTTCAACATACTGGTATTTATCATAAAATCCTGTTTCTGTATGTATTTCGTTCCATATTTTTACTGTATTGTTTGCAATATCAGGTTCGACTATTTCTGTAACACTTTCCGACGAATTATTCAAGCTTTTACACAATCGTTTTATCAATTTTTGACTATCGATTAAAAAGGGCTTGTCCGAAGTGTAGAAATCGCACCACATCAAAGCAGTATGTTTTCCAAACACGTTTGGGGTTTCAAACACGACATTGTACAAAGAACTCTTGTCCGAGCTATTTTCTAATTCTAAATCAGTTTTTATATGCTTTTCTATTTCTTGATTATTGAGCAAATAACAAATAGGGAGTTTAAAAACACCGTCATTTTTTTTAATAATCTGAAGAGCCATAAATAATTAGTATATTAAAAATGTCTGATTTAATCTTATTCGTAAGATAATACCCAACGTAATTATATTAGATATAATTTATAATTATTATTATTATTATGCCCCCTAAATTAGACGCCGAAAAACTGAATCATGCGTTAAACAACCAATCAAATAGCGATATAATAGACGTGGATTTTAAACAGATTGAAAAGGATAAATTAGATATATTAAAACAATTGCCTCTACCAAAGTCAGCATTAGCAGAATTGATGAAAAAATTAAAATTATATCGGAATGTGAATACCTTACAAGAAATACACTATGGGAGATATATTAGATGGATACCTTTGACAAAAGGACCTGAAGTGAAACTCACAAATGGGGGGATTTTATGTAATATTAAAACTGATAAAGGAGAAGTGACGTTGGTATTCAAAAATAAAATAAATTCTTTTTTTCAAATAAATTTAACCGATAATATCGTGTTTCAAAAATTAACAGAACAGGAGCTGATTATTTTAACAGCAATCAAATATTTGTCTTAATTTATTCAAATTATGCTTTCTCTACTATGTGTTATAAATCCGACAACTTCGGTACATACCCGATTGTATGCGGATTCGTCAAAATCATCGTCGGCATTGATTTCGATAATTTTATATCCGGGTATTTCGGATAACCATTTATTGTGATAATCGTTACATTTTGTTAAATACTCAATTGGAATATATTCTCCAGGCCTGTTGCGTTTATTTACGCGTTTAAATGATATGTCCGGGGTTGTTTTTACGTAAACGTAAAATAGTTCAGGCAATTCCCCTATGAATGCATCGAACCATTTATTGTATATGGTATATTCAACGTCCTCCATTTTTTTTTCGTCGAATAGCATTTTAGCGAACACTTCTCTATCGGTAATCATACTTCTTTCCATAATAATAATATCATACTCTAAATTTAGTGATTTTTTAATATTCACCAGTCTTGATATATAAGCCATCATTTGAAACGCAAAGGCATACTTTTCTTGTTCTTTGTAGTATTTTTCTAGTACAGTTTTTCCTTCTGAATCTTTTACTTCATTCCATTCATCGACTGGTTCATCGATGTACCCTACTCTAATATTATTTTTTTTCTTGAAAAATTCTTTTAATTTTTCAAGCAATGTAGATTTTCCACTTCCAATATTACCCTCAATCGTAACGAATATTTTTTTTCTGTAAATTGCTCGATGTACATTAAACATCCAATTGCTAAACTTGACAATCCATACATACGATGACACCATTACAGAATATATCCATATACGATTAAACATAGTTAATTCCATCTTATACTGATACTATAATCGAGATGTTTTTAATTCAATTTAAATTTAATTGAATTAAAAATACCGAACTGTTAATCGCATTAAAATGGATTTCACTCAACGCAAATTATCTAAAGCCGAATGGATTGGTCTAGAAATCCCAGTTCATCCAAACGAGTTGAAAATCATCCAACTTATAAAAAACGGATATTTCAACTTGAAGGTATATACCAACAATGTTCAGTCAGTATTGACTTACCTTAAAATACAAAACAACGAGGGGGTTGATTCTTATGTATTCGAAACATACTTTCAAGAAGATATAAAAAAACTAGAGAAAAAATTCAGTTTGCGTGAATATGTAATTCCACTCGGTAAAAAGCATATATTAAAGAAAGCAGATTTATTTAGAATTCAGAATTCGGATGCAAAAATCACCGAAAATAAAAGCACCCTTTTCGAGTTTATCCTCTTCAAGATTCTGACTGATATGTTTTCCGAGAAAAAAAACACCAAAAACCCAAAATGGGTATTGCATTATTATACATTACAAGTTCTATTGACGTATAAAATAGATATAGTTAATCAACAATTGATTGCGTATATATCACACGTTCTAGCAACCATTTCAAGTGAAATATCTATCAAAGAATTGATTTATAATGGGCAAGAATTAATAGAAAAAAACAAATATCTTCTTAAATTTGCGAACGACGAACTATACGACCATCAAAAACAATTATTCGCAATGTGTAAATCGCCTTCTCCTAAACTCGTTCTTTACATTGCTCCGACTGGGACTGGAAAAACTTTATCGCCTATAGGATTATCTGAAAATCATCGGATAATATTTGTATGTGCAGCGAGACACGTCGGACTAGCTCTAGCAAAATCAGCAATTTCTATTAATAAAAAAGTTGCATTTGCGTTTGGCTGCTCCGATGCAAATGATATACGCCTACATTATTATGCAGCAAAGACATACGATAAAAATAAACGAAGCGGCGGAATCGGAAAAGTTGATAACTCCGATGGGTCAAATGTGGATATTATTATAACGGATATAAAATCGTACCTTTACGCAATGTATTATATGTTAGCATTCAATGAAAAAGAAAGGATTATCTCATATTGGGACGAACCAACAATAACAATGGATTACGAAACGCATCCTCTACACGAAACCATTCACGAAAACTGGAAAAAAAATAAAATACCAAATATGGTCCTTTCTTCTGCGACTCTTCCACACAAAGAAGATTTATATGAAACTATCCAAGATTTTAATGCAAAGTTCTATGATTCCGAAGTGTATGAAATAGTAAGTTATGATTGTAAAAAAACGATTCCACTTATAACAAAAGAGGGATTTACTGAAATGCCTCATTATATGAGCGACAAATACGACGATGTAATAAATATGGTAAATCATTGCCTAATTCATAAAACGCTTTTACGATATATAGATTTAGGAGAAGCGTCGGCATTTATTAAATTCATAACCGAGCATGATATCGGTATAGGTGCTTCACCGGAAAACAAATTTATTAAAAATGATATAATTACAATCGAGAATGAATTTCCAAAATTATTGGACGTGAATATGTACAATATTAAAATGTATTATTTGACACTCCTAAAAAATATAAAGCCGTCTCTTTGGGCTAATGTCATTGCCTCGGCATTGTCTTCTCGAAAAAAAAAATACGAGTCTGTTGTTAATGTTGTAACCAATGACGCACATACATTAACTGATGGACCTACTATATTTATAGCGGAGGATGTAGATAAAATCGCAGCATTTTATATTCAACAAGCGGCTATACCTAGCGAATTGAGCGATAAAATTAATGATATAATAGAGGCTAACGAAACTCTGAACGAAACTATAAAAAAAGAAACAAATGAGTTAGATTATATAACAAAAAACGACAAAGACCGGAAAAAAGGAGATATAGATAGAATGTCGCCTGAGGCAAAGGCAAAAATGGAAAAAATCGGAGATTTAGTTTCTTCAATAAAATCTGTTAATGTTCCAGCACAATACATACCAAATACACGGGAACATTTATATAAATATTCAAGTTTATCTAATAGAGACGATTTGGTTAATATTCCGTTTACAGGAGACATCTCGGACGAAGACGTAATTAAAATAATGAAAATAGAAGATTTGGATGTTAATCTCAAGAAACTACTACTTATCGGCATTGCTGTATTTTCGACTAAAACCAATGATAAATACAACGAGATTGTAAAAACTCTGGCAAACGAACAAAAATTGTATATGATTATAACATCGTCAGATTACATTTACGGGTTAAATTATCAATTTTGTCACGGATTTATATCAAAGGATCTCTGCGGAATAAGTCAAGAAAAATGCATACAGACTATGGGGAGAGTTGGCAGAAATAAATTACAATATGATTATAGTATCAGGTTTCGAGACAATGCTCTAATATTTAAATTGTTCAATAAAGAAGAAAATTCGCCTGAAATAAAAAATATGAATACATTATTCAATGAATAATGTAATAATTTATGTTGTATTATAAGTTAATTCTCTGCGGATAAACGCGGTATAATTATATGATATTCAATATCATACGAAGAATTGTTGTATTTTATATTTTTTTTATACACAAAATCATATAATTTAGATAGATGTCTTATAACCGTGGAAAATTTATTATAATCATTATTCACGTTGGCAAACCTTTCTTTCGACTTGTGGTAAAATGGTGCAATTTTTTCACAGAAATCATTCAATGTATTTTTATAAATACATTTATTGAAAAATACCCCCGACACTTTATACATATTATTTTCATATTCAAAGTTTAAATCTAAGAATTTGTAAAAAATATCAATTGGTGGCTTTAGTTTAAACAACTGTTTAAACTTGATTGGGACACATTGCGTCATTATTGTTATTAGTATTATTAAATATTTTAATTATATCATTTGTCAACAAATATAATTCTATCTTGTCTTCATGTATTGTGTGAAATATAGTAGTATATTTACATATACATTTTATTATCTCGTATTTTTCCGTTTCACTCAATGTATTATTTAATTTTATATGAGTTAATAAAAAATCCAATATATCTAATACCGAATATCCGTTGCTATGTATATAATTTATAATTTTGATACCCTTTATCAAGTTTCTCTCGTTTTTACAAATATCTATAAATGTATCAAAGTTTAACACGGATAAATTGCTACATATATACATTACCTCATTTATACCGACGTTTACCCCCATTAATTTTATTTTTTCAATATAATTAATCATAACATTCAATTTACTTTTGCTTACCGCTATTATATACTCTCTTGCTTCGTATGTAATGTCTATTTGTTCTGCAACGCATATTTTATTCAAAATACTATGTATTTTATCGGGATGTATAATGTGAATAAAAACAACGTCTACTCTTGATTTAATGTTATTAGATACGTTGGATAAATTGGTACAAGTTCCTATAAATTGTACCGAATTTTTACGAGAATCTATTTCAGATTTGAGTACATTCTGTAATTGGGTGCTTAGTAAATCAATGTCATCTACAACAAGTGTTTTTTTAATCAACGAATTGGTTTGACAGAAAACATTAATTTCGTTTTTATAATTGTTTGTATTAGATTCTGATAGATTATTTATATACATGACGTGTTTATTTCGTATAGTTAAATTATCGTTAATGTAATAATCATTTACTATAGCATTCAATAATTTGGATTTTCCTACACAGTTATTGCCAACTAATAGTAAATTCAACTTTTTAATTTGAATCATATTTTTAATAAACCGTATAAGATTTTCATCGTGTGAAAAATCATCGAGTGTCTTTGGATCATACGTATGAAGTATAGTCTCTGGCATAATTTTAAATAGTATAAGTTAATCATTGATAAGTATTTAAATCTATAATTATAAATGTATTAATGGACCGAGACACAGCACAAATCAACTGTTATGATATTCTCGGTGTAACTAAAAATTCTACGCAAGAGGAGATAAAGGCTAGTTACCGAAAACTTACATTAATAAATCACCCAGATAGAAACAACAATAGTATTGAGTCTACCAGCAAAATACAAGAAATAAATAAAGCATATGAAATTGTAGGAAATCCAGAATCTAGAATGAAGTATGACAAATCCTTTCGCAAACTGAATAATTCAGTTAGCGAAGCTCAGTTCAACTCGTCTGAGTTTTTTGACTTTTTAAGTCGTAATATCTTCGACAAAGTGGGAGATATTGATATCGGGGGGATGCGTTTTAATACAAAGGGGTTTAATGCTGACAGTATCAAGCGCACCTTGAATAAACCACCACCTATTATAATAACCGAAGAAATTACATTTTCCAAATCATATACTGGGTGCACTGTACCTATCAGCGTAAAAAGAATAATTATAGAACAAGACATCAGGCGAGAAGAAACCGAAACGTGTTATTTGAATGTTCCTATTGGCACTGACGACAATGAAATTCTTGTCTTGTATGAAAAGGGGAACATTAGCGGAAATAGTGTCGGCGACGTAAAAGTTATTATAAAAATAAAAAACGATACCGAGTTTAAACGTTCCGGCCTTGATATATTTTTTAACAAAAAAATATCATTAAAGGATGCGCTGTGTGGGTTTTCGTTTGAGTTATCGTATTTATGCGGTCGGACATTTAAAATTGCTAACGGTGTTGGAAATATAGTTACGCCGAATTACTCTAAAGTTATAAAAAACAAAGGATTTTCCAGGGGAGAACATTTAGGAAATCTGATTATAGAATTTACAGTGGTATTCCCCACCACGCTGAATTTCTCTCAAATATACGAGTTAAAAAATATTTTATGATTAAAAAATTGAAATATTTTTTGGATATCAGCACAGTATTATTGATGACGCACATTAAAATGTTAAAACAATCTAACATAGGCAATGACGTATTAGAAATATCACCGCCCGAAACAAACAAAACGAAAAACTCTTTCGGTACAGATGGTCCGAAAGTTAATATCAATAACGACTCGCCGTGTTCTAAAATAAGAAAGAAACCTAGAACCTCGCGTGCTCCCTGTGTCAAAATAAATTCTACTCCCGTGGATATTGATATAGAAGAACCGCAAGATTCATCGAATAAAAGAAAAAGGGGCAGACCTCCTAAATTTAAAAATGAAATTACTAAATCACATTGGCTTGGATTTTTCGCATTTGTATCAGAACATGCATATTTTGATGTACCTAAATAGCGGGTTACGTAAGTGTCGATAGGATTTTATTAAACCCACTTATAACGTAATAGGTGTAAAAATGTAAATTAGGGCTATGCGTATGTGTGAACGATTCTATGAAATTTATGAGGGACTGATTCACAAACTCTTGTTTATTTTCTATTATAAAAATCGATAACATTTTAAATATATGATATGTTTCTACGTTATATGTATATATTATCGATTGGAGTAAATCCATTGACGGTTTAACATTATTAGGAATTTGTAACGCGTCGAACAACGATTGCACTTGACTGCAACCGAAAATCTCTATTTTATCTAGAGAGTTTGCGTTTAATTGAATGTAATTAATCATTCCTCTTAGGTCGTAATTATATTTTAAGCATATATCAATTAGTTTACTTTCAGGCACGTTGAGATTTTCTCGATTGCATATTGTTTTTAAAAAACTTATAACCGTTGTAGTGGGCAATTTATTTATAGTAATTTTAACAAATTCGTTCTGCAGAGATGTTGTTATTTTACTTATATAATTGCACATAATACAAAATACGACAGATGGCTTTGCTATACCTTGAATAATTTGTTTCAATGAATGTTGCGCAGAATTTGTCATAGAGTCTGCTTCGTCCAATATGACGAATTTTTTTCCAACTGCGAACATTGTATCGGATGTAGCAAATTGATGAATTTGATTTCGAATGACATCTATACCACGGTCATCCGACGCATTTAGATGAATAATCAATTCCGAAGAAGAAGAGCTTTGATTTATTTCATTGTATTTTTTAATAAGAGTGATTATAGTTGTCGTCTTTCCGCACCCTGGAGGGCCATATAATAATATGTTTGGAAATATATTTTTAGAAATAATATTATTTAATATTATTTTATTTGTTTCATCCATCGCCACATCATATAAATCAGAAGGTCTGTATTTTTCGACCCATGGAGTAGACTCTGTCATTGTTTATACTATCGCAATATCTTTAAACGACAAAATATATTAAAGATATAATCATACTATAAGTAGGTATGGATATTCCAGTGAATACTGGTTTTCTAGAAATAATACAGGGTCCGATGAAATCTGGCAAAACGTCGAGATTAATCACCCTATATAAACAATTTACGTTTTGCGAAGTTCCAGTGATTGTTATAAATAATCAAAGAGACGATAGATATTCATTGACACATCTATCAACTCACGATTTGGTCACTGTGCCTTGTTTAAATGCGATGCGACTATCAGATATAGTCACTTTATCTGATACTGAACCATATGGTCCAAAATCAGAAGAATTCGTTAACACCAAGATAATTTTAATAAACGAAGCACAGTTTTTCGAAGATATCGTTGAATGGGTCACTTTGGCGGTTGAAAAATATAATAAAAGTGTTTACGTGTGTGGATTAAACAGCGATTTTAGGAGATTGCCGTTCGGCAATTGGCTTGATTTAGAGCGAATATGCGACAAAATAACCCATCTTACTGCGCTGTGTGGAAATTGTAAAGAACGTGTTGCGTTATTTAGTTACAGAAAGTCTGAAGAGACGGAGGTTATAATAATCGGAAACGAAAATTATATTCCGGTTTGTCGGAGATGTTGGATATTGTTGGACTCTAAATGATATAAAAGAATATAAAAATATATTCCGATTATTATCAATGGTGGTAGCCGAAAAAAAAAAGAGGGGAAGAAAACCTAATAAATTAAAAAATGTAGTCATTCCCGAACAACCTCCATTGCGCGAAATAGTAGAGCAGGCGTCTGATATAAATGTACATAAAAAACGCGGAAGAAAACCCAAAGGTGGTAAGATTTTGACTAATGTTGCCGAACATATTGCAGTAAAAGATATAGAGCCCAATATAATTCTACATCTTAAATGTAGTATGTCCGATTTGTCTAAATCCGTAGAATACGGAGAAATAGATTCGTTTCAGTTTGATAAATCAAAGGGTGTAGAATTATTGTGCTATGATATTGGATTATCGCCAAATTCTTTTGCAAAAGAAACCACTGAATACGAAAAATATAGCCATTATACACAAAAAAAAGAAAATAATACTGATAAACCATTTCACAGTTTATCGTCGGTACATCATATTGATAAAAAATCGGATTGCTTTTGGTGTACATGTCCATTTTCAGGAAATGCGATTAATATCCCAATAAGCTTAATTGCTGGCAAATATAAAGGATATGGTGTTTTTTGTATGCCCGAATGCGCCGCTGCCTATTTATTCAGCGAGCAAATTGATACAACTGTAAAATTCGAAAGGTATGCGCTATTAAATAACGCGTACGCAAAAAAATATAACACGAATGTAATACCGTCAGCTAACCCGTATTATACATTAGATAAGTATCTGGGTACTATGACGATAGATGAATACAGAAAAATATCAAATGGCGGTAAGATGATAACGACTCTTAATTATCCGATGTCGAGAATAATGCCAGAGTTACACGAATTTAATAACGATACCGACAATTCCGAAACAATTAAAAATGCACACAAATTTAAAATAAAACGGAAATCAAAAGTCGATAAAACCGAAATATTAAACAATAAATTCAACGTTCAGTCTACATAGGTTTAGTATGTTTAAATAATTCGTGGAACTCTTTATATATCTGCTGGTTTACAGATGCTGGTACATCGGTAGATTTATCCGGTTTATTTATCTTATATATATTCAAGTATTCTCTCACCACACTAAATACATCTCCTTTAAAAATTGCCAATTTAGCGGATGATTCTTCTATTGTGTAATCCGTGTGTCTCATTATCATATTTATTTTTTCTTCCTCCATTACAATAAATTAATATTTTATTGTAATGCAATAAACGAATCGCCCATACGATTAATCATTGAATATTAATAATCAACTTAAATACATTTATATCAAGTAATATATGTTGTTTTTAAGTATATTAACATGTTGTTTTTTAACTAAAAAGGCATTTGACTATATTTCATCCAATATTATGAACGATATATACATTAAAACGTGTTTACATATATACGAACTATATGAAAATTCTATAGTAAAACTAAAATATATAAAAAATTGGTTTAACAAGAACAATAAGATTGAACCAATACAATGTATAAAATCCGGGATAAGCACGAATTATACTATACTTGAGTTTCATCAAATAAAAAATGGATGGTGGCATTGGTATGATTTATGTCTTTTAAATATTCCAAATGAAACATACAATTGTGAAAAGTATAAAACCAAAGTTGTCAGATTTTACCCAAATAAAACATCAATCGATATACATATGATAAGCAATGTAAGATTTATGGATGTAAGAATTATGTATAAAGAAACTTTTTATAAAATAAATTTCGGAGAGAGAAACTTTTATATGGTTGATAATATTTTATTCGATGCACCGTTTATACAATGGTGTATGTTTGAATATCATAATGTACAAATGGTAAAAGATGATGTTTACGAATGTGTTATTTTAGACAATAATGTAAAATCAATTACTCTAAAAAACAATTCGCACATAATAATAAATATCGACGATTATAAAGTTTTAGGGTAAAATAGAAAAAATAATATCGCAATTAATATAATTGATATGATTTATATTATAATAACTACATGTTTAATTAATAAAGTCGGAATTAAAAATAATGTAGAGAGAAAAGACAGATACACGGTTTGTATAAAAAACGCGTTAAAAATGATAGAATCCGACCAATCGTTCAAACCTATCATAGTCGAAAACAGTGGGTGTTTTACACAAACCTTTTTAAATAGTTTTAACTGCGATGTTGTATATACAACTAATAATAAATTGAATTTTCCACACAAAGGAAATAATGAACTTTTGGATATAAAAGAGGTGATACGTCGATATAATATTAATGACAATGACACTATTATAAAATTAACTGGTCGGTATAAATTATTGAATTTAAATTTTCTGGATTTAGTTAAAAAAACGCATGATACATATGATGCGTTTGTTAAATTTTATAATGTATGTACAAACCAATATATTCTAAATGATTGTGTATTAGGATTATTTGCGATTAAATGTAAATACCTAAAAGAATTTAATTATAAATTTATAAAAAGCGCAGAATGCGAGTTTGCAGAATATGTAAGAACAAAAATAAATAACTTAACTGAAATTAATCAACTAGAGATAGAATGTTGTTTTGCCGACGATTCAAGATTACTTATAGTTTAATTTAATTCTATACTATTTTATTTCTATATATTATATGCCAACACAAGAAGAATTAAGGAGACAACGAGACGAAGAATTAAGATTAACCCAAGCGCAGGCGCGGCGGTTAGACGAGTTTAATACTATATACGCGCAACAGATGCAAGGCAGACAAAGAACACCGAGAGGGTTTTTAACCGAACCACTGCTTTCTCAGCAAATTGGTCCTCGTTCTCCTGCTATTTTAGCTGGACCCGTCAATGAGCCAGGAGTCATAATGCATCAGCCTACGGCACAAGATAAGGCCTGGGTCGATTTAAGCAATACTCATCTTGACCATGCAGGCAATCTATATACTAATTACGACGATACATTCGACAAACTTGCGTCCCAATATCCGAATGAACAAAACTGGCTCGAACAAATTGAACGCAATGCTCACGCAATAAACGCAGAGATCGATAGAATTATCGACAAGTGGAAGAAAAGTGTAGGAGGAGTAACCCTCTCTGCTGCAAACCGCGCAGAATTAATGCGAATAGCACCAAATAACGCGAATAAAGAAGAGATAACAAGATTGATACGCCTTTATAAAGAAGACTCTACATTTTTATCATTTTTAAAGGTAAAATTGAAATCGTTGGTATATAAAACGCTTGTTTATGCTGGGAATTTAAATAAGAAAATGGATAAAATTATTACTAATTATCCTCTGATTGGCTCGTGTCTTGCTATAGGATGTACTCCTCGCAGATGTCATGTCGGAGATGATTCTTGTAAGTTAGCCAGTAAAATAAAATGCGCGTCAGATATATGCGGTAGTTCGCTAATGGTATATTTTGGTTATATAATATCTAATTCTCTTTACGACGAACTTACTAGACAAATTCTGATGATAATGGGTGCCCCTCAATCAAGAGAATATAGCGCCCTAGGCGGAAAAGGAAGGACCAAAAAGGGTAAAGGTAGGACAAAAGGTAAAGGTAGGACAAAAGGTAAAGGTAAAGGTAAAAGTAGAGGTAAAAGTATGACCAGAAAAAATATCCGTAGTTAATATAAAACTAGTTCGCATAGATGCATTATTAATGCAATTGTATAATTAAATTGTATTAAATATATAATCATATATAATAGTACGATATGTCGGCGACATACAAACCTTCTGTTTATAACAACTTTAACGACAAATGGGCTTTATATGGCCACCTCCCGCATGACACTGATTGGACGTTTAAGAGTTATAAACAGATTGCTCAAATATGCTCGGTAGAGCATATGATTGCCATTTATGATAAATTGCCAGACGCACTAGTTAACAACTGTATGTTATTTCTTATGCGAGGCAATATTAAACCTATATGGGAGGATCCGAAAAATATTAGCGGGGGGTGTTTTTCATATAAAGTCCACGTAAATAATGTATACAATGTATGGAAGAGATTATCGTATGCATTAGCTGGAGAATCTTTATCATCCGAGATTCCGTTTAAAATTATCAATGGTATAACAATTTCGCCCAAAAAGAACTTTTGTATAATTAAAATTTGGTTATCGTCGTGCGAATATCAAGACCCTTCTAGTATCTTTCAGATTTCAAACGAAATATCACCGGTTGGGTGCTTGTTTAAAAGACACTTTTAATACTCATTTAAAGAATATATATTATTTATAATAATGTCTGTTATAAATAATACCAAGCAGCCGAACCAGTCGAATAAATTATATCAAAAAAATATATTAACTATACAAACATTACAGATTGCACCAATCCGAACTCTTATGAGTGCATTGAAAGATATTTTATTGGAAACAAATATAGTATTCACAAAAGAGGGGATTAAAATAATAAATATGGATAAATCGCATACTATTCTTGTTCATTTAAATTTAGAGGCGAAAAATTTCGAATTGTATGAATGTAAAATGGATAAAATAGTTATCGGAGTTAATGTATTCCATTTATTTAAACTTATCAATAGCATTGATAACAACGATACTCTAACTATTTACATTGAAGACACTGATTACAGTGATGGAGTTGTACAGTTTCTGGGATTAAAATTTGAAAATGCAACAATCAAACAACAAAAAATTCAAAAATTGCGTCTGATAGAGCCAGACACAGACGAGCTATCTTTACCTGATATTAAATTTTCATCTATACTTAATCTCCCGTCACTGGACTTTCAAAAAATAGTAAGAGATTTAACATGTATTTCAGATAAAATCGAAATAAAATCTATCGTTACCGTCAATGGAGTAGAGCTTATTTTTAAGTGTTCTGGAGGGTTCGCCGAGGCTGAAATAAGACGAACAGAGTCTGATGGTAATATGGAATATGTTAAAAAACAAGATGTAAGTAAAATTATACAAGGAGAATTCTCTCTGACAAATCTCGGATATTTCATCAAATGTACTAACTTGTGCAATCAGATAGAACTATATTTAGAAAATAATTTACCTTTAATCGTGAAATACAATGTTGCTAGTTTGGGAGTTATTATGCTTGCATTGGCAAGCATACCTTCTTCTTAATTGTAATATAATATCATCAATAACGATTTAAAGAAAACCAGCATATTATGTAATAATGACCGACACAAGCCCGACCGAAACTGTTGTTACAGCAACCACCGCACCTGAACAAGTTAAGACTAAGGCGAAGCGTGCGCCAACCGAGTACAATAACTTTTGCGCCGAGACCCTAAAGACTCTTTCAAGTTTTCCTCCAAAGGAGCGTTTAACCGAATGTGGTCGCTTGTGGAAGCTTCAACAAGCAGGAAAACCCAAGACTACTACTGCTACTACTACTACTTCGACCACTACAACTGCGCCTGCATCTACCGCGTCTTCGGTGCAGAGCGACAAGAAAGATGCAGTAACTTCTTCCGAACCTAAGGCGAAGAAAGCGCCTGCTGAGAAGAAATCCCCTACCGAGAAAAGTGCCCCCGTCAAGAAACAGGCTATGCCCAAAAAAGAACAATCGGTGGCTGCTCATTAATTAATTAAATTGGTCGCAACGATTTAGTAAACAACAACATACCTATAAATAAACATAATC
>Ga0114971_10000422_pt1 | contig 27448 bp, 19 predicted proteins | sample M_140625_MF_Meta_FD_87320 | JGI IMG/M metagenome (GOLD analysis project Ga0114971, IMG submission 87320) | Freshwater microbial communities from Lake Montjoie, Canada to study carbon cycling - M_140625_MF_MetaG | ecosystem: Environmental > Aquatic > Freshwater > Lake | place: Lake Montjoie... | reverse complement strand
CTGGGTCTATCCCGAGTTCAAGGGGTTCTTCACCCACGTGCGCTGGCTGCAATTGTGCACGACGGAGGGCGACATCACCGTCATCAACCGGAGCGGCGTGCCATTTGTGCAGGTGCTCACGCCGGAGTTCGGGCCGGACTCGCTCAAGGCAAAAGCTTTCGCGCCGGTGCCTCAATGCGGGCTCGGGTTTTTGGATTCAATCCCCCCTATCGGCAGCAAGTTCAAAGAGGCGCGCTTCAGCGGGCCCCAGGGCCAAACCCGCGCAGCGTCTGGAACCCGCTCTGGCGCCGTCAGCTTTTATTTCGGCGACCTGAAATGAGGAGTCTTTTTCGGTTCAGGGAAGCGATTGCAGAAAACGGAGCAGCAACTGTTGACCGCGTTCCAGGGATGCCAGGGAAATCCATTCATCGGCCGTGTGCGCCTGAGCGATGTCTCCCGGCCCGAACACCAGGCTCGGAATCCCGCCCGCCGATAATACGGCCGCGTCGCAGAAATAATGCACGCCGCAGGGTTTCGTCTGGCCGATGCTACTCATGAAGTCCCGGACGAGTGGAAGACGGGGGCTGGTTTCCATGGGCAGCGCCGGGGCCAGCTTCCGATTGTAAAAGCGGGCATTCAGTTTTTTGGATTTTAGGAGGGCGGCAATTTCCCGCCGGACACTGGCTTCCGTCTCACCCGGCAGGGTGCGCCGGTCGATTCCGATAGCGCAAGCCGCCGGCACAATGTTCGGCTGCGCGCCGCCGCAAATGGTGCCCACATTCACCGTCGCTGCGCCCAGCAGCGGATGCCTCTGTTTTTTCAGCAGGGCCGCGTACTCCGTTTCCAGAACATCCACGATGCGCGCCATTTCATGTACGGCGTTTTTGCCCAGCTGCGGCGTCGCCCCGTGCGCCGCGCGCCCGCGCGTCTCCAGCTCCAGCCACAGGCTGCCCTTGTGGGCGGTGACGGCCTGCAGCCGGGTTGGCTCGCCCACGATAGCTAGATCGGCCTTGAATCCATCGGCCACCAGTGCGCGCGAACCGGCCTGCCCCTGCTCTTCATCAATCAGTCCGGCGAAAATAATCTCCGTCTCGTGCGGACGGGTTTTTGAATGCGCCAGGTCCCACAAGGCCATCAGCATCGCTGCCACGCAGCCTTTCGTGTCGCAGGCGCCGCGCCCGTGCATCCGGCCCCCAGCCCGGCGCGGAATAAAACCGGCATCGCCAGCATCCACCGTGTCCAGATGCGGGGCGAGCAGGACAGTCCGGCGGATGGGGCCGGGCGGCGCGAGGCGGACGAGAATATTGGAGCGGTCCGGGAAGCCCAGCCGATTGTCCGCAGGGATCACCTGTTGTAATGCCACATCGAGCCCGGCCCGGGCCGCTACCGCCACCAGAAAATCCGCTACATTTTTTTCGCCGAATTTCCCGGCGCGCGGGGCGCCGACCGTCGCCGGACCTGCCAGGGAGGGGGCGAAGGCGGGATTCACGCTGGGGAGCGCGATCAGCTCGGCGAGGAGTTTTCCGGTGCGCATCATACGCGCGGCAGTCTAGGGCCTGGGGTGTCAGGTGTCGAGAATCCGCTGAACCGAAGGATTGGCGCGCGACTTCGCGCCACACACTTTGTGCCTAATGGGATGACGACGGCCAGCCATGCAGCCAGGGATATCAAATGAACCGCATCCAATTAGAACTTGCCGGGACAGTAAAAATTGTGATGCTGACAGCGCCATGCACGGGTTCTTAAAAGAGGATTACAACTTGGATGCGCTCCGCTTGGTGCATCCGGCCGGTGACAGATTTTCCCTCTTTGTGACGCCGCGATTCGTTCAGACCTACGCCTCCGGGTTTGAAATGCTTTCGACGCGGGCGGCGAAGAAACGGCTGGCCCGCTGCGATCTGTTCGTCGATGTCGGTGCGCATTACGGCTTCTATTCGCTACTGGCGGCAGAGGCGGCCCAGGATATCCGCATCATCGCGCTCGAGCCAGTGGAGGAAAACTTCGCTGTCCTTGAGGCAAATCTCCGACATAACCAGATCCGCACAGGCCGCGCAACATGCCTCCAGGCGGCGGCCTCGTCGAAGAGCGGCCGCGTACAGTTCTACAAGTCGGAGGCCTCGGATAATGGCAGCATGCTGCCGCATCCGAGTTCGGAAACGCTCGCCCGCATCGAGATCAACGCGGTGTGTCTGGATGACGTGATCGGCCGCGAGAAGCCCCAGCGCCTTTTCATCAAAATGGACACCGACGGTCACGAACTGGAGGTGCTGCGGGGGCTCGTGAGGACGATGGATGCCTGCGATGACATGACGATCCTGCTGGAGATGAATCCCAAGATGATGCGTCTGGCGGGGACGAGCGCCGGCGAGATCATCGGCTTCCTCCGCGACCGGGGTTTCAGGCTTTTCGCCATCGACGACAAGGAAGCCCGGTTCTATCCGCTGGAGAAGGCGGAGAATGTGGCGATGATGGAGTCGCGGCAGGAGAAGTCATTCTATAATGTGCTGTGCGTCCGGGAATCTCATGCGCTATCGGTGCTATTCTTTTCGCATTCGTCCGAACTGGGTGGGGCCGAGCGTTCCCTGTTCGATCTGATCGATGGACTTTCCGCCCGGGGGGTGCTGTGTTCCGCAGTTCTCCCCACTGAGGGGCCTCTGCGCGGTGAGTTGGTCAAACTCGGGTGCGCCGTTTTCGTTCCCGACGGCAGCGCTCTTCAAAGAAAGGGTTGGTGGTGGACCGTCGCCGCGCCCGCACCGCCACGGGTGGTTATCGCCGCCGCATATGACCGGGCGATGGGTGTCATCGCGCCGGAGGTCGGGAGGATTTCCCCAGATGTGGTTTTTTCGCAGACCATTGTCTCACCCTGGGGCGCGTTGTGCGCTGAGGTGCTGAATCTGCCGCACGCCGTTTCCGCCCGGGAATACGGGGATTCAAACTACAACCTTTCCTTTGCCCTCGGATTCAGGGCCAGCATGAACGCTCTTTATGCCAGCAGCGATGCGGTGTTCTGCGCGACAGATGATATGGATCAGACGGTCTTCGAGGGTGATCCTGATGGGAAAATCCGGGTTGTGTATGGCCATCTGAGGATCGACTCCGACGGGGGCAGGTCGTCTCCCGTCCCGCCGCCTGACTCGGAGAATCCTGTGATAACCCTCGGCCTCTTCGGCACCATTGTCGCGGGCAAAGGCCAGCGCGATCTCATCCACGCCTGCATCGCGCTGCTCGATAAAGGGCGAAACCTTCGCTGCGTTCTGGCGGGATCCATCGCCGACCCCTCCTATGCCCAGGAACTCAAGGAAACCATTGAGCGCTCCGGACATAGCGGGCGCTTTATCTGGGCCGGATTCGTTAATAATCCCTATCCCCTGATGCGACAGATGGACATTCTGGTCTCCTGCTCCACCCGGGAGGCCTGGGGCAGAACGCTGATCGAAGCAAGCCTGCTGGGCCGCCCCATCATCTACGCCCGATCGGGGGGGCCTCACGCATTCTTTGTGGATGGCGAACACGGTTTGGCCTACGAACCCGGCGATTCTGCCGCACTGGCCACCGCTATCGAGTCGGTGATCGACGACCGCGCCGCCGCTGAAATCCGCGCCCATAACGCCCGGGAATATGTCACGAGCAAATTCACCGCCGCCTCCTATTCCGGCACCATTTTTTCCCGACTCAAGGAAATGACGTTGCAGCCCGGCCGCTCCGAGCGCTGCAGCCCGGCCGTTGGACGACTGATGGCGGAAACCGGCATCGCTTCCGGCATCGTGCTTCCTAGACTCTACTTTGCAGACGACCCGAGCGGCTTCTGTGAAGGACAAGTACAGCCCTCGAGTGAGTTGAGCTTAGGCTCTTTCGACATTGTCTTTGAACTGCCCGCGCCGGGCTATTCCTGCCTGCGATTTGATCCCACCGAGACGCAGCTCATCGCCTTGGCCATCCACGATCTTGTTATCACCGACGAAAACGGCGCCCTCGTTCCTCAAGACCAAATCGCCTTTGTATCCAATGGCGCCGCCGTTCGTGAGCGCGCCTGGGAATTTAAAACTGTGGATCCCCAGGTGTTGCTGAGGCTGGGAACCCGCGCCCGGTGCGTGCGGATTGTTGGCGAGATGAAGAAGCAATCCCTCTCCGGCGGCTTCTGAGGTCAACTTTGTCGCGTTGCCTGAGGTCACATCCGGAAACGGGGAAGGGATAGCGCGCCGCCTCACGGCTTCTGGAGATTAAACTTCAATCCGGTGCGCGACCCGGTCTGGACGTTGCGGATTTCCATCTCCTGCAGCTCCCATTGCCCGTCCACTTTCTTGAAAGATTTTGGGGCAAACTCCTTCAGCAATTTGTGGTTCGCATCATACGCCTCGGCCTGGACGATTCCGCCGCTTTCATTGTCGATCCAGGCCACCACGCGGGAATAGCTGCCCGGGGTGGGATGGGGGTTGGTGCTTTCCAGAACCGCACACCCGCAATTGCGCTTGAACTCCCGTTTTAGAATTTTCTGACGCGGCCAGTGTAAAAACTCTAGGCCGAGGTCGCACAGCCAGAAATCGGAATTCCCGAAAGGCACAAACGCGTCGCCGCCTTTCAATTCAAGACCCGGTCGGGCTCCCTCCTGAAATACATAGCGGTTGGGCTGGTTTTTAAAGTGGCCGATTCCAAGAACCGCAGACTCCCCCGCATTCACGGCCGTGGCCGGCAAATCCCCTGAGGCGGGAACAGTCAAATGATAGACATTCGACCAGTTTGTCCCGGTCACGATGCCTTCGCAGCGGAGGGTGAAATGAATCGGACTGCTCTTGGCGGGCTTGATTCTTAACACGCCGGATTGGATGAAATTGGTGACCGGCGCCTGATCCAAAAGCTGACGGGCTAGATTTTGCCCCTGGACTTCAGCCTCGGACAAGGGGGGCGCCTCCGCGCCGGCGGCGGCGGTAAAAAATAAAAAAAGTGCGGCCACGGCGCCCATGGCATGACGGGGGCGTCCCGCGGCGGACAGGGTTATTTTACGGATTTTCATTTGGCTTCCAGCGCGAGTTGAATGGCCTCGGAAATCTGCCGGATAAAATGGACCTTGAGCTTGGCGCGCACTTCCGCCGGCACATCGAGCCAGTCCGACTGGTTGCCTTCCGGCAGGAGGATGCGGCGCAGTCCGAAGCGTTCCGCGGCCAGGACTTTTTCTTTGATACCGCCCACGCGCAGGACGCGGCCGCGCAGGCTGATTTCGCCGGTCATGGCGGTGTCCGACCGCACCCGTCGCTGGGCCAGCAGCGATGCCAGCGCCACCACCAGAGCGATGCCAGCGCTGGGCCCGTCCTTGGGCGTTGCGCCTGCCGGCACGTGGATGTGCAGGTCGAATTTCGCGTAATCCTCCAGCTGCAATCCCAGTTTGCTGGACTGGCTGCGCAGGTAGCTCACCGCCGTCTGCGCGCTTTCCTTCATCACTTCGCCGAGCGAGCCGGTCAAAATCAGCTGGCCACGGCCGCGCATCCGTGTGGCTTCAATGAACAAAATCTCCCCGCCCACCGGCGTCCAGGCGAGGCCGGTCGCGATGCCGTATTCGGTGATTTTTTCCGCCGTCTCGGCGATGAACGGCGCGTGGCCGAGAAACCCCTCCACCTGCCGGGCGTCGAGGTGAAGGGCCTCGGCCTTGCCATTGTGGGAGACGATCCGGCGCGCGGCTTTGCGGGAGAGCGCAGCGATTTCACGCTCGAGCTGGCGCACGCCGGCCTCGCGCGTGTATTCGCGGATGAGTTTGCGGAGCGCAGCATCAGAAAACTTCACGTCCCGGCGCGTCAGCCCGTGTTCCTCGATCTGACGGGGCACCAGGTAGCGCTTGGCGATCTGGAGCTTCTCCGATTCGGTGTAGCTCGGCAGTTCAATGACCTCCAGCCGGTCGCGCAAGGCCGGATGAATCGGCTCGAGCCAGTTTGCCGTGGCAATGAAAAGCACGCGTGAAAGGTCGAACGGCAGATCCAGATAATGATCGGTGAACGTGTGGTTCTGCGCCGGGTCGAGAACCTCCAGCAGCGCCGATGCCGGGTCGCCCCGGAAATCCGCGCCCACCTTGTCCAGCTCGTCCAGCAAGATCACCGGATTGCAGCTTTCCACGCGCCGCAGCGTCTGGAGGATGCGTCCGGGCATGGCGCCGACGTAGGTGCGGCGGTGGCCGCGGATCTCCGCCTCGTCGCGCATGCCGCCCAGGGAGATCCGGGCGAATTTCCGGCCGAGCGCGTCGGCCAGGCTTTTGCCGAGGGAGGTTTTGCCGACGCCGGGCGGGCCGACCAGGCAGAGGATCGGGCCCTTGATTTGCTTGCGACGCTGGAGAACGGCCAGGAATTCAAGCAGGCGATCCTTGATTTTTGACAGGCCGAAATGCTGCTCGTTTAAAATCGTTTCCGCCGCTTTCAAGTCGAGCATGTCCTCAGTGGCTTTTCCCCAGGGCAGGTTCAGGATCCAGTCGAGGTAGTTGCGGGCGACTGAATATTCGGCGGCCGCGGGGGGGATCTGGGCGAGGCGTTCCAACTCCTGCTGCGCCACCTTGCGGACCTCTTCGGGGAGAGCGGCTCCCACGATTTTTTCGCGGAGGGATCGAACCTCGGTCGCCGTGATGTCCGCGTCGCCCAGTTCGCGCTGGATGGCGCGCATCTGCTCGCGCAGGAAAAAATCGCGCTGGGTCTTGGCGATCGACGACTGGACATCGCTCTGAATCTTGGAGCTAAGCGCAAGGACTTCCTGTTCCCGGCTGAGCAGCGGCAGCAGTTTCTGGAGGCGTTCGCGGACGGAAATAGTTTCCAGCAGGGACTGCCGATCTTCCAGCGACAGGTTCAGGTTTGCGGCGATCAAGTCCGCGAAATGGCCCGGATGCTCGGTGTTCAGCGCGGCGATTTTGACCTGATCGGAAAGGGCCGTAGACAGCTTGGCAATTTCCGCGAACTGCTGGTGCGCATTCCGAAGCATCGCCTGCAATTCCACGGAATCCTCCGTCTCATCGCGCAGCAGCTCGTAGTCCGCCCGCAGATAAGGCGTGGACGGTTTGAAGGTGCGGATCCGGATGCGCCACAAGCCCTCCACCAGCACGCGCACGGAGCCGTCGGGGAACTTAACCATTTTGGATAGGCGCGAGACGCAGCCGATCTCGTAAAGGTCCTCCGGGGCCGGCTCGGCCACCTCCGCCTTGCGTTGCAGCACCGCGCCGAATAACCGGTCGCCCGCCACGATGTCGTCAATCAGCTTGAGGCTCGGCCCAGTCTCGATGAGGAGCGGAACGATCGCCCCCGGAAAAATAACGATGTCCGAGAGCCCGAGGAGCGGCAGGGTGTCCGGCAATGAACGCGAGGAGATATGCGACGCCGCGTCCGTTTTTTCGGCGGCCTCGGTGATGCTGACAAATTCCGTCTCCGGCGATGTCGTCGTCATTTGATATTAACCAGCCGATGCCGCCTGGGCGAACCCCTTCCTGGCGATTAAATCCCCTTGGCAACCGGCACCTGGGTGGGTTTGGCGGAGGACGGCCGGGCGGGCGGCACATCCACCCTCAGGAATCCATTCACATACACCGCCTTGGCCTGCCTTAAATCAAAGCCCGGCGGCAGTTCCAGCACGCTCTCAAAGGGGCCGTAGTTGATTTCCATCACCAGAAAACTGCAGTGGGGGTCCCGGCAGCCATCCGGCCGGTTGCCGGCGATGCGCAGCTGATTGCCCTCGACGGTCAGGTCGAGTTGCTCGCTTTTCATGCCGGGCAATTCCACCTTGATCACCAGCCCCATGTCGGTGGAGTAAACATCCGTGTTGGGCACCCAGCGGCCGCTGGCGGACTCACCGCGCCCGTTCACCGCCGACCCGCGCGCCATGAATTGAACCGAGGAACTGACTTTGGTTACGGCCATGATTTTAAAAATGTTGCTGAAACCCCAACCCCGGGCGGCGGCGTGCCAATCTTTATGGGCGAAACATAACCTCAAACGTCATTCCTGCAACACCGATTTTACTTCCTTTTCATTCAGGGCGGGCCCGATAAAATGCCCGCATGGTCGAACCGTTCCGCTATATCCATCGCGTCACCTACGCCGAATGCACCGTCGGCGACCATGTCTATCACTCGCGCTACCTGGATCTGCTGGAGGCGGCGCGCGGCGAACTCCTGCGCGCGATCGGCTGCCCGGTCCTGGCCTGGCAGGACGCCGGCTACATCTTCCCCGTCATCGAGGCGCGCCTGCGCTACAAAGCCCCGGCCCGCTATGACGATTCGCTGACGATCGAGGTCCGGGTGCTGCGGGTGGAGCGCGTGCGCCTCGAGTTCGGCCACCGGATCCTCAATCAGCATGGCCGGCTCCTGCTGGAAGCGGAAACCGTTCATGCCTGCACCAGCCGTGAGGAAAAACCCCGGCGCCTGCCCCCGGAGCTGGTTGAAAAACTCAAGCGGCAGTATAAAACCTGAGTAAAGCCTTTTTTGAACTCTTCCCCGGCGCCGGTCGGGAAAAATCGCCCGCGGCGCTTCGGTTCAAGGTTGCGCGGCGGTAATCTTTCTGTGAAAATTCAGCGACGCGCGCGATGCAAAACCCAACTGATTATCCAAAACATTACTGCGGTGTGTTCGGCATTTTTGGCCATCCCAACGCCGCCGAACTGACCTACTTCGGCCTCTACGCCCTGCAACACCGGGGCCAGGAAAGCGCCGGGATCGTCACCGGCCACGACGGCAAATTCTTCAAGCACCACGGCATGGGCCTGGTGCCCCAGATTTTCAGCGACCCGAAAATCCTGCATGACTTGGTGGGCGACCGCGCCATCGGCCACACCCGCTACTCGACCACCGGCACATCCAACCTGCGCAACGCTCAGCCGCTCACTGTGGATTGCGCGCGCGGACAGATTGCCGTGGCCCACAACGGTAACCTGACCAACGCTGCCCAGCTCCGGGACGAACTCGAAAGCCGCGGGCTGGTGTTCCAGACCACCGTGGACAGCGAAATCATCATTATGATGCTCGCCCAGCCGCAAATGGGCGGGGTGCCCAATTCGGTGGCCCAGACCCTCCGCCGCATCGAGGGGGCGTATTCCCTGGTGATTCTGACCGAGAAGGAGCTGATCGGCGCCCGCGATCCGCACGGCTTCCGCCCGCTATCCATCGGCCGCACCGCCAATGGCGCCTGGGTGCTGTCCAGCGAGACCACAGCGCTTGATTTGATTCACGCCACCTTTGTCCGCGACGTGGAGCCCGGCGAAATCGTCATCATCAACGAGGCCGGCCTGACCAGCATCCCCGCTTTTCCCGAGCACAAAAAACGCGCCTTCTGCATTTTTGAATACGTGTATTTTGCTCGGCCCGACAGCGTCCTCAACGGCCACAGCGTCTATGAGGTCCGCAAGGCCATGGGCCGCCAGCTGGCGCGCGAACACAACGTCCAGGCGGACCTGATCATCCCTGTGCCGGACAGCGGCGTGTGCGCGGCGATGGGCTATTCGGAGGAATCTGGCATCCCCTACGAAATGGCGTTTATCCGCAACCATTACGTCGGCCGCAGCTTCCTCCAGCCCACCCAGCTCATCCGCGACTTCAACGTGCGCGTGAAGCTCAACCTCATCGAGTCGCTCGTGAAGGGTAAGCGCGTCGTCATCGTGGATGATTCCATCGTGAGGGGCACGACCTGCAAAACCCGGGTGAAGACCCTCAAGGACGCCGGCGCCAAGGAGGTCCACGTAGCCGTAAGCTGTCCTCCCCACATGCACCCGTGCGTGTACGGCATTGATTTCCCTGACCGGAGCAAGCTCATGGCGGCGAACAACACCGTGGATGAGATCCGCCGCTACCTGAACGCCGACTCGCTGCACTATCTGTCCCAGGCCGGCATGGTGGCCGCCACCAGCCAGCCAAAGAACGCCTTCTGCATGGCGTGCTATGATGGCGATTATCCCGTCGCCTACGATCCGCTGTTGGATAAGCACATCATCGAACGCCGCCGCAAACAGACTCAGACATTGGGGGAGGCGGCTGCGCAGGAGAGCGAGCAGATCCGGTTGCTGCAAATTTAACGCCCCATTCCGAAGCGGGGTCTCGCCAATCGTGATGGACGACAGCGCGCTGCACTGTTTCCGCGCCGAGCGGGTGGAATAAAAGAGGCGCCCCACTCCCCGGCCCTCGCCCCACTCAAGCTTCGCGGGGCGAGGGGGAAGGCCTGCGTGAGATTGTGGCCTGCCTCGTTGGGCGGGTGAAAGGGGTTCGTTTCAAACTTAATTCTAGAGTTGAGCTTGGCATGAAGCAGCGCCACTCCCTCACTTCCATGAAATGGAGGAGAGGGCGGGGAGAGGAGGCGCTTTGGAACTTTCTTGGTCCCCAGGGCTGCCCAAAAGGGAGGGCCCGGGAGCTTGGCCTACTTCGGCGTTCGGGTTATAGGCGGATTCAAAAATTCAGATAGGTGTAGGACCTCAGCCCGCGCTCGTAATCATCCAGCAGGCGCATGGCTTCACTCGGCTTCATGCGATCCGATTTGATGGCCTCGTCCATCTGGGCCTTCATCTGCCGCTTCAATTCGTTCTCGTCGTACTGCACGGCGGTGAGCGAGTGGATGATGGTGTCGCCCTCGATGATTTCCTCGATGTAATAGCCGGCGGGCTCGTCGGGCTCCAGGAAGACGTGGACCTCGTTGACGCGGCCAAACAGGTTGTGCAGATCGCCCATGATGTCCTGATAGGCGCCCATCAGGAAGAAGCCGATGTAATAGGGCTCCTGCTGGCCGTTGCCATTCGTGTTCAGCGGATGCACGGACAGCGTGTCCCGCACGTCGCGCAGGTCGATGAACTTGTTGATGGCGCCGTCGGAATCGCAGGTGATGTCCACCAGCGTGGCCTCGCGGGTGGGTTTCTCGTTGAGCCGGCCGATCGGCATGATGGGAAACAGCTGGCCGAGCGCCCAATGGTCGAGCAGCGACTGGAAGACGGAGAAATTACAGAGGTACTGGTCGGCCAGCATGTCATCGAGCTTGCGGATTTCGTCCGGAACATAGGCCTGGCCCTTGAAGCTGGTGACGACGGCCTGGCTAATTTCCCAATACAGATTTTCAATCTTGGCCTTGTCCGGCAGGTCGAGCAGACCGAGCGCGAACATCTGCTGCGCGTCCTCCTTGCGCTCCTGCGCGTCATGACAGGCCTCGAGCTTATTCAGCTTGTTCAGATTTTTTTTGATGTCCAGCAGCTCGCGCACCAGCGCATGCTCGCTGTCGCCGTATTGAAGAAAATCGCTGGGCCGGATCTTTTCAATCGCTCCGAACACTTCCACGATCAGCACGCTATGATGCGCGACGATGGCGCGGCCGCTTTCACTGACGATATTCGGATGCGGCACCTTCTCCGCGTTGCAGACGTCACCGATGTAATAAACGATGTCGTTGGTGTATTCCTGAAGGGTATAATTGGTGGAGCTGTCGAAGGCCGAACGGCTGCCGTCGTAATCCACCCCCAGGCCGCCGCCCACATCCATGTACTCGATGGCAAACCCCATCTTGTGCAGCTTGGCGTAAAACCGGGCGGCCTCCTGCACCGCCTTTTTGACGGTCAAAATATCCGGCACCTGCGAGCCGATGTGGAAATGGAGCAGCTTGAGACAATGGCCGAGCTTTTCCGCCGTCAGCAGATCGGTCGCCGCCAGCAGTTCGGCGGTGCTCAGGCCGAACTTGGCGTTTTCGCCGCCGCTTTCCGCCCATTTGCCCGCCCCCTTGCTCAAGAGCCGCGCCCGGATGCCGATGTGCGGCTCCACGCCCAGCTGCTTGGAAACGGAAATGATCTGCTTGAGCTCCTCCAGCTTTTCGACGACCAGGATGACAGTCTTGCCCAGCTTGATGCCCAGCAGGGCCATCCGGATAAATTCCGCATCCTTGTAGCCGTTGCAGATAATGAGGCTGCCCTGCTGGTTTTGAAGCGCCAGACCGGCGAACAACTCCGGTTTGCTGCCGACTTCCAGGCCGAAGTTGAACGGCTTGCCGGCATCCAAAATTTCCTCCACGACTTCGCGCAACTGGTTCACCTTGATCGGAAACACGCCGCGGTATTTGCCCTGGAAATTGAATTCCGCGATGGAGCTTTGGAACGCCTTGTTGATGGCCTCGACGCGGTGCCGCAGGATGTCCTGAAAGCGGATGAGCAGCGGGAACTTCAAGCCGCGTTCCCGGGCCTCCTCAATCACATCCGTGAGGTCCACCGTCGCCCCCGCGTCCTGAAGCGGTTTGGCAACGACATGGCCCGCGTCGTTGATGTCGAAATATTTCGCGCCCCAGCGCGGGATATTGTAGAGCGTGCGTGCGGATTCAATGCTCCAAGGCGGGACGTCGGCGTTCAGAATGTTCATCTCGGTGAATTCAAGTCGGTCGAACTATAAAAGGCTGCGCGGGGAAATCAATCATCCCGTTTAAAAAAATCACAATCCAAAAGACGCGGGACGGCAGCAATCCCACCCGCTGGACACAACGGGCGCCTCTCTCGATCTCGCCCGCCCCTTCGCGTTCATTCAAGAAATTCGTGTTGGGTCTCAATAAATTGGGCCCGGGTCCTCGCTGTCTTTGCGCTCGCTGCGTTCTTTGCGGTAAAAAAATTTCCTGATGAAGGAGTCCAGCGTCACGCGGATGGCGCCAACAGCCCCACCCAGGCGGGAGTTTGACAATCCAACCGATGGGCCTACGTTTCACTCATGAAAGGGGTTTGCACCAGTTTTGGATTGTTGGCCGCCTCCCTCCTGATTGCCGGGGCGGATCCGGCACTTCCTGTGCTGGAGGAATCGGCGACGGTGTATCAGGACTGGCTGATCCATCCCGCCCCGCCCCTGGTCTTGGAGTTCCCGGCGGAACCTGAATTCCGGCTAGGTCAGGACTTAACGTTTACAGGCTTGCTAGTGGATTGCTTCAATCCCCAAGAGACGTGGGACATGCTGGATCCCGGGGTGCCATCGCGGCCGCTGCGGGAATCCCTGCCGCCTTGGAGGATGCCCCTGACACCCCCGGGGCGCATGGGCGACCCGGCCTTGCATGACCCGGACTTTGTCTTCCTCCGATTGAACTTTCCGTGACTCCTCTCGGTCGCGGTCAGATCCTGATTTCCCAAAGTATTTCGCGAGTTGAAAGTTGAAAACCGCACGAAGGCAACCGCTTTGACAGTTAAATTTAAGCTTGGAACATCAGTGGGTAGGGCGGGCAGCCTTCGTTGCCAATCCGCGCGTGCGGGTTTACCACGACGGCGGGCACGGAGTGACGCGCCCTGCCTGTCCCACCGTTGCCAAGAACTTCTATCCAGCCATCGGTTTTACCAGGGATGAATCGGCCCAGCCTCAACCTGACACGCTGGCAAAGACGGATTCCATCGGGTGTTCAGCGCGGCATTCACCCGTGATTTTTCGGAGTCGGTCAAGCCGGCCCAGCCGGCGATCTCAGCCAAGGATCGGTGACAGCCGGTGCAAAACCGGTTGTCCGCTGACATCTGACAAATCCCGATACAGGGCGACGTGACGTTCATGGGCAATGGCTCAGGGCAGCGTCAGGATTTCCGGGCGCAACTGGCCGACCTGCTGGGCTGGCAATTTTTTATCCAGCGAACCCGGGACCATGGCTTCCAGGGCCACATGGCCGTCCGCAAACGTCACGTTCGCCCGCTGCGCGTGGCGAAAATGGCCGTGGGCATAGTAGCTGGCGCTGGAAAAATTCGTGGCGCTATCGAGGTAATACCATTCCTCCACCATCGGGCTGGCGCGCGTGGCGGGGGCTTGAAAATCATTCACTTGCGCGGCATCGGCAAAAACCGCGGTCTCAGACACCCGGCGGATCTGGTCCACACTCACCGGCGCGCCTGCGGATGAAAGGCGGAGGTTGTAACCGTAGCTGCAAACGACATTGGTGGCCTTCAACTTGAATTGAGGCCCGAAGGCGTCCAGCGACGGACACAGCCGCACATCCGAGCCGTTGAGGTAGGGGGACAATTTTCCGGCGGTGAGGTCAAAGGGGCGCCGGCCCTCGGGCTGGGTATTGTTGAGCCAGCCAAACCACCAGAGGGTGCCGTTGTTGGTATTGCCATCGGACAACCTAAAGCATTTCCCTGCGTTGTCGTCCCAATACAAAAACGCCGCGATGCCAAGCTGGCGGAGGTTGCTTTGGCAATCGGCGCGCTTCGCCATCGACTTGGCCCTGCCCAGCGCCGGCATCAGCATTGCGGACAAAATCGCGATAATCGCCATGACCACCAGCAATTCCATCAGCGTGAACCCGCGGGCGCGGCCGCGCTGCGGGCCGGAGAGGGGATTGAAAAAATTCCAGGCTTTCATAGGCGGTCGGCGCGAATGCGATAAAAGGCCGCTGGAGCCACCAAGTTGGTATCTTGAAAAACCAGGCGCCCATTCTCCACAGGTGTTTCATTTCCGATTGCTGTCCAATCCTCTAAACGGGAGGACCGCTCTACCCTGAAAATCCAGTTTGTACGACCGTCGAAAGCACACTGCCACGACCCGCCGACAAACCGCCCGGAAAAATTCTGCACGGGCGGCGCCGTAAAGCCGGGATCCGGCAGCACCGGTGCATGTTTATGGATGTAGTAAGGCGCGGCGGTATCACTATCGTAGGGACCGGCGGCCACGGAGAAGCCAACCCATGAACCATCGGTCAAGCTCATGCCATCCAAACCGGTTGACGCCAAGTCCCATTGACCATGAAATCCCGAATAGAAATAATCTAAATCTGTGGAGGTCCAATAGGTATTAGTGCCCCGGTCGGGCGCATTGGTAAAACCGCCCGCGCCGCCCTTTTCAACCCACATCTCCCAATTCGGACCAAAGTATCCCCCCCAGTAGACATCACCGCCCAGCACCGGCCCCGCCGTATCCACATCCACTGTGGCATTGGTCAGGCACCGATTGTAGAAATAATTCGTGCCGAGGTTATCGCGGATGCCGGAAAGGCCCGTGCCAGACAACCGATAGCCCAGACCTAACACATAGGTACCATAGGTGGGGTCGATCACTGAATAGAGCGCCGGATCCGCAACCAAGACCGCCTGCAACATGTCGGCGCCACTGACCGGGCCGTTGAATCGAAAACCCCAGACCAACGTTTTGTTGGCAATTGGCGCCGGGACGGTCGAATAGACTGTAGTGCTGACGCCAAACGTTTCCGGCGAACTCCAGTCGATGACCAGCGCAGCCCGATTGGTTCCCGACCCTGTCCAAAATTGGATGTGGTCCAACGAGACGGCAATAGCGTTATGACTGGCGAACAGGCAGCCAAGAGCCAAGCCGACGATGTTTTGTTTCAATGACGAGTCTTTCAATGCTGTTCCGCAAATAAAAATGCGGAACGGTTTTTGTTGAGAGACCAGGGCAGGGCCGGGAGCTTCCAGAAAATAAAAAAAGCCTCCAGGCTCCGGCAAAACGGGGAATGAAGGCATTCAGCGATTCCTGACGAAAACAGTCCGTCGGGCTGGCCTCATCCTTCTCTTTGCGGAGAAGTTGGCCGGGGACTTTTCCCCGGCCGCGACGAGTGCAATCAGACCGGTATCCTGACTTCGGCTTCAAACCTTACTCCCGCCTTCCCGATTCCGCTTAGCGGATTCAGTGGCATTGGGAGTTTGTAGCCGTTACAGTGGCGCAACCGTCCCGGATTCTCACCGGGTTCCCTGACATCTGACTGCGTTGGGTGCGGAAAAAAATCCGCACTTTCAAAGAGCGCTCTCTTTGTACGCTGAATGGCGGGTTTTCCAAGCTAAATTTTCCGCGCGCGGAAAACTTGCGCCGAATCCCCTGTATTCCCATACTGACCCCCGGAAAATTTATGAACAAAGCTCCTCTTCGCGTGGCGATCACCGGCGCGGCCGGCCAGATCGGTTATTCCCTCCTGTTCCGCATCGCTTCCGGCGCCGCCTTCGGCCCGGATCAGCCGGTCATCCTGCACCTGATCGAAGTGCCGGATGAAAAAGCCATGGCCGCCCTCAACGGGGTGTGCATGGAACTCGACGACTGCGCCTTTCCGCTCCTAAAGGGGCTGGTGCCGACCTCGAACCTAGCGGAAGGCTTCAAGGGCGTGAACTGGGCGCTGCTCGTGGGAGCGGTGCCGCGCAAGGCGGGCATGGAGCGCAAGGACCTGCTCGGCATCAACGGCAAGATCTTCACCGGCCAGGGCAACGCCATCGCCAAGAACGCCGCGAGCGACGTGCGGGTGCTCGTGGTCGGCAACCCCTGCAACACCAACTCCCTGATTGCCGCGAACAACGCGCCCGGGATTCCCAAGGATCGCTTCTTCGCCATGACCGCGCTCGATGAGAACCGCGCCAAATCCCAGCTCGCCCAAAAAGCCAGCGTGGATATTACCGCGGTCACCAACCTCGCCATCTGGGGCAACCACAGCGCCACCATGTACCCTGATTTCTACAACACGCGGATCAATGGCCGCCTCGTGCCGGAGGTCATCAGCCACCGCGAATGGCTGGAGAAGGATTTTATCTCCACCGTCCAGCAGCGCGGCGCGGCCATCATCAAGGCCCGGGGATTGAGCAGCGCCGCCAGCGCCGCCAATGCCGCCGTGAACACAGTCTACAAACTCACCCACCCGACGCCTGCCGGCGACTGGTTCAGCGTGGGCGTGCATTCCGACGGCAGCTACGGCATCGAGAAGGGACTGATCTTCAGCTACCCCATCCGCAGCAACGGCAAGGACTTTGAAATCGTCCAGGGCGTGCCGCTCAACGACTTCAGCAAGGCGAAAATCGCGGGCACGGAAAATGAATTGAAGGAAGAGAAGTCGCTCGTGGCCGATCTGCTCCCGAAATAACTTCTTGAATCCGGGCGGCAATCCCGCACAGCGGGATTGCCGCTTTTTATTTACCCCATGAAATCACGCCCCAAAGTGGGAGAAGCCCGCGAACTGGCCGTTCCCACCGACATGAAGCACGCCGTGGAATTTCACGGCGACGGCATGCCCGCAGTCGTGTCCACGCCGAACATCATCCAGTTTCTCGAGCGCACCGCGCGCCACGCGCTTGACCCGCATCTCGACGCCGACGAACGTTCCGTCGGCCTCGAGCTTGATATCCGCCACCTGGCCCCGACGCCTGTGGGGCAGATGATTCATTGCCGCGCGCAGGTGATTGCCGTGGAAGACCGCAAGGTCACGTTCCAGATTGAAGCCCGCGATGCGCACGAGGTCATCGTGCGCGGCCTGCACAAGCGCGCCGTCATCCGCACGGAAAGCTTCAGCCGCCGGGTGAAGGAAAAAACGCGATAACTCAGGAGTCGCCCCGGCTGCCCCGCCCTGCCATGGGGAGGGCCCCTCGCTTGCGGGGGAGATTGGGGGCCTCAACCCCGCCTTGACACATGCCGGTTCATTGCTACCCTCTCCCGCTCCGTTCATCCGGAGTTTTTCCGCGCCCAGGCGCAACCAATTGAATTTATGAAACGCCAGTATCAACCGTCAAAAATCCGCCGCAAACGCCAGCACGGGTTTCTCAACCGTAATTCGAGCAAGAGCGGCAAAGCCACGCTGGCCAACCGCCGCCGCAACGGCCGCAAACGCCTGACGCCCGTTTAAGTGTCGCGCGCCATGCCCGCGCCGACCCCAGATGCCGGATCCCCGACGCCCGCCCGCCGAACCTTGCGCCTGGGCCGATCTGCGCGGATCGAGCGGAGCGGCGACTTCGCGCGGCTCCGCCAACAGGGTCAGCGCATGGCGCTAGGATGCCTCATTGCCAATTGGCAGCGGTTGCCAGACGGGGCCCAGCCCCGGCTCGGCGTCGTCACCAGCAAAAAAATAGGCGGCGCGGTGCAGCGCAACCGGGCTCGGCGGCTCTTAAGGGAAACTTTCCGCCGTCACCAATATGATCTGGCCCAACCCGTCGATATCATCCTGGTCGCACGGAATTCGATTGCCGGACGGACTTATGCGGAAGTGGAAAAGGATTATTTAACGACCCTGCGCCGAGCCGGCTTGCTGAAACCAACGTGAACCCAGCCCAACATTTCCTGCTATTCGCCATCCGCGCGTATCGCTGGACCCTTTCGCCCGCGCAGCTTTTTCTCTTCGGATCCACGGGCGGCTGCCGCTTCACGCCCACCTGTTCGCATTTCGCCTCGGAAGCCATCCGGACCCGGGGCTCCCTTACCGGCAGTTGGCTCGCCCTTAAACGCATCGGCCGCTGCCATCCTTGGGGCGGCTGCGGCCATGACCCGGTCCCGCCGTCGGGATCAAGCCTGCCGCCCCCCGGCTCCCTCATTTTCCAAAAACACACCCCCTAAATTCCATGGATCGCACCGGAATCATCGTTGTCACCCTTTGCGCCCTCTTGCTGGGCGCCTGGTTTATTCAGGAACAAAAATACCAGGCGCACCGACCGCCCCCCGCCCCGAGCACCGGGACTGTTGCCCCCGCCGCCGCGCCCACTCCTCTGGCCCCCGCCGCCGCCGCCGCACTGGCGACCCCCTGGTTTGACCCCGGCGCCGGCGCGCCGGAGACCCTGATCACCCTCACGAACACAGAGGCGCGCTACACCTTCAGCTCTCGCGGCGGCGGCTTGAAATCGGTCCAGCTCTCCCATTATCCGGATACCATTCCCTTGCGCTGGAAAAAACAGATGGCCACCAACGGATACGCCCTGCTGAACAGCGGCGCGTCCACCCCGGTCCTGGCGCTGCTCGGCGACCCCGGACTGGTCGGCGACGGCAACTTCACCCTGACCCAAACCCGCGCCGGCCTGCGCGCGGAAAAAAATCTGCCCGGGGGCTTGCGACTCTTGAAGGAGTTCCACCTCGGCTCCAACTACCTCCTCACCGCGACCGTCAGCCTCGAAAACACCTCGCACCAGCCGATCGCCCTGCCCCCACAGCAATGGGTCGTCGGCACTGCCACGCCGATGGGACCGGATGACGCCGGCCTGTATCTGGGGGCGATGTGGTGTGACGGCACGAACTCGCCGCAGGATTGCGCGGTGTCCTATTTCAGCCCGAGCACCACCACTTTTTTTGTGTTCCCGCGCACGCCCAAAACGGTCTATCAGGAAGGGACGGGCAACGTCGCCTGGGCAGCGGTGCACAATCAGTTCTTTACGTTGATGGCCATGCCGCAGGAGCCCGCACAGCAGCTGGTGGCCGTGCCCGTAAAGCTGCCTGTCCTGACCGCGACCCAGTCCGCCCCGCCCGAGGGCGTTCAGGCCGCTCTCTTGTATCCGGCGCAAACCCTCCCGGCCGGCCAGACGCTGGAACGGAACATCACCCTGTACGCCGGACCCAAGGAATACCGGACGCTCGCCCTGATCGGGGACCAGTTCAAAAATCACGCCGACCTCGTGATGCAATTCGGCTTCTTCGGATTTTTTGCCAAGGGGTTGCTGCTGGCGATGAATTGGCTCCACGACGCGACCACGCTGGGCTACGGCTGGGTCATCGTGCTGATCACCGTGATCATCAAAGCGCTATTCTGGCCGCTCACCGCCGCGAGCACGCGCTCGATGAAGCGGATGCAAGCCCTGGCCCCGGAGATGGCCGCGCTCAAGGAGAAATATAAGGACGACCTGCAGAAATTCACCCAGAAGCAGTGGGAAGTGTATAAGAAAAACAAGGTCAGCCCCCTGAGCGGCTGCCTGCCGATGCTCATCCAGACCCCCATCTTCATCGGCTTTTTCACCATGATTCAAAGTGCCATTGAACTGCGCGGCGCCCACTTCCTCTGGGTGGCCGATCTGTCGAAGCCCGACACGCTCTTCATCATTCCGGGCATTGATTTCCCGTTCAACCTGCTGCCGCTGCTGATGGGCGCGTCCATGTTGTGGCAATCGCTGATCACGCCCGCGGCCCCGGGCATGGACCCCGCCCAGGCCAAGATGATGCGCTACCTGCCGCTGGTGTTCCTGGTGTTCCTCTATAATTACTCGGCCGGTCTGGCGCTCTATTGGACGGTCAACAACCTGCTGACCATCCTGCAGACCAAGCTCACGAAAAACATCACGGTCCCCGCGCCGGCCACCGTCACCGTTTCACCCTTGACACCCCTGTCGAAAAAGAAAAAATAGCATTGCCTCCGGTTCATCATTTCATCCCGGCGGTCTCCGGAATGCATTTGAGCGTTTAATTCGATTTATGCCCGCCCAACCCAAAGCTGTTGTCGAAAAAATTCTGTCGCTGCTGGACTTTCCTGCGACGGTGGAAGAACACCCGCTAGAAGACGGCCTGCTGCTCAACGTGGAGACAGCCGAGTCCGGACGCCTCATCGGCCGACAGGGTCAAACGCTGTCCGACCTGCAATATGTCACCAACCGCATTTTGTTCCAGCAGGACGCCACCGCGCCAAAAGTGACGGTGGATGTGGGCGGGTATCGGCTGAAGGCGCGCGAGGCGCTGATCCAGAAGGCGCAGGAAGCCGCCGAAAAAGTCCGGCGCTGGGGCGAACCCGTGGAACTGGATCCCATGGGATCCTTCGACCGACGCATCATTCATCACGTGTTCAAAAACGACCCCGACGTGGAGACGCACAGCGTCGAAGTGGAAGGCAGCGAAAGAAAAGTGCTTTTCCTGCGCCCCCGCCATTAAACCGAATTCCCGGCGGACGGCAGGGCCCGCGCTGCCATTCTCATTGCTCCAGAGAGCCGGTTTATCCGTCACGCGATGCTTGATGTGTCCGTCTCCTTGGGACACCCTCCCTTATCGGTTTTAAAAACGGCATCCGGATACACGGCGGCAATATCCCTCGGCCAGATCGGAAAGACTTTCTAAAACCGTGGGCACACCATGTCTCAAAAACTTGTTTTTCTAGGCTGGGACAAGCCGTGGACCGACCTGTTCGCCGAGTGGCTGGGGCGGGAGCCTGAACGGTTGCGGCGCCGTTTGGTGGTGGTGCCCACCCGGGAATCGGGGCGGCAGCTCCGGGAAAAACTGCTCCACCGCACGGATTCCCAGACCCCCAGCGCCATCCTAGGACCCCGCATGGCCACTCCGGATGATTTCTTCCGACCCGCGGAAGCTATGCCGGATGCCATCCGCTGGGCCGGATGGCTGGAAGTGCTGCGCGGCACCCGCGACGACGAGGTAGCGGCCCTGTTTCCGGCCGGAGTGCGGGACAAGGAGGATTCCTGGCGGCTGGCAGTCGCCCGGCAAATCGAGCAGGCGCGGGAATCGTTGATTTCCGGGAATGTTGATTTTTCAGAAGTGGCCCGGCGCCTGCCGGAAGATAATGCCCGCTGGACCGAACTGGCGCAGCTCGAACGCCGTGCCGTGGCTGCCTGGGAACAATGGGGCTTCCCCGATCCCGCCGCCGCGAAACGGGATCGGGCACGGCATCCCGTCTGCCCGCAGGGGGTGGAGGAAATCATTCTGGCGGGACTCACCGACCCCACCTGGCTGGCGGTCGAGGCGTGGCACCTCCTGGCAGAACAGAAAATCCCGATCACCCTCCTCGTGGGAGCACCGGAAACATTCCGGCCGACCTTCGATGATTGGGGCCGCCCCAAAACTGAATTCTGGGCCGATCGCCGACGTCACGCCACCCCGGAACCCGACACCGCCCTCGTGGCGGCGGATGCCGTTGCTCTGGCGGATGCCGCGGTGCAGGCATGTGCCGGCCGGAGCAACCGCGACGTGGCGATGGGAATCTGTGATTCCTCTTTTGCGCCGGCAATCGCCCGCCGTTTTCAGGAGGCGGGCTGGCGCACCTTCACTCCGGAAGGGCTGGCGCTGGCCAAAGACGGCTGGCCGGAATTGCTCGAGGCGCTGGCCGGAGCGCTGGCTGGGCCCGACGACTATGCGGCCATTGTCCGCGTGGCGCGCCATCCTGCAGTGTGGCGGGATTGGCTCAGGAATTACGGCGCGAAAGCCTGTTTTGCTGCGCTGGGGTCATGGGAGGCAGAACACCCAGCGGCCAGCCTGGCAGCAGCCCTCGTGCTCCTCTGCGCCAGTAAACAGGAAGCCGAAAAAGCCGCCGGGGAATTGCTGTCCACCGTCCGAGACTTTATTCAGCAAGCCTCAGTGGACCGGACCGCAATCCTGGAAACTCAGCTCCTGGCATGGTTTCAAACAGCGCCGTCACAAGTTTCCAGCCACGCCCAGATCGAGATGGCGTCATGGCCGCGACTCAAAGAGGCGGGCTTTGATCTTCCGCTCCGCCTGAACTGGCTGGCGGCATCGCTCGCCTACGTCTCCCGGAGTCCCGATGCCACAGATGCCGTCCTAGCACTCCAGGGCTGGCTGGAGCTGCCGTTTGATCCGGCCGCTCACCTGATTCTTGCCGGCCTGCACGAGGGACGGGTGCCGGAAGCGCCGGCGGCAGACCCGCTCGTCACAGAAGCGGTGCGGGAACAGTTCGGGCTGCGCGACCGCAGGACCCGGCTGGCCCGCGAAATCTTTCTCTACACCGCCCTCGTGGAAGGCCGCCGCGCCGGGGGCAGCGTCACCGTCCTCACTGCCCTGGCGGATGCTCAAGGCGAGCCCTGTAGACCCTCGCGCGTGCTGCTTCAGGCCCAGCCAGAGCACCTTCCCGAACGCGTTCTGAAATTCGTCAAAGAGGAGCCCGACGAACCGCTGCGGCCCGTTCCGCCCTGGTCGCGGGACGGCTGGAAGCTGCGCCCTCCGGCCCATGCCGCCGCCAACCGCGACTGGAAAAATCTCAGCCCGTCAGCACTTCGGAGTTATCTCACCTGTCCCACCCGGTTTTATTTTGAACGGGTGCTGGGCTGGAGGGATTTCCAACCGTTCGATGGGGAACTGGATTCGCGGCAGTTTGGCATCCTGATCCATGCGGTATTGAATGAATGGGGCAGCGACCCGCACGCCCGCGAGTTAAGCGGCGCGGGAGATTTGCGCAGTCACTGGTTAGGCTCCTTGAAACATCAGGCGCGCGAACGGTTCGGCGCCGCCCTCCCGCCGCTGATCCGCCTGCAACTCATGGCGGCGGAGGAACGGCTCGTGGCGCTGGCGGAGCACCAGGCCGAACAGCGCCAGCTCGGGTGGCATATCCTGGAGGTGGAGACGGAACTCAATGGTGTGCTGACGCTGGGCGGTCTCCCGCTTCAAATGCGCGTGGACCGGATCGACCGTCACGATGACGGCCGTATGCGCGTGATTGATTATAAGACCGGCAAAAAAGGTACCAGCCCGCTCAAGGCGCATCTCCATCCCTGGCCAAAAGAACAAAAGGCCGAACCGCTGGGGCCGCTTGCGGCCATCCAAGGGGCGCGCGGCGCCGAAAAATCGTATGGATGGATTGATCTTCAGCTGCCCCTCTACGCCGCCGCCGTCCAAAAAAAACACGGCCTTAAAACACCGCCGGAAGCTTGGTACGCGCTCCTGCCCGAGGCCGTCTCCGAAACCCAGTTCGCACCCTTTGACCAGATGGAAAAGAATTTGGACGGCGCGCTGGAGTGGGGCGCCGAAGCCGCCCGGCGCATCGTCGCCGGCATTTTCTGGCCGCCCGCGCCGGAGGTGAAATATGACACTCTGGCGGCCCTGGCACCGGAAGGTTTGAAAAACGCCTTGGGCAAAGAATGGGAAATCTGGTTGTCGGGTCACCCGGCGGGCACTGGAGGCCGCGCCGCGTGAAACCCAAGCTCCAGCATGCCAGCATCCGCGCCTCGGCCGGCACGGGCAAGACGTATCAACTTGCCCATCGCTACATCGCACTGCTGCTCTTGCAGTCGATGGGGGGCGGAAAGAGCGCGCCGGAAAAAATTGTGGCGGCGACCTTCACCCGGAAGGGCGCGGGGGAATTCACCGGGCGCATCCTGCACCGGTTGGCGGCGGCGGCCGGCAATGCCCGCGACCTCAAAAAATTGCAGGCCGATCTGACCCAGCTGGTGAAGGGGGACGGGAGCCAGCCCGGGCTGGCTCCCGGCGTGGAGCTGGACATGAGCGCGGCGGCGCTCCAATCCGCGCTGGAAGTGATGATGGATCAGTTTGATCGGCTGGTGCTGGGCACCATCGATGGCTTCATGGCCCGCTCGGTGCAAACCCTCGCGTTTGAGCTGGGCCTGAGCGGATTCACCATTTTGGAGGAAGGCGCCCTGGAACGCCAGCGACAGGAGCTACTGGGGGAAATATTTTGCGCCGTCCCGGCCGGGGAACTGGAGAGCTTTTACCAGACCTTGAAGCGGGCCACGCTGAAATCCTCAAGCAGCCTCCGACAGGAGCTGGACACCTTTGTGAAGGCGTATCACCCGCTCCTCCACACGCTGCCCGCCGCGGAAGCCTGGGGAGGCCCGGCGTTTTGGGGCGAAACGGTTCCGATCGCACCGAACCCCTCTTGGAAGCAGGAGGCCGCCGCACTGGCGGAGCAGGTCGCGGATCACGATTTCGGACATGCGAGTATTTCCAAATCCCTGATCTCATCGTTGAACTGGCTGGCCGCTCGCAATCCCGGCAGCGCCGGCAGCCCCGCCGCATGGTTGAAAGAGGACGGAAAGCTCGCTGAACTCTGGCGCGATTGGCCGGCGCGCGAATGGACGTTTGAATACCAGCGGAAACTCCGCACCGTTCCCGCCTCCATCCTGAACGCGCTGCGGCCCATCCTCGCCGACTGGATTGCTGCCGAATGCGCGGCGCTCTCGCAGAAGACGGCCGCCATCCACGAAATTGTTTCCAGCTTCGAGCAGCATTACAACCAGCGCGCCCGCCGCCAGGGCTGCCTGGCTTTCAGCGACCTGCCGCTGCTGCTCGCCGACTCCCAGGGCGAGGCGCTCCAAATGCTCGCCTTCCGCTGGTACCAGCAGTTCGACCACTGGCTGCTCGACGAGTTCCAGGACACAAGCCGCGCTCAATGGGGGGTGTTAAGGCCCTGGTTGGACGAAGCCATCCAGGACGACAGCGGCACCAAATCCGTGTTCGTCGTCGGCGATCCCAAACAATCCATCTACGGCTGGCGCGGCGGCGAGCCCCGCCTGTTTGGCGAGCTCATCCGCAGCTATCCGGGCGCGTTCACGGAACAGGTCATGGCCGAATCGTGGCGCTCCCGCCCCGCCGTGCTGGAACTGGTCAACCGCATCTGCGACCCGCAGAACAACCCCGCCTTGGGCGACACGGAACTGTTTTCCGACGCCGCACTCCAGCGATGGCACTACGACACGCACTTTTCTGAGAAGAAGCGGCAATCCAAACCCGGCTACGCGGCGGTGCTGCTGACCGCAAAGCCCGCAACGGAAGAAACGGAAGATCCCGCAACGGACCCCGAAAACGAGGACGAGGAATCCAATCCCCTCGTGGCGCAGGCGCAGGTCATCCAGTCCGTCCTGGAAACCGTCCGCCCTCTGGAACAGGGGCTCACCTGCGCTATCCTCGTGCGCAAAAATAATAGCGCCCAATCCATCGCCAACTGGCTTCGCAACCACGGGTTTCCGCAGGTCATGGTGGAGGGGGTTGCCACGCTGGCCGAGCAATCCCCCGTGGTCGCCGCCCTGGTGGACGCAGTGCGCTGGCTGGCCGCGCCCGCCCACTCGCTCGCCGCCGGCCTAGTCAGCCTGACCCCCCTCTGGGAGGTTTTGGAACGGCCCTTGAAAAAACTCGAGACGGGAGAAATCCCGACGGGCACTGTTTGGCGGCATTGGCAGGAGCGCATTGCCGAGGTTGGCGCGCCGCAGATTACCGATGAATGGTGCACCGCGCTCTCGGCCACCCAGCCGGAGCCCTATGTTCAACACTGCCTGCGCCACGTCAGCCAACTGGCCCGGCAAGCGGGCGCCGCGCTGACCCTGCCGGACTGGCTGGCCGCGCTGGAACGGCTGGAAGTGCGCGAAACGGCCGCCGCGGGATCCCTCCATGTCATGACCCTGCACAAGGCCAAGGGGCTCGGTTTTGATGTCGTCTTCCTGCCGGACTTGGATTCCGGAGGAGGAGGCGCCGGCGATATTCTTATGCGCCGCGATGCGCAGGGCTGCGCCACCGGTTGCCTGGCGTATCCCCCCAAATGGATGCAAACCTGGACGCCCACTCTGGGAGCTTGCGCCGCCGACCAGAAAGCCGACCAGGATCTGGAAGCCCTCTGCGTGCTCTACGTCGCCCTGACCCGGGCCAAGGAAGCGACTTTTGTCATCCTCAACCAGGAGCGGCCGCGCCGGACTTCCCGGGTACGGGATTGGATCCTGTCCGCCGTTGCCCAACCGTCTCAGCCACCCGAGGGTTTACCGGCGACATCACCTTGGGGCATCGGCGCATTGCACTGGGAACATGGGTCACGGAACTTTTATGCGGACCTGGAAAAAAACCGGGTACCCGCCCCGGCCAGTCGTCCGGCACCGCCTCTCCTTTCGCCTGTTCCCCGCCGCAAGCGGCGGCAGCCCTCCGACGCCGGTCATAAGGAATCCACTCGACCCGGTCTTCCGAAGCTTAGCAGCGGCGGCCTGGAATTTGGATCCGCCGTCCACAAGGTTTTTGAGCAGATCGAATGGTGGACGCCGGGGCAGCGGTTGGAAGGGGATCGCGAGGCCGTGGCGCTCGTCCGAAAATGCCTCGCCCTCCCTGAAATCCGGGCCCTGTTCACCTGCGACGCCCCCGGGGATGAAGCCCTGCGCGAAGTGCCCGTGGAATTTCTGGAGGCCAATTCCTGGTGGAGCGGGATTGTCGACCGGCTCGTCCTGCGGCGGGACGCCGGCGGCAGCCTGCGCCAGGCGCTGCTGATAGATTACAAAACGGACCGCGTGGAAACCGCCGACACCCTGCGCGACCGCTACTCAGAACAGCTGGCCGTCTATCGCCGGGCCACCGCCACCGCGCTCGGATTGCCGGCCTCGGAGGTTCACGTCTTTCTGCTCAGCACCCATCTGGGAGCGCTCCTGCCCCTGTGACTCGCCCGCTTCCTTCAGCGCCTCGGGAATGCCGAACCAAAACCCGGAGTCACGCCAGAACCTCCGCTTGATGCTGTCCTTCCGAGACGCCTCCGGCTAACCTGCGCTCGCATGGTGAACGCCCTGAATCTTTTTGAGCTGGAAATGCTGGCCAGGGAAAAATTGTCGCCCATGGCACGCGACTATTACGAGAGCGGCGCCTGGGATGAAATCACGCTCCGCGAAAACCGGGCGGCCTTCGAACGAATTCAAATTTATTACCGCGTGCTGGTGGACGTCCGTCAACGGGATCTTTCCACCTCCCTATTCGGCCAGAAACTGTCGATGCCGATCCTGCTCGCGCCAACGGCCTTTCACAAGCTAGCGCATCCGGAGGGGGAACTCGCCGCCGTGCGGGCGGCGGGCGCGGCGGGAACCATCATGGTCCTGAGCAGCCTGTCCACCACCCCGGTCGAGGAGGTGACCGCCGCCGCGAGCGGGCCGGTCTGGTTCCAACTCTACATCAACAAGGACCGCGGCTTCACACGCGACCTGGTGGCGCGGGTCGCAGCGGCAGGCTGCCAGGCATTGATGTTGACCGTGGACGCCCCGGAATGGGGGCGTCGCGAACGGGATGTGCGCAATCACTTTCATCTGCCGCCGGGACTGGCCGCCGTCAACCTGCTGCCGTCCAACGCCCGGGGCCAGATCATCAGCCAGAGCG
>Ga0114971_10000421_pt1 | contig 27492 bp, 21 predicted proteins | sample M_140625_MF_Meta_FD_87320 | JGI IMG/M metagenome (GOLD analysis project Ga0114971, IMG submission 87320) | Freshwater microbial communities from Lake Montjoie, Canada to study carbon cycling - M_140625_MF_MetaG | ecosystem: Environmental > Aquatic > Freshwater > Lake | place: Lake Montjoie... | reverse complement strand
GTTCTTTGGAAGAGAGAAACAGGTAGATGAATTGGTCACAAAGCTTAGAACTACTCGTTTTATAGCTGTAATTGGTTCTTCTGGAAGTGGTAAATCTTCCTTAATAAAATCTGGATTAATACCATCTTTACAAAGTGGATTTATGTCAGGAGCTGGTTCATCTTGGCGAATTTGCTCTTTTCGTCCAGGGAATAACCCTATTGGAAATTTAGCCAATGCACTAGTTACTCCTGGTGTTTTAGATGATGGAGAAAGTAGGGAGGAACCCGAAATCCATAGAGCAATTACTGAAAGTACCATTCGAAGAAGCAGTAGTGGATTGGTAGAAGTATATAAACAATCAGGTATTCCCTTGAATAATAACTTGTTAATACTAGTCGATCAATTTGAAGAGATTTTCCGATTTAGCAAATTTGAATCTGATTCTAAAGATGGTAAAAGAGATTCTGTAGCATTTATTAATCTTTTGCTAAAGGCGACGACTAGTCAAAGAGATTTTCCTATATATATAGTATTTACAATGCGGTCAGACTTTTTAAGTGATTGTACTGCATTTAGAGGATTACCCGAGGCTATAAATAGTGGCAATTATTTGGTTCCAAGAATGACAAGAGAAGAACGTAAGGAAGCAATTACAGGACCAATTGCTGTTGCAAATGCTAAGATTAGTCAAAGATTATTAAACTTGCTTTTAAATGATGTGGGAGATAATCCAGATCAGTTACCTATTCTTCAACATTCATTGATGAGGACATGGGATTTATGGAAAAAGAAAGGAAATAAAGAAAATGAAATTGATTTAGTTGAATACGAGGCAATAGGTACGATGAAACTTGCGCTCTCTCAACATGCTGAGGAAGCTTATGATGAACTTAAAACAGATAAGGATCGAAGAATTTGTGAAAATATATTTAAAACGCTTACTGATAAGGGGTCTGATTCCAGAGGGATTAGAAGACCTAGTAGAATGTCTGAATTGTGTTCCATTTCAAATGCAAGCTTTGCAGAGGTACTTTCAGTTGTAGAAGTATTTAGAAAAGAGGGACGGGCTTTTTTGATGCCTCCACAAAATATTCCCATTACGGAAGCTACTATTATTGATATTTCACACGAAAGTATCATGCGTGTTTGGGAAAGACTAATTCTGTGGGTGGAAGAAGAAAATCAATCTGCTTCAACCTATATCAGATTATGTGAGGCAGCAGATTTATATGAATTAGGTAATGGCGGATTGTGGAGAGATCCTGAATTGCAAGTAGCATGGAAATGGAAAGAAGAACAAATGCCTAATGCTATTTGGGCTTCAAGATATAATAACAATTTTGAAAAGGCAATCTTGTTTCTAACTCATTCAAAAAATCAATTTGAACAAGAAAAGGTACATAAGGAAAATCTTCAAAAGCAAAGGTTAAAAAGAGCTAGGAGAGTTGTGATTGTAATTGCATGCTTTGGAGTTATAGCATTGTTTCTTTCAATCTATTCTTTCGATCAAAGAAATAAAGCAGTTAAGCAAGAACAAATTGCTAATACTGAAAAAGTAAAAGCAGAAACACAACAAAAATTAGCAGAAGATAATAGGATTCTTGCATTGGAACAAAAGGGGGTTGCAGAAAAAAGTAGGGAAGAGGCTTTGAAAGAAAAAGAAATTGCTGATGAGGAAAGGCAAAATGCAGAAAAAAGTCAAAAAAATGCATTGGTGCAACAAAAAAATGCAGAAAATCAAAAGGCCAATGCAGAAAGAGAGCAGTCAAATGCTCAAGCTAGTGCAGAGATGGCCCTAACTCAGGCAAAATTTGCAAAAGAGCAGATGATACGCGCTAATGAAAATGCCGATTTGGCCAATACAGAAAAGATGAAATCGGACAGGTTGAAGGATCTTTCTGATAGTAGAAATCTTGCTTACCAATCCATTTTGTTATTGAATGAAGGTAAATTAAATGAAAGTAAAGAACTCGTTCAGAAGGCTTATACGCTCAATGAAAAGAATGACGGTCCCAAGCAAAATAGTGATATATACAATGCTTTGAATTTAAACTGGGAAAAAAGTATCAATAATAAAAATAAATTTCTTGTTCATAAATATCCAGTTCGTGCCATTACGGGTAAAGTAAATAGCAATATTGTTATTTCAGGGGATGAATCAGGAATGGTTATAATTTCTCGTTCCGTTGATGGTGTTTTGCAACCAATTTCTAACTTTTCTGTTAAAGGTGAAATTAGAAACTTAAGTCTATCTCCCAACGGACAAAAATTAATGGTATTGACTGCCAAATCAGGTGGATTTTTATATGGTTTTGATGAACAAAAGAAGGCATTTCCTTTATTATCTATTTTTAGTTATGAAGGCATTGGAAAATCTGCTATTTTCTTGAATGAATCAGAAACGTTGATATTAACTAGTAGTGGTCTAATTAAATTAGGAATAGAAAGTAATGTTGTCAAGGTTAAGGAGTTTATAAAAGGATTATCCTATGGCTCTATGGTTAAAGGGAAATCTGGCAAGATTTATATTTCAAATGATAATAATATCAATGTTTACAATTCTATAAACAATATTTCAAAATCGCCAGATTATTCTTATTCTTTGAAAGGGCAAATAACTAGTATTGCTATTGATAATTCAGAAGAATACCTAGCTGCGGGTAGTTTTGATGGCAAAATATGGATAACAAATATTTCTTCTAAATCAAAACCTAAATCGTTGGCACTTCATCAATCAGCCATAAGTGATTTGAAATTTGGTAATATATTGGGAAATCGAATTCAATTGGCTTCTGCTGGAAAAGATCAATCAGTGAAGTTAATTGATGTGAAGGCTATTTTTTCTGACAATACTCCAGAAGATATATTGATTTTGAAAGGTCACAATTTATGGGTGTATGCACTACATTTTTTATCAGACGGGAAACACTTATTTTCTGTAAGTGAAGATCAAAATATAATCGGATGGATACCTTCAATGGCGGATATCCATGAAGTACTAAAAAAATCTAAATAAATATAATATGCGGCATTTAAAATTGTTGAAAGGGATATTGTTTATTTTATTGATGCTAAGTTATTTGTTTTCATTTTCGCAAGTAAATTGTGGGAAGGCAACTATCAATGAAGTGATGCTTAAATATGAAATTGGTCAATTTAATGAAAGCATTGACCAGCTTAATAGCTGTCTAAAAGCTAATGGATTTTCGGTTGATGAAAAAGTAGAAGCATACCGACTTTTGGCTATGTCACAACTCGCGATCGATTCATTGAAACAGGCTGATATTAGTATTAATCAACTTCTTTTTTTAAAGGATAATTTTGAGCCAGATTCAAGAGATCCTGAGCGATTTAAGTTTGAAGTCAATATTGTTAAATCCATGTCTCGAACTAATATCGTGTCTTCCGTTTCTAAAAGAAACGAGGAACTTAGATTGGCTCCTGCGACTATTCTTGTTATTACCAAACAAGAGATTACGGAAAGGGGATACAATGACATTATTGATGTTTTGAAAGATGTACCAGGTTTCGATCTTTCAATATATTATGGAGTTTTATATGCAAATATTTACCAGCGTGGATTGAGGTCTAATAATTCTGAAAAAACACTTATACTTGTAGATGGAGTGGAAGATAACAATCTTTGGACTAACTATGCAGATATTTCTCAGCAATATCCACTATCTAACATTAAGAGGGTTGAGATCATCTATGGTCCAGCTTCTACAATGTATGGTGCCAATGCATTTACAGGGGTAATTAATATTATCACTAAAGAACCGGAAGATTTCTTAAAAAAAAATCACACCTCTGGTGTTTCGGCACAAACTGGAATTGGTTCTTATGGAACTAAGTTTGCTGATGTAAGTTATGCTTACAAGAAAGGTCAAGTTTCATTTACTCTTACTGGCCGTGGAAATATTTCCGATAGACCTGATTTGTCTGCTCAGACACTTTATGATTATGATCCTGCTGTGTATGATAATAAAGATTATAGAAAATTATTGAGTATCACTAAAAATGCACAAAGTTACATCACTAATAATAAGCTTCCTTTATCAAGCGCTAATTATAATATATTTGGTGCACCAGGTGCAGCAGATAGTATTATTTTAACTGAACAAGGTGCTAATTTGGCCAGATCTTTAGATAAAGGACTCTACACAAAATCAATACGTGGGCTTCCAGTTAATAAGTTTACAAGCAAAACAAATTCTAATTACCTGCATGCCAAACTTAATATAAGTGATTTTAGTTTTGGATTTGTACGTTGGACAAAACTAGAAGGAATGGGCACATTATATACTGATCAATTTGCTTCTTCGGCAGGTACCAATTGGAATTCTACTCAGCAATATGCTTATATTAATTACGAGAAGAGAATTAATAGTAATCTTTCAGTCTATAGTTCTTCTAGTTATAAAATCCATACGATTGATAATGGATCTGAAATAACTTTATTAAATAATTATGCAAGGGTTAAAAAGGAATTGAAAGACTTAGAAAATAATGTTCAACCCGATTTGGTTACTACTAATTATTTTGAGCAATCCAAACAGTTTAGAACGGAAGCAAAAGTTATGTATACCTGGAATAAAAATCTATATTTAATTTCAGGGGTAGAGTTACGAAATGGTCAAATTCAGGGAAATTATGTAACTTCTTTGACTAGTAATGTTCCTCAAGATTTAGGTAGTGCTTCTCCTGCAACTCCAGGTGGTAATCAATATGATGTAAAAGATTTTGGGATCTACAGTCAGGGAGGTTATCGATCAAAGAGTGGTTTTGGGGCTACGGTTGGTATCAGAATGGATAAAAATAAAATTGGAAAGTCAGGAGGATTTGGAACAGAAATTAGCCCTCGATTTGTGTTAGATTATTCAACTAAAACATTTGTTGTTAAGGCAATTTATAGTCGAGGTATTATGAACGTATCTAATTTTACCAAATTTGCTGTTGCAGCTAATCGTATCGCTAATCCTACTTTACGTACTGAGTCTATTAATAATTTTGAATTTTCTTTGAATAAGCAATTTACAAACTCACTCTCAGCTGATATCGATTTTTATTTCTCACCTATTCAAGATGTAGTTGGAACAGTCAATTTGCCTGGGGGAATGCTGCAAAATCAAAATATTGGCAAATTCAAAATTTTCGGAATTCAACAAAATCTTAATTACACGATTAAAAAATTCAAGGCAATTCTTAATTATTATTATGTTTCACCTAAACAAACTCAGAGTGAAGTAGGAGCTGTTGACAATGCAGTGGGTGATATAGCCAATCATCATGTTAATACTATTTTTAATTATCTTTTAAATAAACATGTGAATTTGAATTTCAGAACTAATTATGTAGGGGTTAAAAAAGTTGGACCAAATACAACTGTTCCAGCAAATCCAGCTAAGTTTAATTCTTACACTGTATCTGGTTTGACAATAGGATTTATTAATGTAATTAATAATCTAAATGTTCAGCTGGTTTGTAATAATATATTCAGTAAAACTTATTTCAGTCCTGGAATTAGATTGGCTGATGGATTTAGTAATCCAAGTGAAATTTTACAAATGGGTAGAAATTGGATGTTTAGGATTAATTATGATTTTTAAATTAGTAAGCTAAAATGAAATTAGTAGAAAGTTCTTATCAAATATCTTTAACTGACTCTAAAAAAGATTTTGAACAAATAGTATTATTAAATCAATTAAATCATAAAGATAAAATTGATAAAGAATTATGGGCTTCTGAAGGTTTTTTGTTTCTGGAATTTGATATCAATCAACTTGAGCTTATTAGAGGACCATTCAAGCATGTAGTTGCAAAGTCTGAAGATGAATTAGCAGGATATGCATTGGTGTTGACTAAGGAAAATGGAAAGGTGTTTCCATTTTATGACAAAGTGTTTGAAATAATTAATACAACTAAATTAGAAGGGAAATTATTAAAGGATATTAATTATTTTATAATGGCTCAAATTTGTGTAGCAAAGTCATACAGAGGGCAAGGAGTATTTAAAGCCTTGTACAATACTCTTGCTGATCAGATGAGTTCAAGTTTTGAAAAAGTTATTATAGAGGTATCTCCTAAAAATATTAAATCAATGAAGGCTCATCAATATATTGGATTTGAAATATTTGATTATTATGAGCAGGATTTTGTGGATTGGAATGTAATGGTTTGGGATATGAAATAAGGTTTTAATTCTTTCAAAATTCATTAAAAAGAAATCAATCAAATATGGTTCGCAATTTTTTAGAAAAAATTAAGACTTTTATTGAAATTAAGCAATCTGAAAAAAAGCTTTTTCAAATTTTATTTGTTCACTCTTTTTTTGTTGGATTGTCTCTAGCATTTTTTTTTGTTGAAGCTAGTAGAAGCTTCATTCAGAAAGTAAATATTTCTGAAATGCCTTTGGCCTATGTGATATCCGGATTGACCGGATATATACTGATTAGGATTTTTAAAAGGTTGCAGAAAAATTTCGGTATGTTTAGGAGCTTTGAGTTGATTATTCTTCTCTTTAGTGTTTTAATGGTTTTTTTATTTCTTGGAAAGATTTCATTTGAAAATAATATATTAATTTCCAAAATAATTGCTTATGCGGGTTTTGTATTAATTTTCCCTTTCTTCTCTCTTTTTTCTTTAGGTTTTTCGGGTATTTGTTTGTCAATGTTTGATCTCTCTCAAAGTAAGCGATTGCTGGCACTTTTAGGAACGGGTGAAATAATAGCTTCTATTTTAGCTTATTTGATTATACCAATTGTTGTAAAATTAATTGGGAGTAGTAGCTTTTTATTTATTTTATCAGTTATATTTTCTATTTTATCTATTATACCAATCCGAAATCAAGTTGTTAAATCTAGCATTAGAACTGAATCGAATAAAAAAGATACTTCTAATGTCTTAGTTAAATTTAATTTAAGTTTTATTTTAAAAAATCCTTTTATCCTCTACCTTTCCTTATCCACCTTATTTTCAATTATTGCTGTTTATTTTATAGATTATTCCTATTTAATTTCTGTTAGATATTTTTCTTCTCTTACTGGAATTGAAGTGGCAATAATAGTTTCTCTATTGTTCAGTATCATTAAAACTGGAGAATTATTTTTCTCTATTTTCTCATCTAATATTATTTCTGCGGGAGGGATGCAAAAATCTGTTCTTCTGCTCCCTTTGTTATTAATTGCAGGGTCACTAATGGGCGTGTTTTCATTGTTGTTTTTTGATGCTAATGTAATCTTTGTTATTTTCTTTGTTTTTATAAATAAGTGGACTGACAGGGTGATTCGAAAAGGTGTTACTATACCTTCAACTAAAATAATGTTTCAAATTAATTCTCCAGAGGAGAGACTTCAGCTGCAAAATAATATTGACGGTGTGATTAGTCAGTTATCTACTATTATTTGTGGGGTGTTGCTTGTGGTAGTATGTTATTTTACTGATACTCAAAATTATAATACATTTTTAAAAGTAATTACCATTGTGTGCTTAATTGCTTTTATTATCTTTTTTTGGTTAAGTAATAAAATGTATTTTTCATATAAAAATAGGATACATGATTTTCTTCAAAGTAGTAAACCTGTAAATAAATCTAATAATTTTAGCATAGATAATATCCAATTTGATAATTTTTCAGAAATGAATTTTGATTCTTCTTTAAATCAAAAATTTGAATTTCTGTTAAAGGATTCTGATCTTTTTGATCAACATAAAATTAGAAAACTTATAGGTTATTATAATCCTTCAGCTAATGCCTATATAAATTTCACAGATGATAATCCTGAAAATATTTCTGAGTCTAATAGAAAAATAACAAAATTGTATTTCGAAAATCAAAACATTTTTAGCAGGTTGTTAATTATGTCTAATTTCTTGTGTTTAGATTTTGATAAACAATTAATTTTTTTCAAAGATGTTAATAGTTTAACTCCTCTATCATTGAGATCCTACTATTTAAAAAGACTTTGTGAAAATGATAGACCTGTAGATGAAACTCGTTTATTTTATTTTTTTGAATTAGTTTCTGATTGTATCAATGAAATCCTTTGGACTGAAGCAACAATCGATGATTTGGAAGCTTCAAATGACAATAATTTATCAGTGAGGCTTAGTTTACACAAGGATGATTTATTACAAGTTTTATTGTATTTACTTGAATTACTTCACGATAAAAAATCAATCGGATTGGTTAGGGAGATATTGAATAATAAGGAACGAAATAATGATGATTTATTATTTGTGGTTGAATTGCTAGAAAATACCTTGCGTCCTGAAATAAAAGATATTGTAATTCCAATCTTTGAACCAATTTCTGAGGCTAGTAGAAGAAAAAGAATGAATAAATTGTTTTTTATCAGTCGCCTAACAATAAGTGACAGATTATTAGATATATTAATGCATGATTTTAATTTAGTAGATAATTATACAAAACAGCTTGCTTTGCTTAAATTAAAAGAAATTGACAATAATTCAACGGTTTTACAGGCTTTTTGTTCTAGTAAAATTAATAACCTTCAACTAATTGCTAATTCTATAGGTAAAGATGAAATAAATGATTTAGCATCTCTTCAAAAGGATTCTATTTCATTCCAATTGAGTAAATCATTTTTATTGACTGAAAATGACAAAATTCATATTTCTAGATGGGCTTTTAAGGATAGCACTGGTAATATAGCCTCTAATTTAAATAGTGGTATAAATAAGCTTTTTGAAAATAATACTGTTCGTGTTGCTAACGATTCTATTGCAAATAGTTTTTTTGAAGTAGATTTACTTGGGCCTGTTTTATTATATAAATCAAGAAAAAAATAATACTAATCTAAATTTATTTTAATTAATTAAAATTAGAAAATTACTTCTGGTTTTAAAATAATTTAATTTTCTACTTAACTTTTCTTAAATCTATCCTCCAATAACCATCCAAATGGATTGTATGTTTTTTCTTCTTGAAGATTGAATTTCTCAATACTAAATTTTATATAGTCAACAGCCTCCTCAATAGAGTCTGTGAATAAAAACAATTCTTTGTCTTGTTCAGAAATAGTTCCAGATTTTCTCATAAGCTCAATATGGTCATTGAGTTTTTGATGAAATTCTTTGTCAAAAATTACAATTGGAAATCCCCCTATCATTTTTGTTTGAATGAGTGTTAGTGCCTCAAAAAATTCATCCAATGTTCCAAATCCACCGGGCATTACCACAAACGCATAAGAATATTTTACTAATAAAACTTTTCTGACAAAGAAATACTTAATATTTACCCACTTGTCTAAATAGGGATTAGGTTTTTGTTCATGTGGAAGTTTGATATTGCACCCTATACTTCTTCCTCCAACTTCTCTTGCACCCTTGTTGGCAGCTTCCATAATACCTGGCCCACCTCCTGTTAAAATAGTAAAACCAAGTTGTGCAATTTTTCCTGCTAGTTCCTCTGTTTTTTCATAATAAGGATGACCATCTATAAATCTTGCAGAACCAAAAATGGTTACACAGGGGCCTATAAAGTGAAGTGCTCTAAATCCTTTGATAAATTCGAAAAGGACTCTGACTGTGAAGGTTAATTCTTTCCAACGGCTCTGCGGACCTGATAAAAATTTTATTTCTAGTTTAGTCATAGTAGATAATTATTTCATGCCTAAGAAATTTATTTTTTTTAAGTTTGATAATTTTATTAATAATGACCTACTAAAAAATAAAATTTCTGATTGAATCAATTAAATTTATTAAAAGGGTATTCAAGAAGAAAGGACTATTGAAAATCAATTGATTTGAAAATTTTAATTTAACAAGTAGATTATAATATTTTTACAAGAGTATAATTTTTCTTTCCTTTTTGAACAAGAATATACTTAGCATTTAAAAGAAAGCTTTCGTTGATAATTAATTCAATTGAATCTACTTTTATTTTATTAATATTTATTCCTCCGCCTTGAATCATTTTGCGAGCTTCTCCCTTACTTGTAAAAATATTGGTATCAGCTAAAAAGCTCACCACATCTACTCCCTTTTGTAGCTCTGGTAGGGAATAGGTTACCGTTGGAATACCTTCCATCACTTGAAGCAACTGTTCTTCATTGAGTTGTTGAAGTATTTCAGCAGTATCATTATTGAACAGTATCTCAGATGATTTTACGGCAAACTCATATTCTAATCTGCTGTGAACAAAACAGGTTACCTCTTCTGCAAGTCTCTTCTGTAATATTCTTTGGTGTTCATTTCCTGTATGTTGCTCTATCAAAGAATCAATTTCTTCTTTTGGCAAAAATGTAAATATTTTGATATACTTGATTGCATCTGCATCAGCAGCATTTAGCCAAAATTGATAGAACTGATAAGGAGATGTTTTTGTTGTATCTAACCAAACATTTCCTTTTTCAGATTTCCCAAATTTTCCGCCATCAGCTTTGGTTATAAGAGGACAAGTAAATGCAAATGCTTCGGTGCTACTTTTTCTTCGGATGAGTTCAGTGCCGGTTACAATATTTCCCCATTGGTCACTTCCACCCATTTGTAATTTGCAACCTTTGTTTTTATTAAGCCAATAATAATCATAGCCCTGCACTAGCTGATAAGTAAATTCAGTAAAGCTCATTCCATTGTCACTCTCTAGTCTTTTTCGAACACTGTCCTTACTCATCATATAGTTTACAGTAATATGCTTGCCTGTATCTCTAATAAAATCTAAAAAACTAATCTGTTTAAACCAATCGTAGTTATTGACCATTTCAGCTGCGTTAGGCAGAGACGGATCAAAGTTTAAAAATTTTTCAAGCTGCAATTTTACTTTGGAAACATTATGGTTTAAAATATCTTCGCTCAATAGATTTCTTTCTTCACTTTTTCCGCTAGGATCACCTACCATTCCTGTTGCTCCTCCTACCAATGCAATCGGTTTATGACCACATTTTTGAAGATGTATCAATAGAATGATTGGAACTAAATTTCCAATATGCAGACTGTCAGCAGTTGGATCAAATCCAATGTAGCCAGTGGTCATTTCTTTGTTTAACTGCTCATTTGTTCCGGGCATTATGTCCTGAATCATCCCTCTCCAGGTCAGTTCTTCTATCAAGTTTTTCATGCGTCTCTATTATTACTTGGGTAAATGTGAGTAGAAAAATTAAAAATAATTACTATCTCTGTTTTTTAAGGTTTAAAAGTGTTTGGATATTCACTCAATTTACTATCATTTTATTTTATAGGAATACTATTTATTATTTCCTTTTTTTGGGATTTGCTTATTGCTATTGCTTGAAGTAGTTTTATTTTTATCAGCTGGTTGAATAGGAGGAGGAAGAAGCGTTTTACCTCCTTTTTTTTCTTCTGCCTTATTGGGTAAAAGATTGTTTGGAACTTTGTTTTTTGTATTGGTATCAGGCTTTCCTTTAGAAAGTTGGCTTTCAATAGGTATCTCTGATAAAGGTTCATTAATGAAGTCAATCGCATCTCCATTTCCCTGGTCTTGCAATAAGTTATTGCTGTCTCCCTGATTTACAATGTTTGCAAATTGATCATCCGCATAAATAGGGTCATTGACCATATTAGCAGGTTCGTCAAAGTATAATTTTTTCCCATAAGGAAGAGTTCTGTCTGCATAAACTTTGTTCATAAAATACCCCCATTTTGGAAGCGCCATTTCATTACCACCACTGGTCCCTGAATAAATTCTGATGAATGGGTCATCACATCCTACCCATGTGCCCGCTAGTAGTTCGGGAGTGTATCCAATAAACCAACCATCCGTATTATCGTTGGTAGTACCCGTCTTTCCAGCTTTTTCAGCAGGGATATCGTAATTATTAAGCGATCTTCCTGTTCCAATTTGAACAACTCCTTGCATTAATTTGATCATGGTATAGGCGTCTTTGTCACTAATTACTTGCTTACTGGTAAGCTGTGGAAATTCCTCTAACACGTTGCCATTTTTGTCTTCAATTCGAGTTATAAATATTGGTTCTGTATTAAATCCTTTATTTGGAAACATTGTGTAAGCTTGTAGCATCTGCAAAAGGGGGATCTCAGCAGCACCCAATGCAAGGGAAGTATAGGGTGGAAGATTTGCAGTAATACCAGCACTTTTTGCAAAATCAATTATTCTCTTTACTCCAAGTAAATTGGTCATCCTTACCGAAGCAGTATTTTTTGAAAAAGCAAGACAGTTAGCCAATGTACCTCCACCACCTTCGAAAGTTCGAAAATCTTTACCATATTGAACTGGGCCACCTTCTATTATTGTAGATGGATTATAGCCTGCATCCTGGACTGCCAATGCGTATATAAGTGGTTTTATGGTAGAACCAACCTGCCTGCTGGCAGTAACATGGTCGTATTTAAACCATTTAAAATCGATACCTCCTATCCAGCATTTTACTTCTCCTGTTTTTGGATCCATTGCTACAAAAGATGTTTGCATCATTTGTTTGTGGTATTTTATTGAATCCCTTGGAGTCATTACTGTATCTAATTCCCTCGCTGCATTCCAAGCAAAAACTTTCATCCTTACTGGGATTAAAAATGATTTTCTTATTGCATCTGGTGAAATTTCATCTTCCGCCATTGCTTTCCATCGACCACTATTTTTCATTGCATTTTCAATGATATTTTCCCTTACTTTCCACATCCTGTCACCATTATTTTTCATTAGGTTATCCAGTTTTCTCTGAATCACAGGCATCTGTTTTACCACAGATTCTTCTGCATATTGCTGCATTCTTGAATCGATGGTAGTGTATATTTTTAACCCACCTCTGTACAAATCGTAAAATTCTCCTGTAGCAGGATTTTTGTGTGTTTTGGACCATTCTTTCATTGATTCTGAAAGAGCAGATCGGAAATAAGGCGCTATACCCACATTGTCATCTGCTTTTTTGTAGTTGGTAATGAGTGGTTTTGACTTTAATCTAGCAGCTTCTGCAACGGTTAAATAGGCTTGTTTACAATCTACCATTCTCTCTATTACGGTATTTCTGCGATTGAGTGCTGCTATGGGATGTCTGATTGGCTCATAGCCAAATCCTTTGAGCATACCCACCAACACTGCAGCTTCTTCAATTTCAAGTTCAATCGGTTCTTTTTGAAAGTAAATTTTAGCGGCATTCCTTATCCCAAAGTTATTTCCCCAAGGAGCCCTGTTAAGATATAGGGTGATAATCTCTTCCTTAGTAAAATTTCTTTCCAACTTTACAGCGATGATCCATTCTCTTATTTTTTGTAAACCCCTTGTAAAAACATTTCCTTTTCCTTGTCCCAACATCATTTTTGCAAGTTGTTGAGTAATTGGACTTCCTCCTCCTGCAGTACCTAATTTTAAAATTGCTCTAGCAACAGCTTTTGCATCAATACCCGAATGGTCATAAAAATTTTGATCTTCAGTAGCTACCAAAGCATGGATTATATTGGGTGAAATTTGATTGTATTTTATTTCACTTCTATTTTCAGCATAATATTTTCCCATTAATTTTCCATCACTCGAATAAACCTCACTGGCAAGATCTGCTTCAGGATTTTCTAGATCTTTTAAAGAAGGCATTTTTCCAAAAGCGCCAAAATTTGCAAGGGTAAATAACAAAATCACCAAAAATAGTACACCAAAAAATACCCTCCATAAAATCTTTACTGAGTCTTTCATTTAATTTTTTTTAAATTTAAAATTGAAAGAAGTTCTTTATAATTCCTTGCTCTGTCTTCAATTTTTGTTTGTAAAATTACAACTTATATGGATAATTTTTTTTCAGCCAACTAATATATTCTGCAATATCTTTTTTCGTTTTTAATACTACTAAATTTTCCTCAGAAATTGGGTAAAATGAATATTTATTGATAGGTAACCAAGACAATTCCTCGAAAGTTACTTTTTTAATTTTTAATAAAAACTCATAAGAAGTTTGAATATTGTTAAAATCAGAAAATAAAAATATAATATTGTCTTTGTCAATAGCATCTTTGGTTAAGGCAATCTGTTGATTGGGGAAGTTGCTTCGAACATATCTGTCTAAAGAATTTTTTGATTCATTGATATAAGTCCCATCAACCTTATTTAAAATCATTATTACTTTATGGGTTGCATCTCCATTGAATAGGTATTTTGATAAAGGTATAGTTGCTTTATCAATACTGTCTCTTGCTGGCTGAACGCTTAAATTAACACTATCCTTCGAAAGGCCTCCTGTACTTATTTTTTGATTATTTGAGTCTTTTGAATTTGGAGAAGAAGGAATTAGATTTTCATTGTTTTTTGTAGAATCGATTGGTCCTATATTATTTTCTGATAGATTATCTGGTACTCTAGTGATTTCTAGTTTGGAAAGGTATTCTTCAATTGAAGTTCTTCTTTTCAACACATCAATCATTGTTGCTGTTTTTTGTGCTATATTCGAAAGGGGATAAAGTGTATTAATTTTCCCGAGTAGGTCAATAGCGATACTATCTTTTCTTTGTTTAATGTAAAAAACGGCTTCGATATAAAGGAGTTGTGGAGTCCATAAATTGTTTCCATAAATGCTGTCTGCTTTTTTCTTTTCTGATAAGGCTTCTTCAAATTTACCTTCTATGAAGAGGTTGTAGATAGTATTGTATTTATTAGTTCCTTCAGTATTTTTTGATTTAGAAGTCAATGTTGTAGGATTATTTAAAAGTATTTCAGAATGGCTTCCTACAAAATTTTGAGATAGTAATTTTTTATATTCTGCAGCTTTGTCATTCTTACCCAATTTAGAATAGCAAAAGGATAGTCCTAAATATAATTCTCCATCGTAGAGTGAATCGGGATAACGTTTTAAAGAATGCTCATACTCAATGATGGCCTGCTCATAGTCTTCTAGATCTTGTTGATAAAGTTGCGCTAACTCAAACAAACTTTTTGCCAGTAATTTATTGCTGCTGTTCATACTTTCCACTGTCAGTGGAATATTGGCCAGTAATGATTCGAAGCTGATCTCCTTTTGTAGAGAAGTATCATTGGGATTTTTATTGGCACTTTCAGTTGATAAACTGGGATCCGCAGCTTTATCAATATCATTGGGATTTGTATTGTTTGTGAACGATTGATTTAAATTATTTACTGGGGTTTCAACAGCATTTTTTCTACGCCAGTTATCCGAATTTTTTCGGGTTCCCCATTTTCTTTTAAAATCAGCCAGTCCTTTTGATTTTAGTGAACTATTATAAAAATACCATTCCCCTTTGTTTCCGTCTGAAAAAAGGTCATTGGGCTCATTTTTTTTATTGTCTATTGGATTATCAAAACCCATCATAGTACCTCCCATATCGGCCTCTTCCTTTAATCCTTGATTCTTACGCAATCGTTTGACTATTTTTTTTATCAAAACCATTCTGTCAGGAGATGTCATTGCAGCAATCGTTTGTAAACTATCTTCTCGATCTATGATATCAATTTTTTCAACTATTTTGGCAAGTGCACTTTTTTTTGTTTTGATAATATCTAAACTAACTGCTATTGAGGTGTCGGTTAATTGTAAACTGTCGTAGTATTCGTAAGCTTTTTTATATATTTTTTGTTGGTAAGCGATATCTGCCAATTGAAGAAAGGCTTTGTTTTTATGAGATAAATTGGATTGATTGTAATGAATACTTTTGTTGAAGTATTTTATGGAGGCAATGGTATCTTTTTTTTGTAAAGACAATTCAGCTGCCGAGTAAAAAAGGATATCTCTAAATTTTTCGAATTTATCTTTTTTAGCCATTTTCAAGAGCTGATTGATACTGTTGTTGAGCTCATTGGTATTGGACCCCTTTAGCAATTTGGCTTTGTTAAGTCTGGCGTAAATATCCATTAAGGGTAAAACAGTGTGGGCTGATACGCTTGAATAAAATTGGGAAGCTTTGTTGTATTGGTTAGTTAATTCATATAATTGGGCCAAAAGAAATTCTGACCTTGCTCTATCTTGTTTACTTTCTGCATTGCTTAGAGATTTTTGAAGATGAACTGAGGTGCTATCATAAATATTTTGTTTGTAAAACCAGTAGGCATTTACTTCTTCAAGATCATCTTTTAGACGAATGGGTAGGTTGGGATCATTTTGTAATGTGTTGATTAAACTGGCAGACTCCCCTAATTCATCTTGTTCAATAAATGTGCGCGCCATCCAAATCAAGGCATCATTTCTACTAGGCGGAAGGGAAGTGATTTTTTTAAAAAGAGAAGTGGTCTCATTGTTTGCTATACTTATTCTACTTTTAGTAGACGCATTGCTAGTTCCAATGATCCTATCATCGTCCTCATTTTTTTTTCTGGGAAATAAATTATAGTTGATAAATTGAAAAGTGGCCGCTGCTGAATCGAAATCTTTTCTAAAGTAAAATGCCTTTCCCATCAGTAAGTACATATTATCGATCCAATCATTTCGAAGATCATGCAATAATATTCCGGCAGTTGATTTTAACAGTGCTGAGTCTAGTTCGGTTTTTTGGCTCGCAGTATTTTCAAGAGAATAAGGGTAAAAACTTAATAAGACTCCATAGTCATCTTTTTGTATCTCTTTTGCTCTTTCAATGACTATTTTGATTTTGTTATTGGTATTGTAGTAATAATTGTAGTGAGTGAAATTGTTTTGAAAAAAATGCCTCAAAAAAGTAAATTTCTTTTCTGCCATTTTTTCTGACCCCAATTTTCTATCTTGAAACTGCGCTGGTTTTTTTTCTTTTCCCAATAGGTCAATCGTCCAAGTAGGCGCTTGGGCTTCTATTGTATTTAAAAACCTGCAGGTAGCGCAAAGTAGGAAAACCAGTAAAAAGATCCTTTTCAACATGTATAACAGTAATTATAATAAAGCGGTTAAATATCGTATATTTTTAGGAATTAGTACTGATATTGCCGTTAGGTTCCTTATTTTTATAATCCAAAAATAAATTATGGGCAAAATAGATGCCAACAATACACTAAAACGTTTGAGAAATCGTTACCGATTAGTGGTAATGAATGAGGACACTTATGAAGAAGTGGTCAAATTTCGGTTGAGCCGACTCAGTGTTTATATTGTGTTAAGTAGTACTTTTGTTTTGTTGACTGTATTATCGGTGGCATTGATTGTTTTTACACCTGTTAAATATTATCTTCCAGGTGTTGGTTATGGCGATGCAAGACAAGTCAAAGAATTTCGCAAACTGAAAATCAGAACGGATTCTATTGAAAATGAATTAAAATTCAGGCAACAATATTTAGATCACCTCAAAAAGGTACTAGACGGTAAAGTCATTGAATTGGATACTAACAAGCTCAACTTACCTAAAATAGATGATATTACTGATTAATTAAATATTAAAAAATAAGAAAACTTCCACCCTTATAAATCTTACAAATCATTTTCTATGTTTAAATCAAAATTTAATATGTCCCTTTCAGACTCACCTGTTGCAAGTACAACAATAATAGGAGCTGGTACTACAATAAATGGGGAAATCAAAAGCGAAGGGGATATACGCATCGATGGAACCCTTATCGGCAATCTTATTGCAAAGGCTAAAGTCTTTATAGGACCTGAAGGAATAGTGGAAGGCAATATAAGTGGGCTTCATGCAGATATATTGGGTAACGTGAAAGGGAATTTAAAAATTGCGGAATTACTACAACTGCTAGGAAAATGTGATGTAGTGGGTGATATTTTTGCTTCGAAACTTCAAATTGAACCAACTGCTAGGTTTAATGGAAGCTGCCATACTGGAGCAAGTGTGGTGGGTTTAAATAAAGAATTGGGTAATGTAGTGAATAAATAAATCTTTAAAATATCTTTGTGGGTAACATGAGTCCACAAATAAAAATAATTTCTCCTCTCTTTTTAGTCTTTAACCTTACGATTTTAATATTGTATGCTGTAAGAGGCATTTTAGCCCAATGGGGAATTGATCTTACAATTTTAAACATCGCTAACTGTATCTTCTTTTTATTAAGTGTACTAACTTTTTTTATGCAACGAAAGGCATTGGAAAATAGCAACCCAAATGTTTTTATAAGAAGTGTAATGGGAGGGATGCTAATTAAAATGTTCGTGATTATTTCCGTTGTGATTGCTTACAGGTTGATTGCAGGTAACAGCGTTAGTAAGGTCTCTGTGTTTTCAGCCATGTTTTTATACCTGCTCTATCTTGGAGTGGAAGTGGCAGTTATTACCAAATTGAATAGGCAAAAAAATGGCTAAACAGGAAGCCCCTTTACATCAATTAAAGGATTACCTTCCTGAAGGAAGTTTTGAGGAGGTTTCCCAATACCTGCTTCATTATAAGGTTCAACTAACTATTACGCGTGAACGAAAATCGGTTTTGGGGGATTACAGAAATTCATTAGCTGATAAAAATCACCGAATTAGTATCAATGGAAATCTAAATAAGTATTCTTTTTTAATCACCCTTCTTCACGAATTGGCACATCTATTTACTTATGAGCAGTTCGGACATCGGGTATCAGCCCATGGCCTCGAATGGAAGAATGAGTTTAGTAAAATATTGGCTCAGTTTTTATTAAAAAAAATATTTCCTTTAGATATTCAGAAAGCCTTGTATAAAAGCCTGAAAAATCCAGCAGCTTCGAGTTGTGCGGATACTTATTTGTTGAGAGTATTGCATCAGTATGATAAAAAAATAGAAGGGGTACTTCTGATAGAATCATTACCAATAGGCGCTATTTTTAAAATAAAGGGAGGAAGAGAATTTAAAGTAGCTGAAAAAGTAAGAAAGCGTTTTAAATGCGTTGAGCTAGCAACTAGTAAAGTGTATTTGTTTAGTCCAGTTTATGAAGTACAAGTGGGGATTTAAAAAATCTATTTTAATCCGATGATAAATTCTTTGTGTTTTTTATAATAGTTTAATCATCCATATATCACAGCCGGTATGGCCACTGTTTCCAAGTGGGCCTGATAAATAGGAAAACCCAAATTTTTCATACAGTGGAATAGCCGAAATTAATTCTGGCATGGTTTCCAAATAAACTTTTTTATAACCTGCTTTTTTTGCTTCATCAATACATTGTTGCATTAGTGCTCTACCAATTCCTTTTCCTCTTGCTGCTGGAGACAGATATAATTTTACCAATTCGCAGGTATCCGGTGCTAATCCTGATGTGTGCACAATTCCTCCACCACCTAATATTTGGTTATTGTCAATTGCTACATTGTAAATTCCTTTTTCTTGTTGAAATAATTCGAATAAATGATCGGTACTGTCATCAAAATAAACCGTGCCGGGTTTATTGGCTTTAAATTCAGTCAATGCATCTCTAATAATTTTCGCCAAGGCATTGTTATCGGTTGGTTCAATCTTTCGGATGGAAAATAAGTTCATTTTTATTATTGGTTTTGTAAATTCACTATTTAGTATTTTCAATCCTAAATCTTCATTTGGATTTTATTATAAAGTCAACAAACTACAACCCCGGATATCGCTGTTATCCAATCTTCCTAAAAGCTCAAAACTCCCATCAGGGAATAGTTTGCCAGCATCCTCGGTTGCAAGGAAAGAGCAGGAATAAATATTTGCTAAGTCAATGCAATTGATTGCTCCTCTAATAAATCGATCCTGATTGGATGAATGAATTGCAAAGGGGTCATCTTCTTCTCTTATCAAAACTTTCATCCAAGGGGAGCAATTGAAAACACCCTCTCCATAAGAATATGCCTGGCTTAGTAATTCAGTCATGCCATACTCAGAATGTATTTTTTCTAGACCAAATTGTCGACATAATATTTCATGAACTTGACCTCGAGTAATTTCTTCCCTTCTTCCTTTCATACCACCAGTTTCCATAATCGTGGTATGTTTTAGTGGTTGTGGAAATTCTTCGGCAAAATCAAGTAGGGCAAAGGTTACTCCAATAAGAATTGTTTTTTGTTGCTGCGATTCTAGTTCTTTCAAGCTCTTATCAAGTTGATTCCATTCGTTTAAATAAAAACCACTTTTTGGGTGACCACTTTGTTTTATGAGTTCATCGGTCATCATAACAAGCGATGAATTTTTTCTTTCTAGATAAGAAGGAAGCAATGCAATAATGCACCATTGAGAAGGATCTCCATAAAACAAACGAAAGGTTTCATTAAAACTTCTTGAATACAAGGAAAGTTCTTTAACAAAATGTTTGCTATTGATAGTTTGGCTAGTTCCGCTGCTTTCAAAAATCACTGCTGGATTAAAATCTGTTGTCGATACTTGGTGTGATTTGAAAAAACGGATAGGTAAAAAAGGTATCTTTTCAATTCGATCTATTTTCAGAGGATCAATTTTTAATAGGTCGCAGTATTGCCTATATACTGGGTTCAATTGATGTTGAAATTGAAAAACAGCTAGTGCAAGGGTAGTAAAATTGTCCTCCTTTACACTAAAAACTTTCTCCTGGTCTATTATATTTTTAACAGATGTATTCAAATTGTATTAGTAAATTTGATAAATAATCTACAAAGATGCGCAACCCAATTATAATTTTCATCATTAGTTTACTAGCTGTAAGTTGCAGCAAAGATAAATATACAACTGCTCCCCAAATAAAATTTGTATCAGTGAGTCCAAATAGGGTCCCTAGCGGAGTAACCCTAGGCAGTCCTGAAATTCCAATAATAACGCTTTCTGTAACTGATTCCGAGGGTGATCTAGGTTTCAAAACTGGGAAAGATACTTCCTATGTTTATATAAAAAACTTATTAATCAATCGCTTAGATTCATTTGTAATGCCAGATATACAATCGGTGACAACCAAAAATTTTCAAGCAGAAATTCGGATCAATGTTTTTGACATTCTGCGTGGATCCACTCGTCCACGTCCAAAGGTGGACACGCTTGTATATGAAATTTATGTAGCAGATTTCGCAAAAAATAAAAGCAATAAGGTTAAGACTGCCCCCATTTATTATGTAGTTCCATAATGAGGAGGTTGTTTTATTTCATACTGTCGCACTCTTTTTTCATTGCCCTTTGCGCCTCAGCACTAAGTTTTCAAACGGGGCAGTTGATTGGAATTTCTGTTAATCCATACCTTCTTAGTTTTATTTTTTTTGGGACATTGTGTGGTTATAATGCCTATTGGCTAATTAGTAGGTTTTCATTCTCGACTTCTAATTCAATTCGTTTATTTATCTCAAGTTCAAGGATTTCTCTCTTTGTATTTATATTGGCTTTGGTAGGCATATTGTTTTGCTATCTACAGCTGAATTTAATTTTTAGTAATTTATCTATTGCTGTTATTTTATTTATTTTTTATCTACTTCCAATATTACCTTTTAAAAATTCCGATTGGGTCAAAAAAGTAGGCTTTTTAAAAACGGTATTACTTGCTTTTACTTGGACCATTATTACCACACTCATTCCATTACAGGTAAACATATGGAAAATGGAACCCTTAGTTACGTTGGTATTTATTCATCGACTTTTATTTATGATGCTATTGTGTATCATTTTTGATAGAAGGGATGCTGCTATCGATAAGATTAGGGGATTACAAAGTATGGCAACGTTTTTAAATCCATTGAAGCTTCATTTTTTGATTGGATTTATTTTTATAAGTTACCTAATTGTAAATTATTTTATGAAGGCTTATGGTATCGGGATGACTCATTTAATTTCACTGTCATTGATCGGCTTGATTGCTTTGATTATGTATTTTTTTTCTATGCAAAACAGGGGTTATCTTTTTTATTATTTTGGAGTTGATGGCTTGATGTTTTTATCAGCTATTTTAACTTGGCTATCCGAATTTTTAAATATTTAGTTAATTAAATAGATTGGACAATTATGGTTTATAATAGATTGAAATTATGATTACAATGGTTAATTTTACAAAAAATAAATTTCATGGCAAAAACAAAAGCAGTTAAAAGTTTGCTTACTAAGGACTCATATTCTTTTTTAAAGAATTATATTAATAATCCATCTCCAACTGGTTTTGAAACGAGTGGACAAAAAATGTGGATTGATTATTTAAAACCTTACACGGATTCTTTTTTTACAGATCCTTATGGTTCAGCTGTGGGTGTAATTAATCCCGAAGCATCTTTCAAAGTAGTGATAGAGGCACATGCGGACGAAATAAGTTGGTTTGTGAATTATATAACTGCAGAAGGTTTGATTTATTTAAAGAGAAATGGGGGAGTGGATCATCAGATAGCCCCTTCGATGCGGGTATGGATTCATGGAAAAAAAGGACCGGTAAAAGCTGTTTTTGGATGGCCTGCCATTCATACCAGAATGGGAAATACTGACAAGGAAACTCAACCCAAAGTTGAAAATTTATTTTTGGATTGTGGTGCAAGAAACAAAAAAGAAGTAGAGGCCTTAGGAATTCACATCGGTGCGGTTGCTACCTACGAAGCTGGATACGAAGAAATGGCTTATGATTATTTGGTAGGACGTGCTTTTGATAATAGGGTAGGTGGATTTATGATAGCTGAAGTGGCTAGACTTTTAAAGCAAAATAAAAAGAAACTGCCTTTTGGATTGTATATTGTTAATGCGGTGCAGGAAGAAATTGGTTTGCGCGGTGCCGAAATGATTGCACGTAGAATAAAGCCAGATGCTGCTATTATTACAGATGTAACCCATGACACTTCCACTCCAATGATTAATAAGATGATACAAGGAGATATCGCTTGTGGAAAAGGGCCTTCCCTTACTTATGGTCCGGCAGTACATAATAAATTGTTACAGGTAGTTCAGTCGGTTGCGGAAAAAAATAAAATCCCAGTTCAGTTAAATACGGCTAGTAGAAGTACTGGTACTGATACAGATGCTTTTGCTTACGCCAATGATGGATGCCCTTCTGTACTTATTTCAATACCATTGAGATACATGCATACAACAGTGGAAATGTTGCACAAAAGTGACATAGAAAACACAATTAAATTAATGTATGAGACATTGCTCACATTGACGCCTAAAACTAACTTGAGCTATTTTTAATTTACTATAACTGTAAGGTATTTTTTACCTTACGGTTATTTTATAAGGCTTTTAATTTGGCAATCGTAGCAGTGGGATTGGGGGATTTAAAAACTGTACTTCCTGCTACCAATACATCTGCACCTGCATCTATAATTTGTTGAGCATTTTCTTCTGTCACTCCGCCGTCAATTTCAATTTTCACATTGAGCGATTGTTCGTCAATCATTGCCCGCAATTGTTTTATTTTTTGGATCGTATTTGGTATAAATAATTGTCCTCCAAATCCCGGATTTACACTCATTAGGCAAACAAGGTCTACTTCTTTTATTACATCTTTCAATAGTTCTACAGGAGTATGTGGGTTAACAGCAACACCTGCCTGCATACCCAAGCTTTTGATTTGCTGAATATTTCGGTGTAAGTGCGGGCAAGCTTCTATGTGAACGGTTAAAATATCTGCACCAGCTTTTTTAAAAATTTCTGCAAAATTTCCAGGTTCCTCAATCATTAAATGCACATCGCATATTTTTGTGGTAGCCTTTCTAATAAATTCTACCAGCATTGGTCCAAAACTTATATTGGGAACAAACCTTCCATCCATAACATCTAAATGATACCAGTCAGCTTGGCTTTTGTTAAGCATGTCACATTCATCTTGCAATTGTAAAAAATTAGCTGAAAGTAAGGATGGTGCAATAATGGCCATAATGTTGATTATTTATTTTAGTTAATTGAATGATAGTGTTTAGAAAGGAATTTTGGTATCAATTTCAACAAAGTTTTTTTAATATTTACTGCTGTTAAAAAAAATAAACATATAGTTAATAATACCCTGCAGATTTAAATTATTTGCTTAGTCAATTCCACATCTTCTTAAAGCGTCCTTGGCCTCTATATAATTCGGATCTATTTGCAAAGCTAACTGGTAGTTTTCAATTGCTTCTTTTCTTTTGTCTAATTTTTCATAACATCTTCCCATCCAATAATATCCTTCATCAAAGGTGTTTTGAATTTTTACTGCATTTTTCATTACATCCAGTGCCAATTCATATTGGGCAAGGTCAAATAAACAGATTGCTTTTTCTCTATAGGCCATCATATTTCGGTAATCAATTTCAAGACATTTATTGAAATAATTAATCGCTTTTTGTTTTTCACCAGTATAACTAAAATATAAACCCTTTATGAAAATAGCCTGAATTTCAGCATTTGACCCTTTTGCTGATAATAAGGCATCAGCCAGAATTAAGGCTCTAGGATTTTTTATTTCAGCATACAAGGATCCAAGGGAAATGATGTATTCTATTTTTGGATTGATAGAAATAGCTTTTTCAAAGCTTTGGACTGCTTGCAGGGTATCACCATTTTCGAAATACAAAGTTGCTTTTATATCCTGAAAACGACCATTCAAAGAATCTTTTTTTATCGCAATATCGGTTTCAAATAAAGCCTGGTCATAATTGCCATTTTCTCTAAAATATTGAATCAGGTTTTCTCTAACTACCGTAGAGTCGGGGTATTGAACTATTTGATCTCTGAGTTTTTTTTCTTGTTCGGGTATGGTTTGGTCAGGTTTTTTGGATGAATTATTGCAAGAGCCAATGAGTAAAACAATGGCGCAAATAAAGAAAGAAATCGACTTGGTCATGGTTTTGATGATAAGAAGCAAAATTAAGTGCTTACCGTATATTTTATTGACAAAAGTCTGACAAATCAATTATTTGTTCAGATTAACTTCGCTGACTAAATTTTTTATATGATTAGGTCTTCTTTTTTGTTGTTGTTTATTTTATTTATTGGTTTAACTTCTAACGTTCATGGTAGAGGTGAGTTAAAGGCCCCTACTTGTCAAAATATTTTTAATTTATCTGTAAACAAGGACACGATCCTTTTTCCTGGCGAAACCCATTTTTCCAATATTCGTCAATTGACTTTTGGGGGTGACAATGCCGAAGCCTATGTCAGTTTTGATGGCAAATGGCTTATTTTTCAAAAAACTAATCCCAAAGAAGGGATTTTATGTGATCAAATTTGGATGGGTAAAATCCCTCAGAAACCTGAAGATAAGTTTGAACCCAAGTTGATGAGTACCGGCGAGGGACGAACTACTTGTGCGTATTTTTTTCCAGATGGCAAACATATTTTGTATGGGTCTACTCATTTGGGAAGTAAGGAATGTCCGCCTGTGCCAGACAGAACTAAATATGGCAATAAATATATCTGGCCTATCTATGAAAGCTTTGATATTTTTAAAGCAGATCTAAATGGAAAAATTGTAAAGCAATTAACGCACACAAAAGGATATGATGCGGAAGCCACTATTTCTCCGAAGGGTGATAAAATATTATTTACGTCTATGCGTGATGGTGATCTTGATTTATATACCATGGATTTGAATGGAAACAATGTTAAACGAATCACCAATATATTGGGATACGATGGGGGAGCATGGTTTAGTCCAGATGGAAAAAAGATTTTATGGAGAGCCAGCAGGCCAACCACTGAGTCTGAAATAAAGGAGTACAAAGAGCTTTTGGCAGAAAATTTAGTTGCTCCCACTCATATGGAAGTTTGGATTGCTAATGCAGACGGAACGAATGCGCATCAAATTACTTTTTTGGAACAAGCAAATTGGGCGCCTAATTTTACTCCGGATGGCCAGCATATAATTTTTTGCAGCAACCATGAATATAAAAGGGGATTTCCTTTTAACATGTACTTGGCTGATTTAGAAGGAAAAGGTATTGAAAAAATAAGTCGTGACAAGGGTTTTGATGCTTTCCCAATGTTTACTCCCAATGGCAAAAAAATTGTTTTCTGTAGCAATAGAAACAACGGAGGAACTAGAGATACCAATATATTTATTGCAGATTGGAACAATTAGAATGAATCTCGGTGAGTCACCCCTTTCAGTGATTCACCGAGATTTAGCTTCAATTTCTATGACCTCACAATCCTTCATTTCTTTTCCATCAATCACCAAGCGAATCAGTGTTCTAACCTTATGCCAGCCTTGTTTTCCAGCAGCACCGGGGTTCATGTGAAGGCAATTTAGTTTGTCATCATAGATCACTTTTAAAATATGCGAATGCCCGCTGATAAACAGTTGTGGCTGATGAACTAAAATTTCTTTTTTTGTTTCAGGGTTGTATTTGGGTGGGTAACCTCCTATATGTCGCATCATTACCTTTACCTCTTCACACATAAAAACTATTTGTTCTGGATAAATAGATCTGATATCATTTCCATCAATATTTCCATACACGCCTTTCATTGGACGAAATGAATTGAGTTGATCGGCAATTGTGATGGTTCCAAAATCTCCTGCATGCCATATTTGATCACAGTTTTCAAAATACTCAAATACACTACTATCTAACAAATGGTGGGTATCTGATATGAGTCCAATGCGGGTCAAAATAATTGGCTGGTTAACTTTTATAAGGGGAAAGCAATAAAAAAGAAATTATAGTTTTTGTAAAATTGTCCATTGAATTCTTCTTTTGAAAAAGGTGCTTTGCGATCATTAAAATATTCAATGGTAGAAATACCCAAACCGCATTCTGAAAAAAGTTCAAAAATCTCTTCTGGTTTTGTTCCATAAACATCTGCACCACCCAATCCAAATTCAAATAATACCAAGGGCTTATTTTTTTTCAGAATTTTTTTTGCCCCCTGAAGTACTCCAAGTTCTGCTCCCTCTACGTCAATTTTAATCAAATCAATTTTTAGGTCTTCTGGTATTAGATCATCGAGTTTCTCAACCTCAACATTTAATAGAATAGGTTCTTGTCCTATTTGGTTGTTTCTTTCACGAAAGCCACTCACAGCGGGTCTACCAGGATAAAAATTAAAGGTGGTGCTTCCTTTTTCAGAGGAAAGGGCACAATTAAATACAGTCGTATTTCTAGAAAATCTTTTTTTAAGTGATTCGTATAAACTCGGAATAGGTTCAAAAGCAAAGTGTTTTCCTTGCGGAGCCGCATCTACTATTTCCATCAGAATATGACCTAAATTAGCGCCAATATCAATACAGTTGGCATCTTTTTTTAAATGTTTGCGTATTAACTCCGTTGTTTGAAAATCATATTTATCAACCGGTAAACGGTAAAACGCTTCAATTAGTTGGTATACTTTAAAGAGGATTTTTTTTAAAATCACTTTAACCCAACCTGGAGCATAACTGCGTAAAAAATTCTTCATAATTCTGAATATCTATTGGTAACGGCTGGTATTAAATTGGTAATCCGATAATGGGTAAATGATTACCACTTGTAATGCCTGCATTTTTCAAAGAGTAAATTTAAATCTTAATTGTTGATAATGAATAGGTTTTAAAAAATCTTCCTTGTAGTATGGCTAAGAAATCATTGAATTTCCATAAAATTTTATTATATTTAAGAACACTAAAATTTGTTGTATGATTAAATTTCACGAGATCAAAAAGGGGGACTATCTATTGGCCGACAATGAGGGGGATACCCGCAAAGGTGAAGTCACCGACTTAAATAGGGATGAAAAGCAAGTTTGTGTAGATACGGGAATCCAGGAATTCTGGTTCGAAACCAATCAGTTAACGCCCATTGCTTTGAATGATCAACAGCTAATGAATTTGAAGTTTACGAAGCAGGAAAGCGT
>Ga0114971_10000420_pt1 | contig 27541 bp, 26 predicted proteins | sample M_140625_MF_Meta_FD_87320 | JGI IMG/M metagenome (GOLD analysis project Ga0114971, IMG submission 87320) | Freshwater microbial communities from Lake Montjoie, Canada to study carbon cycling - M_140625_MF_MetaG | ecosystem: Environmental > Aquatic > Freshwater > Lake | place: Lake Montjoie... | reverse complement strand
CGCACGGGGCGCACGGGGCGCACGGGGCGCACGCGCGGCGAATAGCGTTCGTCGCGCACCAGCGCGGCGTGAAAGCGATGGGCGCATCGCGGGAGCTGTATTGCTTCGCTGACGGGTACTGTGAACTGATCAATGTTGGCGAGGGAATCACGAGCATCACCATTGTTGCTCCGGCCGCACTCGCCCTCCGCGGGTCGGCGGACCCCGAGGGGTTCGTCGCGCGATGGTTCGCGACGCACCCGCAGGTAGGGTCGCTCTGCGATGTGTCCGGGGCGGGTTCGATTGGGCGGGTTGCCGGTCCGTTCGCCGCGTGCGGGGCGCACGCCCGGCGCGCCTGGGCCCCGGGGGCGGCGCTCGTGGGTGATGCCGCGGATTCGTCCGCTCCCGTGATCGGCGCAGGCATCTACGCGGCACTCCGCGGCGGCGAGATTCTCGGACCGTATCTTTTTGAGGCGCTGCGGGCGCAGTCGCCGGCCCGAGCGGATCATGCGTTGGAGGCCTATGAGCGCAGCCGAGCACATGAGTTCGCCGCGCGGTGGCGGGTGGAGCGGCTCATCGGGGCGGCTTTGTCGGCTCCGGCACTAATGGATCGCTTGGCGCGTTCTCTCGAACAACGCCACGACCTCGCAGATTTACTGGTCGGTGCATTCGATGGTTTCGTTCCCGCGCGCGCGTTGTTGCGCCTCGGGGTGATCAGGCAACTGTTTGCACCGCCCGTGGGCGGCGGGGGGTCGCATGACGATTGATATGCCACAGTTTCGAACGCTCTTAGGACAGCTTGCGACCGGCGTGACGATCGTCACGCTGAGGGATAGCGCCGGCGTAGACCACGGAATGACGGTCAGCGCGTTCACCTCGCTCAGCTTGTCCCCGCCGCTGGTACTCGCGTGCATCGACCGCGACGCCACGCTCGCGCCAGCGCTTGCCACGGCGACCCACCTCGGGGTGAGCGTACTCGCTACCACGCAGCAGGAACTGTCGCAGCGCTTCGCGGAAAGCCGGGACGACCGATTTGCCGGCGTGGCGATTCGCCGAGGGAGTTCCGGCGTGGCACTCATCGAAGGAGCGCTGGCGCAGGTTGAGACGCGCATTATCGCGCAACACCCAGGCGGTGATCACACGATTGTGGTCTGCGAGGTGATTGGGGGGACCGTGGAGCCAGGTGATCCGTTGCTCTATCATCGTGGGGCGTACGCACGGCTCGCGATGTGACGCCGTTCTTCTCGTTTGCCCCCACGCCGTGGCGGGGGGTCGAGTTGCTGGACGACCCGTCGACCGACGCCGCGCTCTCGCTCCGTGCACTTGAGGATGTAGCCGCAGCCAATCGGTGGTTTGGCGGCACACGCGCGGTGCTCGCCGAACTGCGTCCGCTCCTGCGCGAGGCGAAAGCGCGCGATGAGTCCTTGCAACCGCTCAAACCGCTCAAACCGCTCACTCTGCTCGATCTGGGGAGTGGCGCTGGCGACGTGCTCGTGGCCGCGCGACAGCTCGCGACGCGGATGGGCGTGCGGCTCGACACCATTGGCCTCGAACGGACCTTCCCGCTTGCCCACGCTGGGCGTGGGGCCTGCGGCCTGTCGCTCGCCGCCGACGCCCTCACGCTCCCATTCGCCAACGGTGCGGTGGATATCGTGATGTGTTCGCAGGTGCTACACCACTTCGCCGAGGACGAGGCACGTCAGTTGCTCCGGGAGATGCACCGCGTGGCGCGGCGCGCCGTGATCATATCCGACCTTCGGCGCTCCTGGGGCGCGCTCGGTGGGGTCTGGCTTGGGTCGTTTCTGCTGGGCTTCCATCCGGTGAGCCGCCACGATGGCGTGGTCTCGGTGCGGCGTGGATTCCGTTCGGCCGAGCTCGCGTCGCTCGCCGAACGCGCCGTCGGGGTCCGGCCGGCCGTACACGACCGTCTCGGATTCCGCGTGACCACCCGCTGGAGCACAGTGCCGTAGGGCGCACGATGGGTAGTGCGCACCACGGACACGTTCGCTAAAATTGGACTATGACTGACTTCTCCGTCCTGCTGAACGAGAACCGCTCGTTTCCTCCGTCGCCGGCATTCGCCGCTGCGGCCCGCGTGAACTCCCCCGCGCTGCATGCGTCCGCCAGTGCCGACCCCGACGCGTTCTGGGCGGAGCACGCGCGGCAGCTCGACTGGATCACGCCATTCACGCGCGTGCTCGACTGGAGCCCGCCGCATGCCACCTGGTTCGCCGACGGCACACTGAACATCGCCGCCAACTGCGTCGATCGGCATGCGCTGGGCGACAAGCGGAATCAGGCCGCGATCATCTGGGAAGGAGAACCCGGCGACCGTCGCACGCTGACCTACTGGGACCTGTACCGCGACGTGCAGCAGTTCGCGAACGTCCTCAAAGCACTCGGCGTCCAGAAAGGAGACCGCGTCGGCATCTACCTGCCGCTTATTCCTGAAGCTGCCGTTGCGATGCTCGCCTGCGCGCGCATTGGTGCGATCCACTCGGTGGTGTTCGGCGGATTCTCGCCGGAATCGCTGCGCGATCGCATGAACGACGCCGAGGCGAAGGTGCTGATCACCGCCGACGGGGGCTACCGGCGGGGGCAGATTGTGCCACTCAAGCGCAACGTCGACACAGCGCTCGAAGAAGCGCCGTGCGTTCAGCATGTGATTGTGGTGCAACGCCGCAGCACCGGGCCGATCGGCGACGCAGCTGTCGACATGCAGGAAGGACGCGATCACTGGTATCACGAGCTCGCCCAACAGGTGAGTGCGTCATGCCCGGTAGAACCGATGAACGCCGAGGACGTGCTCTTCATTTTGTACACGTCCGGCACCACGGGGAAGCCGAAGGGGATCGTGCACACGACCGGCGGCTATCTCACCGGCGCCGCGGCCACCACCAAGCTCGTGTTCGACCTGAAACCGAACGACGTGTTCTGGTGCACCGCCGACGTGGGGTGGATCACGGGGCACACGTATCTCGTTTACGGACCGCTGGCCAACGGTGCCACATGCGTGATGTACGAAGGCGCACCCGACTGGCCTGCGCGCGATCGCTTTTGGAGCATTGTTGAGCGCCACGGCGTGACGATTCTCTACACCGCTCCGACGGCGATTCGGGCCTTCATGAAATGGGGTGACGAACATCCAGCGGCGCATGACCTGTCGACGCTCCGCCTGCTCGGCTCGGTCGGCGAACCTATCAACCCCGAAGCATGGATGTGGTATCGTGAGAAGATCGGCGGCAATCGCTGTCCGATTGTCGATACCTGGTGGCAGACGGAGACGGGGTCCATTGCGATTTCGCCGCTCCCTGGCGTCACGGCGACCAAGCCAGGAAGCGCCACCACACCGTTCCCTGGCTACTCCGCGGCCCTGCTCGATTCCACGGCGGTAGCCATTGACGTCGGTGGAGGACTGCTCGCGCTCACCCGTCCGTGGCCGTCGATGCTCCGCACGATTTGGAACGACGACCCGCGGTACGTGCAGACGTATTTCTCCAAGTGGGACGGACGTCCGGACCTCTACTTCCCCGGCGATGGCGCCAAGCGCGACGCCGACGGGTTCTATTGGATCCTCGGCCGCGTCGACGACGTGCTCAATGTCGCCGGCCATCGGATTGGGACCATGGAAGTCGAGAGTGCGCTCGTTGAACATCCTGCAGTGGCCGAAGCAGCGGTCGTCGGAAAAACGCATGAGCTCAAGGGGCAGGCGATTGCTGCCTTTGTCACCCTGCGCGATGGCTTCCAGACGTCGCCCGCGCTCCGAGATGAGCTCCGCGAGTTCGTGGCACGAAAAATCGGCGCGCTTGCACGCCCCGACGACATTATGTTCAGCGCCGACCTTCCGAAGACCCGCTCCGGCAAGATCATGCGGCGACTCCTTCGCGACATCGCCGAAGGGCGCGCACTCGGCGACACCACCACGCTCGCCGATCCCTCGGTCGTGGCCTCGCTCAAAGCACAGTACGAAGACCACGAGGGATGAGTCGGTCGACTCACCCCTCGCGCTGTGCTCGCAACTCGCCCTGTGCTCGCAACTCTCGCCACTCTCGCACGCTCAGCACGAACAGCACGACCACCAGCAGCGCGCTCACCACGCAATACCGGCAAATCGCGTGGATGCGCGCAATTTCAAGCCACGTGAGCCATCCGCTGAACAGCACGCCCCAGCCGCTCATGAGGGTCATGGCCACACTCAGGAGCCGCTGGGTCGCGACCCACTCAAACTCTGCGCAAATCGCCGCTGCACACATCGCGAGGTAGAACAGCGCGCCCCACGCGGCCACAGGCATGCCGAGGAAGTCGCCCCACTTGCTTAGCTGTACGGTTTCGCACCCGCCGGTCCCGCAGGCGAGCGTGCCGATATACCCAAGCTTGTACAGCGTGAGGTAGCTGGCAAGAAAGAAGCCGACGAGCGACAGCGCGGCGATCGCCTGCCGCTTGTTCACTTGGCGGCGCCCTTCGTGGTCGGAGCGGTCGCCGGAGCGGTCGCCGGAGCCTTGGCAGAAGGCTGCGCCGCACCCTTAGCAGTCGCGGCAGTGGCGGCTGAGTCTACGTACGCCTTGAAGGTGTCGTAGGCGATAGCACCTGGCACCATTTTGTCGCCAATGATGAAGGTCGGGGTGCTCTGGATGTTGCGACGCAGCGCTTCGGCGCGGTTCCCCTTGATCCGGCCTAAGTGCTTGGCCTCGTCGACGCAGGATTGCCAGGTGGACACGTCGAGCCCGATTTCCTTGGCGTAGCCCTTCATCACCTTGACGGGGTCCTTGGTGGCCTGCGTGTTCCAGTCGTTCTGTCCCTCGAACAGGCGATCGTGCATCTCCCAGAACTTGCCCTGATCGTTGGCGCACGCGGCGGAGTTCGACGCGGCCCAGGTGTTGCGGTGCATGTCGAGCGGGAAATCGTAGTACGTGAAGGCGACTTGACCGGTGGCGATCAATCGTGCCCGGATGTCCGGCTCGGTGACGGTCGCGAACTGGCCACACGATGGGCATTCAAAGTCGCCGAATTCGATAATCTGCACAGGCGCATCGGCCTTACCAAAGAGGTACCCCTGGGCGGCACCGGCCGGCACGTTCGGGTCGACGGTGACAGCCTTGGAGCCCTTGCCGTTGGCCAGGTATGCAATCGCGGCAATGCCAATGACGGCGATAACAACGAGAATGCCGACAAAGTTGCCCGACGTGTTCGGCTTGACGGTCTGCTTGGCCACGGTGGTTCCTCAATGGGTACGGGACGTGGGAGGAAAATAGCGTCTTGGCGTATCGCTGAACAGTCGGCGTCCCTCCCGCCTGGGCGAGACCCGAGCCAACGGGAATCTAAGATTCTGCGTATTTCCAGCGGGAGACGTGGTACTGTTTCGCAACTGCCCCGGGGGACGGCGCGACCTCGACATCGGCGAAACGCGACCCCCATAGGAATGAAGGCCCGGACCGCTTAGATTATTGATGCTCCACTCAACCTTACACGCTATTCAATGAATCATAAGAAGCCCAGCAAGGCGCCCCGTCGGGTTTCGACGGAGCCCACTCCGTTCGAGCAGGCGCGGGACGAGCTATTCCAGCACATCATGCGGTGCGACGTTGTCGGATCCGTGCTGGACGAGCAGAAGATGTGGTTCGACGAGACGATGGCCTACATGGCGGAGCGCTATCACGAACTTGCCGCCGGCGAGCTGTCCGACCTCCGGACCCTTGGCGAGCGCTTCTCGCAGCCCGCCAAGTCGCAGCAGCAGGCTATCGCTTAAGTTCTGGCGGTTCGTAGCACTGACGGGAGAACGGGAGGCCTCCACACGGACGCCTCCCGTTTATGCATCGTGGATCGGCAGTGCCGTGACCCCCTACCGCCCGTTGACCCGCGCGCGGCGGAGGACGACACTCAGTCGCAGTCCGTCTCCGATTGACCCCTCCACCGCGCTGCGCCAGCGCCCGGTCGTCGGTCCTTCACGACCGACCACCAGCATCACGAACGGCTGCCACTCAGCGCCGTCGTGCACGGCCGTCAGTCCACCGCCCGCGTACCAGCCCACGCGTTGCTCGGCGAAGGGGTCGAAGAGGAATCGCGCGGTAAAATCGGCACGGGCGCTGGACGTCGTCGTCCCGTCACGTTGCCGTACGCCCACTGCTCCGTCGACGCCGACTCGGACGTAGTAGCCGGCCGGGACGTTCACTCCCGCGCCCAGCAGGAACCCGGTGCCACCATTGCTACCACGATCGCTGTGTCCGACATCCGCGCGCGCCTGCCACTGCCTTGTGGGATTGAAGGTGAAGTCCTGCGCCTCCCCCCAGGCAGGGAACAGCGCGAGGGAGACCAGCGCGCTGGAGACCAGCGCGCAGGCCACGGCGACGAAACGCACCGGAAGGCTCAGTGGCGCGCCCGCGCCTGGTAGAGCGCGGCCGTGTAATCGACAATCGCATACAGTGACACGACCCCCACGCAGATCAGGAGTGGCGTCATGAGCCGCGGCGCCACGTAAATCGCGGCGAGCGTTGCGCCCTGGAACACCGTCACCAGCTTCCCCGCAGCACGGGATTGGAACGGCACGGCGCGGAGCCATGGAATCGACTTGGCGGTCAGAAAGCCAACCGCTGTCATGAAATCGCGCGAAATGAAGACCGCGTACTGCCATGTCTGCAGCGTCTGGTCAAAGAGTAAGCAGCAGACGACAGCGAACACGAAAAATCGATCCGCGATGGCATCGATGAGTGCCCCCCACTTCGTGACGGTGCCGCGCGTGCGTGCGATGTACCCATCGAGGAAATCCGTCGTTGCCGCCCCTGCGATCAGGAGGAGCCGCTGCTCGCGCCCCTCGAGCAGCACAAACAGCCCAGCCATCCCGAGTCGCGAAAGCGAAATCAGGTTCGGCAGGTTCGCCAATGGCTCGCGCGGTCGCATGCGGAATGGTAGCAGATGTACGCGGGCGCTTGCCAGCACCCGAGGACGTCCCTAGCTTCGCGGGAAGTGCGTTCACCCTTCGCCATCCTGCACGCCATGACTGATTTCATCGAACTCCTGCGTCCAATCGCGATTTTCCAAAATCTCGACGACGGCGAACTGGCCCAGTTTGCCGAGATCTGCAGAATACAGGAGTACCAGAGCGGGGAGGTGATTTTTCGTGAAGGCGAAGCGGGGAATCGGCTCTACCTGATTGTCGCCGGCGAAGTGCGGATCAGCCGCGACATCCCCGGGAGCGGGGAGGAAGCGCTCGCGGTACTCAAGGCCGGCACACTGTTCGGGGAGATGGCCGTGTTCGACCACAGCGAGCGGAGCACGGACGCATTCTCACATGGTGGGACTCAGGTGCTCACAATCTCGCGTACGGAATTCGACATGGTGCTCGATTTCGATCGCGACATTGCGCACAAGGTGCTGCGCGCCGTGGTGCAACTCCTGTCGTCCCGGCTGCGCTCGACGAACGATTCGCTCCGTTCGTTCCTCGCGATGAGCATTTTCTAGGCGTGGTCGCTCGCCCATGATCGAAGCGCACGGACCGCCACCGCTCACACACCGGACCGCCGATTTTCGGGGTGCGCCTGCGGCGTTCCTGCGGGACGGGAACGCGGTTGCTGGACTCTTGCTCTCCGCCGCGGGTGCAGCGGGACTCGCGACCTTCGAGCCGCCGCTGATCCGGACATTGCCGCGCGAAGGGATTGCGGTCGTAGTGCTCCTCGACCTCGGGCACATGAGCGTACACACGATCCCGGCCCGCGAGCTCCTCGTGCTCGATCTCCTTGTTCCGGCGGGGCGCGATCCACAAAAGGCGGTGGACGTTTTTGTCCGAAAGCTGGGCGTGACAGAATCACGCACGGCACGTCTCGACCGCGGCTAAGCCGCGCTAAGCCGCGCTACAGCGTCCGCTCAGACGTGACGTCCAGCCCCGCGAATGACAGCGGTCACGCGACGCAAAGGGTCAAAATACCGACGCGCGCACGCCAGCAGATCTGATGCCGTTGCCGAGCGAATGCGGTCGTCGTACGCCGCAATCTCCTCGAGCGACCGACCAAAGAGCCAGGCATCGGCGAGATCACCGGCCACCGCGGCAGCGCTCTCACGGCGGATGGCCCAACTCCCGCGCAGATACGTCTTCGCTTGCTCGAGCTCCTTGGCCGTGACTGGCGACTCGCACAGCTTCGCGAACTCTGCCAGCAAGCCGCGTTCAGCCTGCTCCAGCTTCTCCGGCGACATCGCGATGTACGCCGCGAACGCGCCACCAGTTCGGCGGACAATCGGAGCCGCCATCACTGAGTACGCGAGCGACTGCCGATCGCGAAGCTCGTCGAAGAATCGTCCGCCCAGTCCGCTCGCCACCGATGCGATTAACGACGCCGCGGTCCGCGCGTCCTCGTCGCGAGCGGGACCCTCAAACAGAATCGCGAGTGCGCTTTGTGCCTTGTCGCGCGATTCCTCTCGCCGTGGCACCTGGTCGGGCCAGACGGCGCGCGTGCCCTTGGGGTCAGCCCCAATCCGCATGCGACCAAAGGCTCGCCCCGCAAGCGCGGCCGCATCGTCGGGGTCCATATCTGCCACGACAACCACAGCTCCCGACGATTCCAGCACATTCGCCCGATGGAAGCCCATCAGATCTTCGGGGGTCATGCGCGCGAGCGTCTCTTCGGTGCCGATCACCGACCGTCCGTACGGATGACCGGCCCAGGCCGATTCCTGCGCCAGGCGCATGGGCCAGCGGTACATGTCGTCGCGCATCGACGCGAGCGACGCCAACACGACCGCCCGCTCCGCCTCGAACGCCTCTACCAAGAACGACGGGCGCTGCACCACATCCCCAAGCAGTTCCGCAGCCTCGGCCATCTGGCGCACGGGCACCGACAGCGTGAACTGCAGCGCATCATGCGATGCCGACGACGAGAGGACGCCCCCCAGAAACTCGGCGTCTTCAGCCAATCGCTGTCTCCCGCGTCGTTCCGTGCCCGTGATCGCGGTACGCGCCACCATCGAGGCAAGCCCCGCCTGCGACGGGGCGTCGACGCTCGAACCGCCGCGTGCAAACCACCCCAGATATCCGATAGCGCCACTGCGACGCTGCACGAGCACTGGAATCCCCTCCGCCGTGCGATACACGCGAACTTCACCCTCGACGCGATCGAGCGTCACAGACCGTGAGGGCGACACCGGCATCGGTGCCCCCGGACGTGTTGCCGCGGCAAGCGGCGTTGGCCGCTCGGCGTCGAGTTGCTCACGCATCGTAGCCGCGTCACGCGCGAATACGGGAGCATGAGCCGGCCGATACGCAACGAGACCACCCTGTTCAGGGGTGAGGTAGCGCTGTGCGACTTCCGCAATCGTCGCAGCGTCCGTCGAGAGTAACGCGTCCAGATAGTCCCCCGCACGCGCCCAGCCGCCGAGCAGTTCCCATGACGCCAGGTGATTCGCCTGTCCTTCCATCGTCTCGAAGCGCCGTAGCCAGCGCGCTTCGAGCACGCGACGCGCCCGGTCCACTTCAGCGGTGGTCACTGCCCCTTCACGCACGCAGCGGATCTGATCCCACGCGGCGCACGCGGCCGACACTGCGAGCTCAGGACGCGCCGAGATGTGCAGCGTGAACACCCCCAGTTCGGTCGGGGTATAGTTCGCGCTGTTGACCGAGGAGGCGAGCCGCCGCTCGCGCACGCCGCGGTAGAGTCGTGACGCGCGACCACTCGAGAGCACGGCGCTGGCGAGATCGAGCGCTGGGGTGTCCGGATGCAACAGGGCCGGTGTACGCCAGCCGAATACCATCTCCGCCTGCTTGATGTCGCCAGACAGCTCACGGTAGCGAAACGCGGGCGCAGCCTCCGCGCGCTCCATAAGCTCCGCGTGCTCCGCGGGGCCCGGGGTCCGCACCACCGGCGCATCGGCTAGGCTCCCGTAGTGCTGTGTGACGAGCGCGAGCGCTGCCTCGGGGTCGATATCGCCGACGATAGAGAGTACCGTGTTCGACGGGCGATAGAAGTTGCGATAAAAGCGCTCGACATGCTCATGTTCGATCCTGCGCAGTCCAGCTTCGCGTCCGATGCGCCAGCGACGCATCCGATGCCGGTCGTGCAACAACTCGAACAGCGTCTCCGTGGCCACTGCCGTCGGATTATCCTGCTTGCGCTTGGCTTCCTCGATGATCACCTCAAGCTCGCGCGCGAGCTCGCCGGCGTCGATCAGCGAGTTGGCATACGCATCGGCCTGCACCGCGAGGCCCGCCGCGAACCCGGTCGACGGGAGCACCGCGTAGTAGTGCGTGTGATCGTAGATCGTGCCGGCATTGAGATAGCCGCCATTCGCCTTCGTGACCCGCGCGATTTCGCCGACGCCGAGCGATGGCGTCCCCTTGAAGTACATATGCTCAAGGACGTGCGCGATTCCGACGATGTCGTCAGTCTCATCGAAGTAGCCCGCCTTCACGTAGGTAACGATCGCCACCACAGGCGCTGATCGGTCCTGACGGACCAGCACCCGCAGTCCGTTTGGGAGCACGTGACGGCGGACGCTCTCGGGAGGAATCGCAGTATCGAGCAGCGCCATGGACCCGTGAATCAGCTGATCAGGTGATCAGGGACCGACGGCGCAGGATCAGCGTCCCGAGCGCGAGGCATGCGAGGCCGTACCCTACCACATGCAGCACCGATCCGCTTCCTGTGGATTGCCCGGCGTACAACGCCGAGCGAGCCGCATCGAGTCGGTCCACGGGCGGGAGCGCTTTCACAATCGGAAGGAGCCACGAGGGGAGTGGACTCTCCGGCTGCATCGACGCCATGCTGCGCAGGATATTGGAGACCACCCATCCGAGGATCAACAGCGCGCCATCGAACCGCGTCACCGACGAGCACAGATAGCCGATCCCACCAACAAGGATCCAGGTGAGCGCAGCCGCTTCCATTGCGCCCACAACCGGAATCGTCGTGGTGAACAGCTGTAACAGCACCGCCAAGGCCCCGCCTAGGAGCACGAGCACTACGCCGTACACCGCCCACTGCTGCAGGTAATAGAACGGCACCACCACCGGCTTCGAGAACACGAAGCGCACGTGTCCGTGCTGTCGATCGGCACTGCTGATCGCGTTCACCCCCAGAAAGGCGGCGAGCGGAAAGAACAGGTCCGACGCCTGCTTCAGCACTGCGCGAGCACTTGCGGCGCCCATCTCGGTCGACCAGTCGAGAGGCACGAGGCCACGCGAGGACATGTACACGGTCATCCCGCCGATGAAGAGTGCGAGGACCGCCGGCACCGAGGCTTTTTGCAACAAAAAGTCGCCGGCCTGATAGCGTGCGTAGCGTAGCATGCCTGAGCGAATCATGTCCCACCTCCAATGGCAGAACGGAAGGCTGTCTCGAGAGCACTTTCACGTGGGAACACCGCAGCAATCAGTGCGCCCCCTGCGATCGCCGTGGCGAGCCCTGCGTTGAGTGTTGGTAGATCCACCGCGCCGACGTCGACATCGCCACTCGTGGCGAGGGTCGCACCCGGGAACGCCGCCAGCACCGCGTCGTGGCCTGTCACCGCGCGGATACGATAAGCGACCGACGACATCGCGACGCCCGTCGTCCCACCGACCGTGACGACACGCTGGATCTGCCCACGGTCCACGATGGCAACGCGGTCGCAGATCCGTTCGAGTTCATCGAGATTGTGCGAGGCCACGACAATCACGCGATCCGGACGACGCATCGCCGCGACAATCTCGCGGAAGCGAGCCGTCCACACGGGATCAAGTCCGTGCGTGGGCTCATCGAACACGACGAGCCGCATATCGTCACGCAGGAGCGCCTGGGCGATGCCCACGCGCTGCAAATTCCCTTTTGACAGTGCCTTGAGGCGCTTCCGCCGATGCTCACCAATCGCGAGCGTCTCAATCACGCGGTCGACGGCGGCAGGAAGCGCAGCTGCTGGAACATCCGCGAGCGTGCCGAGACGATGCAACGCGTTCTCGACCGTCCAATGCATCGGGAGCGTCATGAGCTCGGGGACATACGCCACACCGTGCGCTTCGACGAACGCTCGAGGCTCCATCCCCTCCACCCGTAGCGTGCCCGAGGTTGGACGCAGAAACCCGAGTACCATCGCAAGCAGGGTGGTCTTCCCCGCCCCGTTTGGTCCGGCAATGCCGAGGACCTCCCCTGGGGCAATATCCAGTGAGATATCGTCCACCGCACGCACCGTGCGGCCAAGGAGCGCGCGGTACTCGCACGTGACACTTCGGAAGGCAATCATGCGTGTGCTCCGCAACCTCGATGATGAATGTGTCCCACGATCAGCGCACGATCCGCAGCATGCCCGCGTCCGCACTGCCCCGAATGAACGCCTCGGCGTCCGAAGCCGAAATCAGCATGCCGGTCAGCGAGAACCCGCGCCGGGCCTCCGCCTGCATGAACTCCTCGACGCTCCGTCCCGGCTGCGCAGCCCCTTCGCGCATCTGCTCCACAATCTGCGCCCAGCTCCCTTCGTAGCGTCGGCCGTCGCGTCCGATCACGTCGTGCGCAACCTCGCCCCCCTGCTCCACGGCGAGCTCGGCGAGCAAGGTGCCAAAGAGTTCCAGCTGATGGCGCGCTTCGTCCTCAGCCCGTGTGTTGGCGGCCGCCTCGATCTCTCCGAGCATCACATCGATATCGTCGGGCGCCTCGTTCAGCTCGGCGAGTCGCTCGTCCCACGGGACGAGCAAGGCATCATCGTCGGCGAGACGCTGCGAGCTCTTCTTGAGTTCCATCAGGCGCCAGATGCCGAGCTCATCCCAATGGTCCTCCGGGAGCGTCTTCTCAAACTGATAGAGCGCGGCCTCGTAGTCGCCACGATCGTACAGCACATTGGCGAGATAGATGCGCGCCTCGACGTACTCCGGCTCCAGCGAGAGCGCACGCCGGAGCGTGGCAATCGCCGTCGTATCATGTCCCGATCGATGCTCGATATATCCACGCATCGCGACCGCCTCGGCATTGTCCGGCACCTGCAGCAGCGCAACATCCACAAAGCGCTCGGCGTCCTCCAGAAGACCGTCGCGAAAAAGCGCGCGCGTGACTTGGAGCATCAACTCAATGTCGTCCGAATACCCGAGCTCGAGAATCCGGTTGAACGTCTTGATCGAGGCCGCAATCTGACCGAAGCGTAGGAGTGTCTCGGCAAGCCCTGCGAGCGCATCTTCGTGATCAGGATCGAGGACGAGTGCTTCCTCAAAGCTGCGACGTGCCCACGCAAACTCGTCGCGGGCAAGGCGGGCGTAGCCGAGGCCAACGTGGAGCTCTACCGCTGTGGGGTAGAGCCCGAGACCTTCGCGCAGGGTGACGAGGGCATCATCGTAGTTGCCCTCGTTGTAGAGCTGGTGCGCGCGCTCGTCGTATTCCTCAGAACTCAGGAAGGAAGACGCCATATTTCGCCTGACCTCCAGCTCGGGTGTTCGTACGGAATCGTAACCGGTTGCGTTGATGAATCAAGAGCGCGCGAGCGCAAGTGCGAGCGCAAGTGCGAGCGCAATCTCCGCCGCCAGCGCGGCGTTGGCTTCGAGGAGCGCGAGGTTGGCGGTGAGTGACCGCCCGCCGGTCTCTCGCTCGACCGCGGCAAGCAGGAACGGCGTGACCGCGGCCCCACGAACGCCAGCGGCCCGTGCCGACTCCAAGGCGTGTGCCACCGCCGATTCCACTAGGTGGTGATCGAGCGCGGCCTCCGCGGGCGGTGGTTGCACCACGAGCACCGCCGAGGGACGTCCGAGCGCGCGCGCCGCGCGGTACGCCGCCGCGATCTGCGCGGCGGACTCGGCCACGGCCGGTACCTTGAGCCCCGTACGAGGCGTGAAGAACCCCGGGAACTCATCGGTGCGATAGCCAATAACCGTCACCCCGAGCGTTTCGAGACGCTCGAGGGTCGCGGGCAGGTCAAGAATCGACTTGGCCCCAGCGCAGACGGTGATGACAGGGGAGCGTCCGAGCTCGGACAGATCCGCTGACTCGTCGAAGGGCGCGTCGCGGTGCACCCCGCCGATGCCACCCGTCGCGAACACCGGGAGCCCCGCCGCCGTGCAGAGAGCAAGCGACGCGGCGACGGTTGTGGCGCCGTCGGCTCCGGTGGCTATGGCCCACGGCAGGTCGCGGGCGGAGACTTTGGTAATCCCAGTACGAGCGAGAAATCGCTCGAGATCCGCTCCCTCGAGCCCGATGGTCGGGATCCCGCGCACCAGGGCCGTTACTGCCGGGAGAGCCCCCCGTTCGCCGACGGCGCGCCGCATCCGCTGGTCGGCCTCGCGATTGGCGGGAATCGGCAGCCCCTGCGCGAGCACTGAGCTCTCGAGTGCAACAATCGGCTGCCGTTCTGCAAGGGCGCGCTGCACGTCAGGGTGCAGGCGCACACTGGCGGAGTGGACTGGAGAAGTTGTCACCTGCGCACGATAGTCAGTGCGCAGGTCGCCGACAACGCATCACGACGGGTCGTCGAACTCCTCAGCCTTGCGGGTCGCGACGAGCTCGCGCTCGCGGGCGTCCGGATCGAACACCGCCAGGAGTCGCACCGTCTCGCCGGGGTAGATATCGAAAGTCTTGCCACTGTCCCGCTTCACGACAATCTCGTGCCCGTCCTCGAACCGCAGCACCAGGTTCGGGTATTCGGTGTTGACATACTGTTTGCGGAGCTTCTGCGGTGCTTGAGGCATTGGCAAGGAGGACTGAAGGAATGCGAGAAGGTACGCCCCCGCGAGGACGCCGTCCAGTACAGACCTACGTGACCACCGGCTTGGAACCGGCAAAGCGCTGCCACGCCCGAGATTGGAGGATATCGTCGATTTCGTCCACGACGCGCGCTACCTCAGCGTCGGTTGTATAAAAATGCGGCGCGACGCGAATCCCAGCGCCCGGGCGATAGTCGATCACCACATCACGCTCGAGCAGCGCCTGCGCAACCTCAGCGCCGTGCGGCACATCGAACGCGACGGTGCCGCCCCGCCGTGCGGCGTCGCGCGGTGCATGCACGCGGTACCCGCGCGCATCGGCCATCGCGATGAGCATGGCGGTCTGGCGCATCGACTTCTCACGGATCGCGGCAAGTCCAGCGCGTGCAATCACACGTGGCCCCTCCGCATTGGCGAAGAACGCCGGAATCACCGGTGTGCCGCCGAGCCATCGGGCGGCCCCGCCGGCGTACTCCATCTCGTCGGCGAAAGCGAACGGTTGGGCGTGCGCCTGCCACCCTGTGAGTGCCGGCGCAAAGCGGGCGCTCGCGGTCGGCGCGGCATAAAGAAAGCAGCCGCCCGGGCCTCCGCAGAGCCACTTGAGCACGCCGCCCGTGAGGAAGTCGGCGCCGTTGGCTTGCACGTCCACCGGCATCACCCCGACAGAGTGATATGCATCCAAGGCAACGAGCGCGCCCATCCGATGCGCGTGCGCGGTGATCCGTGTGACGTCCATGACATATGCGGAGCGGAACAGGACATGCGAGATCGCGACCAGTGCGGTGCGCTCATCGATGGCCGCACATAACCGATCTTCATCGATAGACAACCCGTCGTCACTCGGCACCACGACCACGCGCGCGCCGAGCTTGGGTGCGAGTTCGTCGAACACATAGCGCACGCTCGGAAAATCGAGCGCCGTCATCACAATCGTGTCGCGGCCGTTCCGGAAATCGAGGGCCGAGAGGATCGCCGCCTGTGCCATGCTGACCGTCGGCACCATCGCGACCTCGCCCGGACCGGCCCCGATGAGCGGTGCGATTTCGTCGCCCAACGCGAGGGGCATCGACCACCATCCCTTGGCCCAGGCGCGCACACCATGCGTGGCCCACTGATCGGCGTATTCCGCCAACCGCTCGGGCACAGTGCGTGGCATCGCGCCCAGTGAGTTCGAGACCAGGTAGGTGCAACGCTCGAGAATCGGAAACTCGTCGCGGAAAGCGAGCAATGCGTCGTGAGAGGGCATGCGACATCAGTGAGGGGGATGATCGAAAAAGCTATCGCCGGGATCGTCTCCCCGCATCGTACCTTCTGGCGTCAGCTACTCGTCAATACAACAAGATACCGCGACACCTCCCCCGCGATTGCATCTACCCTGACCTCTTCTTTGCTCCCCGAGCGCATCTCCCTCGTCCTCGGCGGCGGTGGACTCAAGGGATTCGCCCATATCGGGGTCATTCGAGCGCTCGAAGAGCGCGGGATTCGACCCACACTGGTCGCGGGTACCAGCATCGGCGCGCTGATTGCCGCGGCGTATGCGGGAGGAATGTCGGTCGACGAGATGGAACGACGTGCGCTCGCGCTCAGCAGAGATGATCTCTTCCAGATTGACCATCTGCACATGATCACGAAGCGGATGCTCGCACCATCGCTCTACCTCGCGGGTCCGCTGGAAGCCCTTGTTGAAGCGATTGTCCCGGCGACCACCTTTCGGCGTCTCGAGACCGCACTCCTCGTCAACACCGTCGACTTGGAGCGCGGAACGCAGGTCGTCTGGGGACTGCCCGGGCTCCAGGACGTCCCGGTCGCCGATGCCGTCTATGCGTCGTGCGCGCTCCCGGGCTTCTTTCCCCCACGCGTCATCCAAGGGCGCACCTGCGTCGACGGCGGCGTGATGGAAAATCTCCCGCTCAGTATTGCCACGCAGGGGGTCGACGCGGTCATCGGCATCGACGTGGGCAGCACCAGCATTGCGCAGGCGCGTCGCATCAAAGACAAAGGGTTCGCCGCAATCTTCATGCGCTCAGCCCAAACGATGATGCATGCCCTGCAAACACTGCAAATCGCCGACTGGTCGGGCCCGCCCCTGATGCTGGTGCAGCCGGATGTCACGAACGTCGGACTGTTCACCTTCAACCACACCGCACGGCTCATTAAGGCCGGGCACAGCGCTGCGAGCGCCGCGCTCGATGAGATTGGCGATGCCCTCCGTTCATCTGGGGGCGTCTATCCCGTGCGCGAGGTCGAACTCTCGGTCGACCGTGCGCGTTGTATTGGCTGTCGTCTCTGTGCCTCGCTCGCCCCAGATGTCATGACGATGGACGACACAGGACACGCGGTGGTGATGGAGCCGCGCCTGACCTGGTCGAGGGCCGACGGTGCGTTCGTGCACCAATGCCCAACCGACGCGATCACCGCCGAGACCGTCCGGAATGGGGTGCGCCGCCCCACGATGAAGCGCCAAGTGCTTGACGATTGACCGAAAGTTCGCCACGGTAGTGTACCCTCTCAGACACCCGGAACTCTTCATGCGCATCCGTTCGCTTCCGATTGCCCTGTTCGTCCTTGCATCGCCGTTCGCCCTCACACTTTCGGCGCAGCAGCAACGCCCGATGAGTTTTATGGACGTACAGGAAATGCGCACGGCTGCCGCACCTGCGGTCAGTCCTGACGGCAAGTGGATGCTGTACACGCTGACGACGCCCGATTGGAAGGCGGCGAAACGTCAATCGGATCTCTATCTCGTCTCGGTGAAGGACGGGCTCCCGTCCACACGGCAGCTGACCTTCACCAAGGACAAGGACGAGGGGCCGGGGCGGTGGGTGTCCGAAAGCGGCTTCGTCTTCTCGAGCAATCGTGACGCGGCCACAGGCGCAGCGGCGGCGGCCGCGGCGGCAGTCGCGGCAGCGCCCGCGGCCGGTGGTCGCGGTGGTGCCGCTGCAGGCGGCGGGAACCAGCTGTACGTCATGCGGACCGATGGCGGTGAAGCTCGGAAGCTCACCGACGTCGCGGGCGGTGTGGGTCAGTTCGCGGTCACGCGCGACAACAAGTGGCTCGTGTACGCCGCAGGACGCGCTGAGGCGACGCAACTGTGGGGCATCCCGGCGAACGCGCTGGAAACCCCCGCCGTGCAGCTCACCCGCGGCTCGACCCCGGTCCAGAACTGGCAGTTCTCCAAAGACGGCACCAAAATCTTCTACCTCTCGCCGGACACGGTCCAAGGCGACGAACGGCGGCGCACCGATGCGAAGTTCGGCGTGAAAATTCGCAACGCCGTCGAGCCGCGCGTGCACCTCTACGTGTTCGACTTCCTGAGTCGCAGCAGCAAGCGGCTCACGAACGACGTCAACTACAGCGTGACGGGCTTCACCATTTCTGACGACGCCAAATTTGTCGGGTTCAATGCCTCACGCGACGATCGGAACTGGCGCGGCACGCTCGAGGAACGCGACGCCGCCGACCTCTACCTCCTCGAAATCGCCAGCGGGAAGGTCGAGCGCCTCACCAACAACCTCGAGCTCCCCGAGGGCGCACTGAGTTTCTCGCCAGACGGCAAGTGGATTGCATACAGCACGCCCGACGACGGGAAGTTCATGCACCTCGAGAAGACCTACCTGCGGGCGCTGGCCGGTGGGCCGTGGCGCAAACTCGGCGCGGGCTACGACGGCCCCGTGACCCCAGGGTGGTGGAGCGACGACAGCAAGACCATCTACTCGCGCGAAGGAATCAAGGCCACCACGCAGGTCGTAGCCATCGATGTGGCAACTGGCAAGGTGAAGCCGGTAACGAGCGTGAAAGGAAGCGTGACGGTCGCGCGTGACGAAGTCAGCAACACACTCCTCGTCACCTACACTGACCCAAAGACGCCCAGCTCGCTCTACACCGTCCCGACGATCGAGCAGATCACCGATCGTGCCAAGTGGGTCCGGCTGACCGACGCCAATCCGCAGGTCGCGCAAGTCGCGCTCGGCGAGGAGTCGGAGATCACCTGGAAATCCAATGACGGTACCTCCGTCGGCGGCGTGCTGCTGAAACCCGTTGGCTACGTGCTCGGGCAGAAATATCCGCTCATCGTCTCGATCCATGGCGGACCAGCCGCCGCCGACGAACTGACCTTCAACGGTGGCTACGGCGCGCAGGTCTACGCCGGCGCCGGCTACATGGTCCTGATGCCGAACTATCGCGCCAGTACCAACTACGGCGACGCGTTCAAGACGGAAACCCAAGGCGACTACTTTACCAAGGGCTATCAGGACATCATGACTGGCGTCGATTACTTGATCGCCCAGGGCATGGTCGATGCGAACCAGATGGGCGTCCTCGGCTGGAGTGCCGGCGGCCACTACTCCAACTGGATCGAGACCCACACCACGCGCTTCAAGGCGATCTCCTCCGGCGCCGGCGTTGCGAACTGGGTCTCTATGTACGGCCAGTCCGATACGCAGCGCCTCCGCCAGTGGTATCTCGGCGACAAGATGTTCTTTGAAGGGAACGAGTACGAGAACTGGTGGAAGCAGTCGCCGATTGCCACAATCAAGAACGCCAAGACCCCGATGTTGATTCACGTCGTGGACGGCGATCCGCGCGTGCCGCGTCCGCAGAGCGAAGAAATGCACATGGCGCTCAAGCGGGTCGGCGTCCCCACCGAGTTCTTCGTGTACCCTGGCAACACCCACGGTATTCCCGAGGCGCGCGACCAGTACACCAAAGCCATGTCCGAGTTCGACTGGATGGAAAAGTGGGTGCGCGGCAAGCCCGTGTCGTTTGACTGGAAGGAACTGCTCAAGACGCTCGACGCACCGACACCGCGTATCCAGCCCTGAATTGGGGCGGCAACAGGAAGGGCGCCGGGGGCCGCGTGCTGGTAGCGGCTCCCGGCGCTGTTGTTAGATTTCCCTTCAGCCTAGGCGACGTGCACCGGCCACGTGTTCCATGCGTGCGCTCGGCAAACCGCGGCGCCTAGTGGCTCAGGCGATCATCCACGTCCGTGCCTACGTGCACCGGGCGACGATCATGAGATCGACATGACAACCAGTAATAGCTTCGGAAGCCGCGCATCACTCGCCGTGGACGGGAAGTCGTACGTCATCCACCGCTTGGACGCGCTCGCCAACCTCCCCGGCAACACCATCGCCCGGCTCCCCTTCTCGCTCAAGATTCTCCTCGAGAATCTGCTGCGGAACGAGGACGGCGGCTTTGTAAAATCCGATGATATCACCACGATGGCCAGCTGGAACGTCAAGGCAACCATCGACAAGGAAATCGCGTTCCGCACCGCGCGCGTGCTACTCCAGGACTTTACCGGCGTCCCCTGCGTGGTGGATCTCGCCGCCATGCGCGACGCGCTCGCCGCGCTCGGTGGCGATGCCACCAAGATCAATCCGCTGCAGCCGGTCGACCTGGTCATCGACCACTCGGTCCAGGTCGACGAGTACGGCACCGATGCGGCGTTCATGATCAACACGAATCTCGAGTACGAGCGGAACGTCGAGCGCTATCAGTTCCTGCGCTGGGGCGGACTCGCCCTCAAGAACTTCCGCGCCGTCCCGCCGGGTACCGGCATCTGCCATCAGGTGAATCTCGAATACCTCGGGCAGGTGGTCTTCGTCAACCCAGAAAGTGGCGAGGCGTACTGCGACTCGCTCGTCGGCACCGACAGCCACACCACGATGATCAACGGCCTCGGCGTGCTCGGCTGGGGTGTCGGAGGCATTGAAGCCGAAGCGGCAATGCTCGGCCAGCCGGTGTCGATGCTGATTCCTGAGGTGGTGGGCTTCAAGTTGCATGGCAAGCTCCCCGCCGGTGCAACGGCCACGGACCTCGTGCTCACCTGCACCGAGATGCTCCGCAAGAAGAAGGTCGTGGGCAAGTTCGTCGAGTACTTCGGCGATGGACTCGCGGGGCTTTCGCTCGCCGATCGTGCGACGATTGCCAACATGGCTCCTGAGTACGGCGCCACGATGGGCTTCTTCCCCGTGGACGACGAAACGCTCAAGTATCTCCGCCTCTCGGGCCGCAGCGAACATCATGTGAAGCTCGTGGAAGCGTACACCAAGGCGCAGGGACTCTTCCGCGAACAGGGAATGCCGGATCCGATCTTCTCCGACACCCTCGAGCTCGATCTGTCGACCGTTGTCCCGTCGTTGGCTGGCCCCAAGCGTCCGCAGGACCGCATTGCACTGACTGGCGTGAAGGCGAACTACGAAGCCTCGCTCAAGGCGCACAACGAGACGATGGCGCAGACCGCCGCGAGCAAGGGACAGCCCGCGCCGGTCTCGACGCCACAGCATCTGGCGCACCGCGACCGTGAGTTCGATCTGATCGACGGCGCCGTGGTGATTGCGGCCATCACGAGCTGCACCAACACCTCCAACCCGAGCGTCATGCTCGCGGCGGGGCTCGTGGCGCAGAAGGCGGTCGCGAAGGGACTCACTAGCAAGCCCTGGGTGAAGACCTCGCTGGCCCCAGGCTCCAAGGTCGCCAAGGATTACTTCGAGAAGGCCGGCGTTCAGTCCTCGCTCGACGCGCTGGGCTTCCAGATCGCGGGCTACGGCTGCACCACCTGCATCGGGAACTCGGGACCGCTCCCCGAAGTGATCAGCAAGGGAATCGACGACGGCAAGCTCACTGTCGCCGCGGTGCTCTCGGGCAACCGGAACTTCGAAGGACGCGTCAATCCGCAGACGCGCTTCAATTATCTCGCCTCGCCGCCGCTCGTCGTGGCCTACGCCCTCGCGGGACGTATGGACATCGACTTCGAGCTCGAAGCGATTGGCACCGGCACTGACGGGCAGCCCGTCTTCCTCCGCGACATCTGGCCGTCGTCCAAGGAAGTCGAGGACGTTGTGCTCAGCTCCGTAAAGCGCGAGTATTTCGAAAAGCAGTACGCCGACGTGTTCGGCGGTGACGAACAGTGGAAGGCGATCCCGGTCCCCACCGGCAGCCGCTACACGTGGGATGATAAATCCACTTACGTCAAGCACCCGCCGTACTTCGAAGGCATGACGATGACGCCCCCGGGCGTGCAGCAGATCGCCAACGCCCGCGTGCTCGGCATGTTCGCCGATTCGATCACCACCGACCATATCTCACCGGCGGGTTCGATCGCCGAGAAGTCGCCGGCCGGTGTGTGGCTCAAGTCGCTCGGCGTCGAGAAGAAGGACTTCAACTCGTACGGCGCGCGCCGCGGCAACCACGAAGTGATGATGCGCGGCACCTTCGCCAACATCCGCCTCAAGAACGAACTCACCCCCGGCATGGAAGGGTGGTGGACGCGCACGGCGGAAGGCGCCGAGCCGACCAGCTTCTTTGAGGCGAGCGAGTCGTACAAGAAGAGTGGCACGCCACTCGTGATTATTGCCGGTAAGGAATACGGCACCGGCTCCAGCCGCGACTGGGCCGCCAAGGGCACCATGCTGCTCGGCGTTCGTGCAGTCATCGCCGAAAGTTTTGAGCGGATCCATCGCTCGAACCTTGTGGGCATGGGGGTGATTCCGTGCGAGTTCACGAACGGGGAGACGCGGCAGTCGCTTGGCCTCACCGGTTTCGAGCACATCACGATTGAGGGGATGAGTGAGACCATGTCCCCGCGTGCGGCGCTCACCGTGCATGCGGTGGCACCGGACGGCACCAAGAAGTCGTTTGCGGTTCGGTCGCGCATCGACACGCCGGAAGAGTTGAACTACTTCCGGAACGGCGGCATCCTGCCGTACGTGTTGCGCAACTTGGCGCGCGCGTAACGCACGCCGCGCCGGACGCGAGACAGGTGGACCACACGGTCGTTATCACCAATCCCGCGTCCGGCCGCGGTCGAGGGGCGCGAATCCTCCCCTCCGTCCGCGCGGCATTTAGCGCTGTAGGCATCACCGATATTCGGACCACCCAACGCGCGGGCGACGAGGCAACCCTCGTCGCCCGCGCGCTCGATGACGGCGCCACCACGATCGTCGCGATCGGTGGTGATGGCACCTGGAGCAAATGCGCGACCGCGCTCGCGCGCAGTGGAGTCGACGCGCGGATTGCGTTTGTGCAGGGCGGCACCGGGAATGATTTCGCGAAAAATCTTCCCGCGCCATCGCGCGACCTGCACGCGATGGCGCGGCTGATCGCTGGGCCATGCACCGAGTGGCGCGTAGACATGGGCCGCGTCGAAAGCGGGCCACGTTCACATTGGTTCCTGAATGTTGCCGGGTTCGGATTCGACGTCGCCGTGCTCGAAGACACGCAACGCGGCAGTGCGCTTTCTGGGAACGCGGTGTATGTCGCCGCATCGCTCAAACACCTGCTGCGCTACCCCGGGTTCGAGCTGGTGAACGACGCGATTTCCTCAGAACGCCGGCATTCGATGATGACGGTCTTCTCCAATGGTCTCAACTTCGGCGGCGCCTTTCGTATTGCCCCGCACGCCCTGGTCACCGACGGCGAGATCGACTGCATACAGATCGGCGATATTCGCGGCCTCGCGCGCATTCCGCTCTTCGCGCGCGCTATCCGCGGGGCGCATCTCTCGCATCGGCAGGTGCTCTCGCGGCGTGCATCGCGCTTTGCCCTGCACTTCTCGGCGCCACCCGCCTTCGAAGCTGACGGCGAGCTCTGCCATGCCGCCGAGTCGGAGGTGGTGGTCCACGCCGTGCGGGGGGCGTTGCGCGTCGTTGCCGCGGCGCCCTGAAACTTCGGGGCCCGTCGCACGCTTAATGACTAGGGGCGTTGCGTGCGCTCCGAATCCGGCCATTATTCAAGAGTTGCTTGCCCGGTCGCCCATTCTCAGGAGTTCATCGATGCGCCGCTTCGCCGTCACGATCCTGCCCCTCGCGTTGACCCTTATTGCCGCGCCTGCGTTTGTACCGGCATCTGCTCAGGCGCAGGACGTCGGGCCAAAGGTCGGCGACGTGGCCCCCGACTTCACCTTGCCTGGTGCCACGAAGGCTGGCGTCACGAGCGCCCCGGTGTCGCTGTCCAAGCTCAAGGGGCAGACCGTCGTCATCGCCTTCTTCCCGAAAGCGCGCACCTCCGGCTGCACCGCCCAGATGACCCACTATCGCGACTTGTGGGCGAGCATGTTCAACAGCGGCAAGGGCATCACCGTGATTGGCGTGAGCGTGGACGCCGACACGACGCTCGCGGCCTGGGCCAAGGAAGCCAACTTCCCGATGCTCTTCGCCAGCGACGCCAACGGCGCCATGGGCAAGGCGTATGGGGCCTTCAACGGATCGATGGAAAACCGGCTCCTCTACATCGTGGGACCGGACGGCAAGATTGCCTCCACCACCAAGCCCTTCAAGCCGATGGTTGAGGATTCCTACACCGAACTCGCCGAGCAGCTCAAGAAAATCACAGGAGCCAAGTGAACCCCACTTTATTCATCCGCATCACCGCCGCCGCGCTACTCCTCGCGCTCCCGGCTGTGACCCCACAAGCGCAAACCATGCCAAAAGTCGGCGACATCGCCCCAGACTTCTCGCTCCCCGGTGCCACCAAGGGCGGGCTGACAGACAAGCCTATTCATCTCTCCGATCTCAAGGGACAGACGGTCGTTCTCGCCTTCTTCCCCAAGGCACGGACCAAGGGCTGAACAGTCCAAATGGAGGCGTACCGTGATCAGTACGCCAAGCTCTTCAATAACGGCAACAAGGTGACGGTCATCGGCATCAGCACCGACGACGACACCGTGTTGGTCAACTGGGCACGGGATAAGAAATTCCCGATCATGTTTGCCAGCGACGCAAAGGGAGACGTGGTGAAACTCTACGACTCCAAAATTCCGCTCATCAATTTCGCAAAGCGCAATGTGTTCGTCGTCGGCCCTGAAGGACGGATCGCCCATGTGATGTCGCCGTTCCGCGAGTTGTCCGCCGATTCCTACGACGAACTCGGCGCGGCGGTGGCTAAAGCATCGGGCAGTACACCATAATTCGGTTATGCCTCCGCTCGAACCAACCTCGCCCGCTGCACACGTAGCGGGCGAGGTTTTTCGTTCTGCGCTGCTCGCCGCCGCTCCCGCGGCGGCGACGCGTAGCGCGCTCAGCCAATCGATCGACGTGCATCCCACTGCACGCATGCGCCGACACTGGATCGTCGCGACCGGCAAAGCGGCCCCCGCGATGGCGCAGGCGACCGCCGAGTTCCTAGCCGAACATCAGCTGCCGCTTGCCGGCGGCCTTATCGTGGCCGAACGCAGCGAACGCAGCGAACGCAGCGAACGCAGCGAACCGGCGCTCCACCCGATACTGCGCCACTGCGTCGGCGACCATCCAATCCCCGGCCCGCAGTCACTCGCGTGCGCCGACGCGCTCGCGGCGCTCAGCGACCAAGTCGCCCCGACCGATGTCGTGATTGCCTTGGTCTCAGGGGGCACGAGCGCCCTCATCGGCGCTCCTGTGGACGGTGTACGCGGCGAGCACCTCGCGGCCCTCAATGCCTTGCTGCTCGAGTCCGGACTCCCGATTCGCGCCATGAACGCGATTCGCAAACGGTTTGCGCGCTGGGGCGCCGGACGCCTCGCCGCGGCCTTCGCGCCGAGCGCCGTTCACCCGATCATTCTCTCCGACGTCATTGGCGACGACCCCGCCGACATCGCCAGCGGCCCATTCAGCGCAGATGCGCTCCGCGCGGCCGACGTCGAACTCATGCTGCGCGAAACCGAACTCGCGCGACGCATCCCCCTCTCGCTCGCCGCCTACCTGGGCGCGGTCCGCAGTGGCGATCGGCCAGAGACGGCCAAGGAAGGCTCCCCGGCACTCGCCCATGTGCGCGCGCCAATCGTCATCGGCAATCGAGCCGCCCTCGAAGCCGCAGCGAGCGCCGCGACCGCGTTGGGGCGCACGGCGCTGCTCTCCAAGGAACCGCTCGCCGGCGAGGCCGAGCAGGCGGGACGCACCCTCGCGCGCGCCGCGTGGTTTGCTGAGCCAGGAAGCTGTCTGATCTCCGGCGGAGAGACGACCGTCGACCTCCCACGTGAGCACGGACTCGGCGGGCGCAACCAACAGTTTGCGCTCGCAGCTGCGATTGAGTTGCACCAGCTCGCGCAGCAAGCGCATCGCGACCCGAGCGCGCGCGGCACACCCACAACGCGCGTCACCATTCTGGCCGCGGGCACCGACGGACGCGACGGCCCCACCGATGCGGCCGGCGCGATTATCGACGAGCGCAGTTGGGGGCGACTCGTCGCCGCTGGGCTCGATCCCAAAACGCACCTACGCCGCTGCGACGCACATTCTGCCCTCGACCGCATTGGCGCGCTGCTCCGCACCGGACCCACCGGCACCAACCTCGCCGACATCGTAGTCGCACTTCGCGACTAACCCCGCTAAATTGCCGACCATGTCCGGCCCTCGACGCGTTACCATAGCCTGTATCCAAGACGCCGTCGCCGGCGACCAATCGACCGCGCGCGCCGCGACGATTGACCGCATCCGCGACGCCGCCTCGAAGGGCGCGCAGATCATCTGCCTCAAAGAACTCTTCAACGCGCCCTACTTCTGTAAATCGTTGCGGCAGGAATACTTCAACCTCGCCGAAGAGATCCCGGGCCCGACCATCGCCGCCCTTGCCACGGTCGCCGCTGAACTCGCGATCGTCCTCATTGTTCCGCTCTACGAACGGCAGGCCGCCGGCATTTACCGCAACTCGGCCGTCGTAATCGACGCCGACGGCACGGTGCTCGGCACCTATCGCAAGATGCACATTCCGCACGACCCGCTCTTCGAAGAGAAGTACTACTTCGCCCCGGGTGACGCGGTCAACGAAGGTGCAGGCACCGCGGGCGGATTCAAAGTTTGGAAAACACGCTACGCCACCATTGGCGTGCTGATCTGCTGGGACCAGTGGTATCCCGAGGCGGCGCGCATCACGTCGCTCCTCGGTGCCGAAATCATTTTCTACCCGACCGCTATCGGGTGGCACCCCGCCGAGAAGGCCGAGTGGGGCGCGGCGCAGGTCGATGCTTGGCGCACCGCGCAGCGTGCACATGCGATTGCCAACGGCGTCTTTGTCGCGGCACCGAATCGCGTGGGGTTCGAGTCCGAACCGGGGACCGACGGGCTCGAGTTTTTCGGCAACTCGTTCATCTGTGATCCGATCGGCCGCTATCTCGCTGAGGCGGGCACTGAGGCGGAGACACTCATCGCAACCTGCGACCTCGACCTAATCGAGTACACGCGACGCAACTGGCCCTTCCTCCGTGATCGCCGCATCGACGCGTACGCTCCGATCCTGAATCGCTGGATCGGATGACGCACTCGGTGCGTTGGCCCGCCGAGTGGGAGCGGCACGAGGCCACCTGGCTCGCGTGGCCGCACCATGAGCCCGATTGGCCAGGCAAGTTCGGCCCGATTCCGTGGGTCTGGGCCGAGATTGTGCGCGCACTGCACACGCACGAGCGGGTGGAGATTCTTTGCCGGGACGAGTCCGTGCGAGAGCAGGCGCAGCGCTGTCTCGCCCAGCATCAGGTGAATACCGCAGGGTATCGCTTGCATGTTGTTCCGACCGACCGCGTCTGGCTCCGAGATTCTGGCCCCACGGGGGTGCTCAACGCGCGCGGCGCCGTGGAGCTCGTGCACTGGGGCTTCAACGCGTGGGCCAAATACGACAACTATGCCCACGACGAAGCTGTTGGCGGCGTCGTGGCGCAGCTGTGCGCGCTGCCGCGGCATGAACCGCAGCGCCCCGACGGCCGCGGTCGTGTGGTGCTCGAAGGGGGCGGCATCGAGACCGACGGGCGCGGCACACTCCTCGTCACCGAAGAGTGGCTGCTCTCGGACGTGCAGATCCGGAACTCGGGGCTCGCACGCGCCGACTACGAACAGATATTTCGCGACACCCTTGGCATCACCAAGACCATCTGGCTCGGCGAAGGCTGCGTTGGTGACGACACGCACGGCCATGTGGACGACATCGCACGCTTTGTTGCGCCTGGCGTGGTGGTGCTGG
>Ga0114971_10000419_pt1 | contig 27543 bp, 22 predicted proteins | sample M_140625_MF_Meta_FD_87320 | JGI IMG/M metagenome (GOLD analysis project Ga0114971, IMG submission 87320) | Freshwater microbial communities from Lake Montjoie, Canada to study carbon cycling - M_140625_MF_MetaG | ecosystem: Environmental > Aquatic > Freshwater > Lake | place: Lake Montjoie... | reverse complement strand
TCACCGCTGTTTTTCTTGGGCTGCGCTCTTAGCGGTTTATTGGTGTGTTTAATCGGCTTCCTCGTGGGGACGGTGCTCCGTCTTAATGCAAAACATTCAGTGGCGCGCCTCACTGGAGCGGCTGTCGCCTTGGGCGCAGCGATTCTCGCATTCGTGCCGGAATGGAATGGTTGTGTGATTCGTCTGATTGAAGGTGTGCGTTAAGCTAAAGAACTAAATCCAATGAAAATTCCTGTCACCATTGTCACCGGCTTTCTCGGTTCGGGAAAGACGACCCTCATTTGTGGACTGTTAAAAAAGAATCCGGAAAGGCGTCTTGCAGTTCTGGTCAACGAATTCGGTGAGGTGTCCGTCGATGGCGCGTTGTTGCGTTCCGCTGGCGACGGTTGCGGGGTGGAAATTCACGATCTTCCTAACGGCTGCATTTGTTGTTCGGTAAACGATGATTTTGTCCCGGTGATGCGTCAGCTCCAGGCAAGAAAACATCAAGTGGACCATGTGATCATTGAGACCTCGGGTTTGGCGTTGCCGCAACCAGTGATGCAGGCACTGAACTGGCCGGAGATCCGGGCAGACTTTCAGCTGGATGCAGTGGTGACCATAGTTGATGTGCCACAACTGCTTGCAGGCAATCTGGATAAAGGAATGAAAGCTCCGGGTGCAGACTCTGCGGAGGCGCCCTCGCATGTGGAGGCAGTCGACGCGATCTTATTGCAGCAGCTCGAGAACGCTGACGTCGTGGTCCTCAACAAGATCGATGCGATCAGCGAGGATGATTTGCTGCGGGCAGAGGACACCATCCGCGCCCGTGCTCCGAAAGTCCGCTTCTTGGAACTGGCTTATCACGCGCAACTGGATACGCGGTTGTGCATGGGGCTTCACCTTCATGATGGGCCCGCACCCGCGGTGCACGAGCACGGTCATCACCACCACCACGGGCCGCTTCACCAAATGCCCGACGCGCACGACGCGCCCCTTGGAGATCAATCTCAGTTTGATGGGCATGCTCATACCGGAATGGACGCCCATCATCACGGTGAAGCAACGCATGAACATTTTCATGGCCATGACCCGGGCTGGCAATCCTTTGTGCTGCGGTGTGCTGAGCAACAGGATGCTGAGACGCTCAAGAAGGCTATTTCAGAGGTCGCTCTTGCCCAGCCGGTTCTCCGAGCAAAAGGGCACGCCTCAGTGGCGGGTAAACATCACGCACTAGTCCTCCAGGCCGTGCGTGCGCGCGTGCAATCTTATTACGATGCCCATGATCACGCGCCTGCGGAATCTTCGGTGGTGTTTATCGGGTATCACCCGAAGCGACAAATCGTGGCGGATATTTTACACACCGTCACCGGCACGCACTGGGCTTAAGCGCGGCATCCTCATCTTTTCGCCTTGCACTGGGTAGGCACACAGGAAGGGCGTTTTGATGTCGAGCGGGAACTGATTTTAAGTGATCAGTCTCCCGCAGACATCGTGTTTCTAAGTGCGGCTGACACCGATCTGGCCGCAGTCGCGGGCTCTTGGGGAGGCGTCTTTGGTTCCAGACTGCGTTTGAGCGCAGCGGGTTCTCTTCGTCAACCTGTAGCGGCCGATCATTTTGTTGCGACAGTTGCAAAGGATTCAAAGCTGCTTGTTGCTCGGCTTCTTGGGGGGCGTGGATATTTTCCGCACTTGCTCCAAGCATTGGAGGATATGCGGGAATTTTCTCCGCGAGCACGGTTGCTACTTTTACCTGGGACGGGGGAGGTGGACGATGACTTGGCCCGTCTGAACGATTTTCCGCGGGAAGTTGCCATAGTGTTGCAGGCTTTGTTGAGCGAAGGTGGGCCTAAGAATTTGGCGCGTGCCGGTGAGCTAATAACGAGGTTGTTGGATTGGACTGGTGCCGATGTGCCTTGCTTGCCCGACGTCGAGAAGGTGTCGTCCTATGGTTGGTATAAATCGGTGTCGAGTGCGCCCTCTGGTCCCGTGGCATGGCTGACATTTTACCGCGCTTGGCATCAAACCAACGATCTCGAGATTGTGGATGCTCTGATCGATAATTTGGAAAAGCTAGGCTTTGAAGTCGGGGCGTTTTACTGTCAATCGCTTAGGGAACCTTCTGTGCAGGAGAGTCTTTTAGCGCTTGCGAGTTCTGTAGCGGCGCCGGATGTGGTGCTGACGATGCAGAGCTTTACTGTCAGCACTGCACAATCTGAAGTCGGCGGTTTTCTTGAGGTTTTTGGGTGTCCGGTATTGCAGGTTCCTGTATCCAGCGGATCGAGGACGGCGTGGGAAGCTGTCGCCGGCGGGCTCTCCCCGAGCGAGGTTGCGGTGCAGATCGCATTGCCAGAAATTGATGGACGCGTGCTTTCAAGTGTTGCCGGATTTAAGGAAGAAAGTGATCGGCTTGAGGCTGCTCAGTGCGTATTAAAACGGTTGAGGCCCGATGCCTCCCAAATTGAATTTATTTGCCAACTGGCTCAGAACTGGGCACAGCTTCGCACTCTAGCGTCAGCTCAAAAGCGCGTGGCCATTATCCTCGCAAATTATCCGAATCGCGATGGTCGCGTCGGAAACGGTGTGGGGTTGGACACGCCGGCAAGTGCGGCGGCGGTTTTACACGCACTGCAGGCAGAAGGATTTTTAGTGGAAGGTCTGCCAGAAAACGGTGCGGAGTTAATGCGTCAACTCTTGGCGGGCGTGACAAATGACCCCGATGGGTCCTACGGAAAAATGTGTGGACAAAGAGTTTCGACCAATGAAATCCGAGCTTTTATGGCGACGTGGCCTGCGTATCGAGTTGCCGAGATGGACCGTCACTGGCCCGAGGCTCTCCCTGAAAATTTACCTGTTTCGGGGGTGCGGTTCGGAAACGTGTTTGTTGGCATTCAGCCGCCTCGAGGGTTTTCGATGCAATCACAGGCGATTTATCACAGCCCCGATCTTCCCCCTCCACCGGTGTATTTGGCGTTTTATTATTGGATACGGGAAGTGTTTAGAGCGGACGTGATTATTCATCTTGGAAAGCACGGCAATTTGGAGTGGCTGCCTGGGCGCGCTGCTGCACTCGGCCCAGATGATTATCCGCGGCTTTGTTTGGGGCCGATGCCGCATCTTTACCCGTTCATTGTGAACAATCCCGGCGAGGGAACGCAGGCTAAGCGACGCTCTGGCGCGGTGATCATAGATCATTTGACACCGCCGCTCACAAGGGCCGGTTTGTATGGGCAAATGGAACAATTGGAACGGCTTTTAGAGGAGCATTCTCAGGCGGCATCTCTTTATCCGAGAAGAGCGGAGGAGCTGGAGGTAGAAATCGACGCGCTTCTAGAGGCAGCCCCGTGGCGTGCGGATATTCCTGAGGCTGGGCGTTCAATTTCAGGCGCGGCTAACTTTCTTTGTGAACTCAAGGAATCTCAGATTCGGTCAGGATTACACATTTTTGGGAGCGCGCCTTCTGGAGTTGCTGCTGTGGACTTTGTGGTAAGTTTGTTGCGACTTCCCAGTGGCGGGAGGCCGAGCCTTCTGGAGGCGCTCGAGGGAGCTCCGATTGTTTTCGAAACGATGGGGGCTACCGAGCGTGACGAGTTGCAATCCCGTGCCCGGAGCTGGGTTGAAAGTTTGTTTGAGACGGGTGAATCTAAGCTGGAGACTGCTGCTTTAGAGGAATTAAGAAGATTTGCGACACACACTCTCCTTCCTCTTTTAGAACGCACGGATGAAGAGATGAGCCGTCTTTTGTCAGGACTCGCTGGGCGGTTTGTTCCACCTGGGCCAGCGGGGGCTCCCACTCGGGGGCGCATTGATGTGCTGCCTACGGGCCGCAATTTTTATGCGCTGGATCCCCGCGTGGTGCCCACTCCAACCGCGTGGCGATGCGGGTGTTTGTTGGGGGAGTCTTTGCTGAAGCGTTATTTTCAGGATCACGGTGAGCCGTTAAAGACATTGGCTCTCGTGGTTTGGGGAACTTCAAACATGCGAACCGGTGGGGACGATCTGGCTCAAGCGATTTGGCTTTGGGGTTGTGAACCGATTTGGGAGGAAGGGTCGGGGCGTGTGATTGATTTCAAGATATTGCCCGTAAGCCTTTTGGGGCGACCCCGAGTGGATGTGACACTGCGCGTGTCGGGTCTGTTTCGAGACGCATTTGGGGATACTGTGCGGCTGTTAGCAACTATTCCCAAGCGCCTTGCGTTGCTCGATGAGCCCGAGTCGCTCAACCCGATCAGGGCCGCGTGGTTGAGAGAGAGCGCGGCTTGGGTGGAACGTGGCCTTTCGAAAACGGTGGCTGAGAGGACTTCCGGGCTGCGTGTGTTTACGTCCGGAGCGGGGTGTTATGGAGCGGGAATTCTGCCGCTTCTTGACGCCGGCAACTGGGAAAGCAAAGGAGATCTAGCGGAGGTGTTTGTGCGCTGGGGTGATCACGCTGTGGGTGCTGATGGTGCGTTAACTTCTGAGCCCGAGGCTTTAAGGGAGCGGTTGCGTCACATCGAGGCCGTCGCGCAAAATCAAGATAACCGGGAGCACGACATTCTGGACTCTGATGATTACTTTCAATTCCAGGGAGGGCTTCAGGCGGCGGTGGAACATTTGCGGGGCCGTGTTCCGTCAAATTACCATGGCGATTCGAGCGACCCTGAGCTTCCGCGCATGCGTACGCTGGGAGAGGAACTTGTGAGAGTGTTGCACAGTCGCGCTTTAAATCCGCGCTGGATAGAGGCGATGCGCAAGCACGGTTACAAGGGAGCCTTCGAATTGGCCGCTACCGTGGATTATTTATTCGGGTATAGTGCGACGACGGGACTTGTGAGGGATCACCATTTTGAAGCTGTGGCACAAAAGGTTGTTTTGCAGCAAGAAGCGTTTTTCGTGGAAAACAATCCAGATGCGATGAGAGAGGCTGCGGCCCGTCTTCTTGAGGCGGCCCAACGCGGAATGTGGTCGGCCCCAGAGGCCGCGACAGTGGAGGCGCTACAGACGGCTTTGCTGCGACTCGAGGGGGATCGAGAGTGAGCGATGGTACTCCGAGATTTTGCCTCTCGGTTTATTTTGAGACAGGAAAAGGCTATTTCGGCGGCATGCCGTGAACGAGCCTGAAGCCGATCATTTCGGAGGGATCCGCTGGACTGTAACAATAACGGTACCCGACGGTACAGTTGCCCATGGGACTTTGCCACCCTCCGCCGCGTACCACGCGATTAGAGCCCTTTGCGGGTCCGTGGGGATTTAGTGTGGCGTCTTCAAGGTACCCATTGAAGTACCAGTCCCAGCACCACTCCCAAGCGTTTCCAGCCATGTTGTAAAGACCGTAGCCGTTGGGCAGGTAATTCAGCACGGGCTTTGTTCCGCCAGTTTGGTTGTCGAAATTCGCGTCACGGCCACTTAAGGAGTTGCCTGTGGGGAATTTTTTGCGAGCTAATCGTCCGCGCGCAGCCTTTTCCCACTCAGCTTCTGTGGGCAGTCTAAAGCCTTCGTAATCAGTGTTTACTTCGAGTTTTGATATTTGTTTTCCGGCACGGAATACAACTCCCATCCCCGTATTCGCGAGGGTGTAATAGCAAGGGCGAAATCCGGCGCGCTCGCTCTTGGCGTTGCACCATTTTACGGCGTCCAGCCAGTTGATTTTTACAACGGGATGATTGTCAGCCTTGCCAATACCTTCGTTGTCAAAGTCGTATCCGTGCTCTTTCGCCCAATCGCGGACGACCTTCCACTCCCCAAAAGAGACTTCAGATTCAGCCATGTAAAATGGGCGGATCTCTACTGAATGCAGCGGTGTATTGGAAAGGGTAACTCTTGGAGACGGTCCCCCGGAAGTTTCTGTGGAAAGTTGGCTCTCGGCAAGATCGACTGCCTCACCCATTTCAAACACTCCGCCTTGAATCATGCGAAACGTTGCGGCAACTGAAGCGCGTTCGTTTGAGCGGATCAGATCGCGGGTTCGGAGCAACTCTGCTTTAGAATGTTCTTTGGAGTCTGCGAGAAGCTGCGAAGGCGAGAAGAGCGCGATACCAAAGAGCACGGCTGTTAGCCCATAAACAGTCCACGAGGAATTGCGTATTTCCGCAAAGCAGACTGTTGGGCGATTTGCCGCGCAGCGTGTTGAATGAAGGGATGGGATGGGCATACGCAAGAAGGTGAAAAATACGAGCGGCTTGTACCACACCCAATTGCGCCGGGTAAAGACTCACGGGAGAAGGTATGAAATTAACAAGGATGCGACCTTCGGACGAAGCTAGGCCGGTTTCTCCAAGAGTTGGTATTTACATTTGCCACCTGCACGTCGTCGACCCTTAAGCGGTGAGCTGACTCGGGGCCAGCGGGGTCCTTCAAATGGGCACGGCTTCAATACCTAAGCCGTGTGGGACGAAAGGGAGGAAGTCGGTGACGTTCGTGGTGGCGAGCTTGGCTCGCTGGAGAAGAGCGCAGGCGGCGATCATGCAGTCTAGCTTCATCGCGCGTTTACGACCGGTGAGGTTGAATAAGTCGGCAGCCTGATGCGAATGCTCCTTTTCGAAGTTCGTCACCCCGCCAGTCAAGATGGCTTCGGCGTGAAGAATGTCCTGAGCTGTCACTGGCCCGCTAATATATTCAAACCATGTTGGCGCACTTACCGCCAGCGTCTCGCCCGCGAGCAGCCATTTCCTGACCTTTTTCGCGGCCCCCGATCCAGGAACGGACAGACGGATTAAGATGTTTGCATCCAGATGAATCATGCGGAGCGTGGTTTCGTTGTCTTCGTTTTCACGGGTCTGGATATGCTCTGTGTAGTCGGCGCCTTACGTTCCCAAGCTTCTTCCCAGCCGCTCTTGCTGGCACTCGACCACTTCTGAACATCGACTTCGGTGAGCGTGCCGTTTTTCTGCAACCATTGCAGGGCCTCGAGCGGCGATGGTCGCGCCATATTGGATGCGGCCCGCTCTGCTTCTGCCACTGAACGCCTGACGACTCCGGCCTTGGATATCTTCCAAAGTGCGGCCAAGCGTCGGATCGAATTCTCTGTGACTGCATCCAGAGCGAAGGTGGTGCGGACTGTCATCGTAGCCATACCATCAGACTATACCATCACAAGGCTTCGGTCAATTTCGCCATCACTGTGACTAGCGCGGGAACGTTGGTCTCTAACGAAAATAACGGATCATAATTTCTCGGTGCAATATCCGTCCCGGCAGCCTTCATTACAAACGGCACGTCAGATCATGCAATAACGACGCATGGGTCTACCCGCGGACCAGCCCTTGTGGTGTAGCGTTTCATTGTTGCTCGATTGATTGACTCTCTAAGAAGTGGCTCCTTCCGGAGTGAAATACTAGTCTGTTCCATTTCCCCCTATGAACCCCCTTAAAATATTCTTAACGGCATTTTGCGTACTTTTCATTTCGTCAGCGGCGGTAGACGCAGAGCCCTTGCGCGCAGGTGCCGCGGCTGTCGACATTACTCCCCTGGAATTCCCCGTAAACATGCCGGGTGGCTTTACTGCCAACGGCGCAACGAGTGCTCATGATCCGCTTCATGCGCGGGCGCTGGTTTTGTCCGATGGCACCATGACGCTTGCCATGGTCGTCCTCGACACCCTTGGTGCCGGACCGGATGTCCTCGACGAGGCAAAGCAAATTGCTTCGGAAAAAACGGGGCTCCCTGTGACGAACATGCTGGTGTGTTCCACGCATTCGCACACCGCCGCCAGCTATTCGAAAACCGGTAGCGCTCCGCATGTGGCCTACCGCAAGCGCCTTGTGGAAGGGCTTGCCGAGGCAATTGTCCGTGCAAATGCCGCGTTGCGACCAGCGGCCATCGGGGCGGCGGCTCATCCGCTTGCCGACGAGGTGTTCAATCGGCGCTGGTATCTCAAACAGGGAAAGATGCAGCCTAATCCCTTCGGTAAGTTGGATGCCGTCAAGATGAACCCTCCCAGTAGTCCTGACATTTTGGATCATCCGGCGGGTCCAACGGATCCCGATGTAGATGTGCTTTTTGTTCAGGACGCCAAGCGTAAGCCGCTTGCGCTGTTTGCGAACTACGCACTTCATTACGTCGGAGGCTCTCCCAAGGGCGAGATTTCAGCGGATTATTTCGGCGAGTTCGCGCGCGTTTTTCCGTCCCGCGTGGGGGCGGGGGCAGACTTTGTGGCGATGATGTCCAACGGGGCTTCGGGCGATATTAACAACATTCCTTTCAATGTGGTGCGCCCGCCGCGCGAGCCCTTCGAACAGATTCGTATTGTGGCTCAGAAGGTCGCCGACACCGCGTGGTTGGCTTTTCGCAAGATCGACGACTATCGCTCCGACGTGCATCTCGGGATGCTCCAGCGTACGGTCGCACTCAAATACCGTCGCCCAAACGAGGAGCAGCTTGCCGAGGCGCGCGCCATTCTTGCCGTGAAAGATCCGGCTGCAGTGGAGCTACTTCCGCGCCTGGCCCAAAATTATGCGCGTAACACTGTTGCCTCGGCTGAACGGGTAGATGAAACGCTTAACGTGACGCTCCAAGTCATCCGGATTGGCGACGTTGCCGTGTGTGGTATTCCTTTTGAGACGTTTGTGGAGATGGGACTGGATCTTAAAAAGCGCAGTCCGTTTTCCAAAACGCTTGTCATTGGTTTGGCTAATGGACGGCACGGATACCTTCCCACGTTTGCGCAACATCCTTTGGGCGGCTACGAAACGTGGTTGGGTACCAATGTGGTGCAGGAAGACGCCTCGGTGATATTGACCGAGGCCGTGCTCGAGATGCTTTCCGAGCTGTGGCAGCAGTGACGCTGGGCAAGCCTGACTAGCCGGCGGCGCCTTTTGCGAGACGTCTCCGAAACCAAGTCATCAAGCTATTTCTTGGTTTGGATAATGATCTTCTGCGTGACCTCGATGCTGCCTTGGGTGTGCTCTCCTCGGCCTATGGAGGCGAGATATTCATCCAGCGCTTCGAGGGCAACGCCACGGGTCACGAGCTCTGTTTTGTCTAAAAGCTCCAAGCGTTCGTGGTGGTCGCGGAAGTCCATACGTACTTTCCCCACGGAAAGCAGTTGGAGCACAAAGCCAAGCGTGTTGGAGTTGAGGGCACCAAAGCGGGGGATGAATTCCGACAGCTTCCCGTGCAGTGTGGTGAGTTGAATATCGTTTTCAGTTGGTTTGTGACTTGGATCGTCCAACTTGGTCGCCCGTATTTGGATTTCGGCAAAGTTCTTCATAAGTGATGATGGAATAATCAACTAACTGGGAGGGTTTGTGGTCGTCGGGGTGGACGGAAATGATGTTTCGAGTTGCACCGCTAGTGCGATCTGAAATATTTATCCACGAGGGACTTTCTGCGGACTGCGTCGGGGTGTCAATATGATTGATGGCGAATTTTTTGAATCGACCGTCTCAGGCCTGCACAGACTGGACTTTGTGATTTGAGAAATTACTCAACCCGCGAAAATGGCGACCAGGGAATTGAGTTGTAAATTAAATCCAATGCCAAATACGCTCAGTTTTTACCTGTGGCACGTGAAATTCACTTTTTTGGAAGTTCTTCCCCTTATTTGGAACGACAGGCATGCGTTTCTGTTGGTCCCGTCGGGGCATGCATTCCCTCGGTCAAGTAGTCTCCGCACCAATGCTCCGATCTAACCAACTATTAAAATTTTTCTAATCCGATTATCCGATAAAGTTATGACACAAAAACAGATCCCACGCCGTTCCGAAAGCGTCCTTAAACTTGCAACCGCCCCCTGGTGGTCACGCGTCAGCCTCGCCGCCCTCGCCGGAGGACTCGCGTTCTCAGCGAACGTGAATGCGCAGATAACAACGCAAAATGGGAATGCTTTTGCCGCCTATGTGACTGCCCAAGCCGCGGCGGGCAGCGAGGATGCCTACCTGGCGACTCTCCTGCCGAATCCGCCCGCACTCTTCGCAGATTGGAAGGATGCCTACGCGCTCAGGTTCTCCCCCGGAGTGGCCTTCTCGAGCCTTTCGACAACAGCGGTAAAGCGCACCCTCGCGGTTGCAGCATCTTTGGATGCGCACCTTGATAACCTTGCGTCCGCAGGTGGGCAGAGCTCCTCTGTGAGCTTCGGGGTGCGGCATGTAGCGCCCTCAGGAAAAAATGTGACAATGACACAGCCTGCGCAGGAGCCGGAAAAAGACTGGACCGCGTGGACCTCGGGATATTCGTCCCAGTCTTCTATCAGCGGGAATGACGCCGCCGGTTATTCGAAGATCAAGAGTTATGACAATGGGGCCAACCTCGGAGTGGAACACCGATTCGGGAACTTACGTGTCGGAGCTTTGGTTGCGGTGGGGAATACCATCTTTCATGACGACAATGTTCGCGTCGAAACTGACACATGGCACGTTGGTGGCTATGGCAGCGTGGCGATGGGCGACGTAACCGTCGATGCGTCATTGATCTACGGTCAGGGTGACAACACCAGCAAACGCCAAGACGTGACAGCACCCGGTACAGAACTGCGAGGCGACTTCAATTCAAACGACCTCCAAGTGGGGCTCGGTGTCGCAATGAACTTGCTACCAAAGGGCGGTTCTTGGCAGCTCACCCCTCTAGCGCGCTTGAAGTATGTGAATTACTCTCAGGACAGTTTCGCAGAGTCCGGCTCAAATGCTGGGTTTACTACGGACAAGATCACCAAGGAGACCGTCATTTCCAAAGTCGGTGCCCGTCTTGGATACACGGCTGAAGCGACACGCAGTACGACGCTTGGCTTTGACGGTGGCGTCTATTGGGTCCACGACTACAGTGCCAGCGCAAAGTCCGCCATTTTGCGCTTCACCGCCGCCGGAACTCCCGACTCCTTCGAGGCAGTGGGCCGCAGCGCTGACGCAGACACCGCGCAGTTCAACTTGGGCGTGCAGGCGACCTTCTCTGAGTCTCTGACGCTCCGGCTCAGTGGCCAGCAGGACGTGAGCAACAGTCGCCAAGAAACCACCGGCGTCGTGTCCGTGGCGGTGAACTTCTAAAAAAGTTCCATCTTCCACTGGATTTTTCGAAAGGCGCAGCGAGATTCTCGTTGCGCCTTTTGATTTGAACAAGAGAGCTACCTCAAGGATACAGGTTCACGCAAATGGAGATCAAACTCGTTGCGCCTTTTGATTTGAACAAGAGAGCTACCACAGTCCCACACCACCATGTCATTTAAGTTTCAGCTCAGCACACTGGTTGCCCTCCTATCGGGAGCGGTTTGCGCTTTGAGCGTGCGCTATTACCTCGCCGCCGAGGAGAATGTGCTTCGTAAAGCGAGAGTCATTCAACAGCAACGTTTGGTTGAATCCTTTGAGCCACGTTTGGCGGCCAAACGCTTACAGTTGCAAGCACAGCAGGAAAAGCTCAACCGCGCCCGCGGTGTGACTGAGGAGGTTGGAGGGAAAGTACTCTCCGACGTTGCGGCTTTTGCGGAACGCACCAACAGCAATCGTTTAAAAGATTTACTCACAAGACATGGATTCACAGTGGGAACCGGAGCACCAAGGGAAGGGGTAACCAAGTGAACGAAAAAGATGACAGAGGCCTAGTGCTCGCCATCGGGGGCATATCGCTGGCTTGGCTAGTGTTTTTCGCTGCACAGATCAGAGTTTTATCTCTGGAAACGGCCATTTTTGAGGAACAACAAAAGACCCTCACCCAACAGGTGGAGTCAGCCAAAACAACGGAGGCGCACACCGACGAAGCACTGCAAAAGCGGGAAGTCCAAATTCGAAACGCGCAGGCATCGGAAATCAGGTACACTGATTTTTTCAAGGAACTGATCGAGCTCTCCAAGGTGGATCCCGACGCGCGGGTGCTTGTTCTGAAGTGGAAAATCCAATCCAATCCGCCCGCCAATCCTCCGGCCCAGACGCAGTCAGGCGCTGCTGATGCGACTTCGCCAAAACGTCCTTGAACCAAGTTTCTATCAACTGTGCGCGGTGGGAAGCAGGGACCTAACGCGGTGCTGGCGTTTGAGGACTGTCTCCCTCACTCTTGCTTGGCGAGCGGAAAAGGGCACGCCTGATTGAGTCTAGCAAGAGACCTACCCCGGTACCGACGGCGAGCCCGAAAGGACCGAACAATAGAGACATCGCCACGATGCGAGCGGCCACTGCGGCGGCTGGAATCTCAATCCCTTTGAGCCGGGGACTGGCCACGGTGACAACCATGTAAATCTCGGCGAGCACTAATCCTGAAAAAGCACACCACTTGACTAGGGAAGGACGTTTTTTCTCCACATAGGCACTTTCCCTTGGAGTCAGAACAAAGTCGAGCGAGTCGCGCGGGATTAGCTGATTATCAAGTGCGCAGAGGATTGGCGAAACGCGAGATGGCCATGTTGGCGAATCCTAAAGAGAACAAGCGGCGGTTCCCGTGACTTGGAGTGAAGTTTTTTAGAGGGAAAAAGAATCCTTTGGATTTGGCTGGATTTGGGGTTGAGAAACTTTGTCAGTTAGTTTCAATTTAGAGATAGCCCTGATGAAACTCCGACTCACTCTTCTTCTTGTCCTAGCCTTATCTGCTGGAGCCTGCCAGCGAGGCCGCCTGTCGCCGGTGGTCGATAATACGTCTACAGCCCCAACTCAAACTCACGCGTCTCCAAAGACTGCATTGGTCGCTGCGGAAAAAGTCGGGAAAAAAGCTGAGACTGAACGGCTTGCAGCAAAGCGCAAGCGTCTGGCTGCCGCTCGTCGCGCCCGTTCCCGTTCGTTGGCGTCCGCCTCTCTGGAAGCGGGTCGGCAGATGCTACGAGATTCCCTCGATGAATCTGCGCTTAAAGCCTTTCGGGAAGCAGTGCGTTTGAATAGCCGTTCCGCTGAAGCCTGGTTGGGAATCGCGTACGTTTGTGAACGTTCCGGCAATGTGAAAGACGCAATTGTGGCCTTTAAGGAAGCCAAGAAGGTTTGGGGAATGTAAGTGGATCGGTTTAGGCGCTTAAGAAATTAAGTTCCTAGCGACTGAGTCGAACAGGAGTGAGGCGCTGCGAGGCTGCAGCACAAAGATGTCTTTGGATTTTGTTTGGTTTGGCATCTTATGGTTTGTTAACCGAATTTAAGTAGTTGGAGCACTTCGGTTTTTATAGTTTTATTTTGCAATGTTTCAGGTGGTTTTTAATGCGATCAGCGCGGCCGAAATGTCAGCGCTCCCGACTGAACTGCAGTTAGATTTGCTTTCGGATTTTGAAGTGCTTCCTGAGGATGTGGATAGGGCGGATCCGGAGCGATTTGGACTGATCGAACGCGACGGTAAAAAGCTGTTTCGCTACCGGGTGAAAGACTATCGTATTTACTTTGAGCGCGCGCCTGAAGGCATCACTGTGCATAGGGTGTTACATCGCAATACGTTCCGAGACTTTTTGTTCCGAGCTTCATTGCCGATGCCCACAGAGGACGTCGAACTGGCCCAGCAACGTAAGTTTTGGGAACTGATTGACGAGGGGCGCGCTGCGAGAAAGGTCTGAGAGGATGATCCACTCGCTTATTGCCGACGAAGATCGGCGGCGTTTCGCGTTCCCGGTTTGCGAGGAGAAAATTTTTCTAGCGCACGCCGCAGTAACGCCTTTGCCACGGGTGGTTGCAGAGGCTATGGCGAATTACGCAATGCAGTCCTCGCGCATGCCCCAGGAGTTCGCTGAGGTGTTGCGCGATATCCGTGCGACGCGTCAGCTCGCTGCGCAATTGATCGGGGCGCAATGGGAGGAGATCGCGTTATTGGGGCCTACGTCCCTCGGGTTGAGTCTGTTCGCTAACGGGATCGATTGGGTGCCCGGCGACGAGTTGGTGTGTTATGGCGATGATTATCCGGCGAACGTCTATCCTTGGCTCGATCTTCAACGGCGCGGTGTCGTGGTGCATCGCCTGCGCGCCGACCTACCGGGGGAGGTGACTCCAGCCTTAGTGCGAGCCGCGTTGACGCCCCGCACGCGAATGGTCGCCTTGGCCAGTTGTCATTTCTTCAGCGGGCGGCGCTTGGAGGTGGAGGAAATCGGCGCTCTTTTGCACGAGCGCGGTGTGTTGTTTGCACTCGACGCGATCCAGACCCTTGGCGCGTTTCCATTGGATGTGGTCCGTGCGCATGTGGATATGCTGAGCGCGGATGCGCACAAGTGGCTGCTCGGTCCGATGGCGATGGGCATCGTCTACGTCGCGCAACGGCATTTTGAAACGATTCGCCCAACGCTACTTGGCGCTTGGAACGTGCAGTCGCCCAAGTTTCTCACTCAGGACACCATCGAGTTTGTTCCCACGGCCCAACGCTATGAACCGGGGGTTTTGAATACCAGCGGCGTTTATGGAATGAAGGCCGCTTTAGAGCTTTTGCTGGCGGTGGGCGTTGAAAACGTGGCCGCGAGGTTGCTCGAACTCAAGGCGGTGTTGCTCTCAATTTTGGAACCGCTCGGCTTCCATGTGCTGGGGCCGAGTCGCGGTGCTCATGCTAGCGGCATCACCACGGTGTGGCATTCCAGTGCGGACTCGGCGGGTTTATTTGGGGTCCTTGAAAAAGAGGGAATTACCACTTCGCTTCGCTCTGATCGTTCGGGCCGGGATTATCTGCGTTTCAGTCCTCACTTTTATAACACTGAACAAGAATTAGTGAAGGTTGGAGAGGTTTTGGAAAAAGCTTTGTCATGCTAAATTAATCAGGGCTGATTCAGTGTTCAGATTGGCACTTTGAGAGCCTAAATTTCTAAGTGAAGAAAGGGTGACACTGTGAACTCTTCCTGTAGTTTAACGATTCTTCGATGAAGAATGAAATTTTGTCAGTTGAATGCTTATAAGTTATGAAGAATGCAATCATTGTTTCATCAGATGTAACTTGGCGCACTGTCATGGAGGGCACTCTTCTCGCTAGGGGATGGCAGGTGGCCTCGGTGGAAACACTTTCTCCCGGTGATCAACCCGCCCCAGAAAGTGTTCATGCGGTGGTAGTCGATTCCGCCTCTATAGAAGCTTCTGCCGTAGCGGCTTGGCTTGGGGCGATGGGGTCTGGCTTGAAGGTCCCGCTGATCATGGCACCGGGATTGAAGCAGGTCGAAGCACTGGCCGAGGCGATAGATGTTCCCACAACCCCGATTAAGGCTTCCGGTGACGTCATCCTCCGTTTCTGGGGAGTGCGGGGTTCGATTCCCACTCCCGGTCCAAACACTGTTTTTTACGGAGGGAACACCTCTTGTGTGGAACTGGACGCTGATGGACAGATTATCATCTTAGATGCAGGTAGCGGGATTCGTGGCTTGGGCAACAGTCTGATGGCGCGTGCCGCTGCCTCGAAGAAGAAGTTAGACATCCATCTGCTCATTACACACACGCATTGGGATCATATTCAAGGGTTGCCCTTCTTTGTGCCCGCCTACATTCCAACCAATCATTTGCGGGTGGTGGGGTATAAGGCGGTTTGTCATCACTTGGCTGAGGTACTGGCCAAGCAGATGGATTCCGCGTACTTCCCAGTCGCGATGGAAGATATGCCGTCTCATCCCGACGTGGAGGAGGTCGACGACCATTTTGACTGTGGTCCGGTTAAAGTCGTGGCGTTTTTCACCAATCACCCCGGTCGTTGTGCAGGGTTTCGACTTGAGACCAGCGCCGGTTCAGTCGTCTACATGTCTGACAACGAGCTCAATCATCATGGGCAGGCGACTCACCTTCCCCGCGAGACCTCCGAACATCTTTATCAGCGCTTGATTGACACTATTAAGGGCACCAAGATTTTAATTCATGATGCTCAGTACACGCTTGCCGAGTACGATTCCAAAATCGGTTGGGGCCACTCCGCCATTGAGGACGTCATAGAGATGGCGGCCGCCGCCGAGGTGGAGCATCTTTACTTGTTTCATCACGATCCCACACGTTCAGATGCGGACATCAATCGCATCGTGCAAAAATGCCGCGCCACAGCTCGGGAAAAGGGCTGGACGATGTTGATTGACGCCGCGCGGGAAGGGATGGAAATCGCGTTGTAGCAGGACTCGCAAAGGGGTAAAGTTTCGAGGGAACTTACCTGTTGCGTGGTTTCCTTCTCTTGCGTATTCCGATTGCCCTGCGCCCCAACACCACGCGATTCGTCATGAAAATTCTCGATCGCTACATTATCCGCCAGCTTTGCCTGACTACATTTTTGGCAGTGTCTGTGCTGAGTGTGGTGCTGGTTTTGGGGAATCTTTTTAGGCAAATTTTTGAACTCCTCGTCAACGGCAGCGCCACGTACGAGTTCTTTCTGACGTTTCTCGCCTACATCTTGCCGTTCTCGCTGACCTTTACGCTGCCGTGGGGCTTTCTCACTGCGGTGCTATTGGTTTTCGGTCGTCTTTCCGCTGAACACGAGCTCACGGCACTAAAGTCCAGCGGTGTGAGCATTTTGCGAGTGAGTATGGGAGCGTTCGGTGTGGCTTTTGCCTGCGTGGCCTTGTGCCTCTGGATAAACGTCGATCTCGCGCCTCGGGCTCAAGCGCGTTTCAAACTAGCGCTCTACGAGCTCGCTGTGAATCGGCCGCTGGCCATGTTTGAAGGCGACCGCGTCATCGACGCCTTTCCGAACCTGAAAATCTACATCGGACGCAACGACGGTTCCCAACTTCACAACCTTCTCGTCTACGAAATAGGCCGGGATTTTGAACCTCAAAAAGTCATCTTCGCCCGCCACGGTAAAATCAAAACCGACGCCGTAAACCGCCGTCTTTTGCTGGATCTTGAGGACGCCAGATTCGAACAAAGAGACGCCGCTCAGCCGCAAAGTTTCTCCCGCATTCGTCAGGGTATTACGATGCAGCGCACTACGTTACCCATTTCGTTGGAAGAACTCTTTGAGCGCAATCAGAAGCGCCGCTCCAACAGTAGTCTGACCGCGCGTGAGCTCTGGGAAATACTCGCGGCGCGCAGTGCTCCGGACAAAGGAGGAGTGCCCCTGACACCTAGGGAGTTGTGCGAGGTGCGCGTGGAGTTTAGCAAGCGCTTTTCGCTGGCCTTGGCGTCGTTGGCCTTGGGGCTGATGGCGATTCCCTTGGCTGTCACCGCGCAACGTCGTGAGACGACGCTCGGCTTCCTAATGAGCCTGATGGTCGCCTTCGGTTACTTCTTCATCATCATTATGACTAACTGGGTCAAGAGCCAACCCGAGATGCACCCCGAGTGGTTGGTCTGGTTACCGAATTTGATTTTCCTCTCCTTAGGCACCTTCCTCTTCCGGCGACTCGCAGCAAGATAACTCCTCGATCGGACTACGGGTTCGGATCTCTCTGCGTCAGCGGTGTGGGCGTGCGAGCAAAGAGTGCAGCAAAGGGCGCCCAAAACTGGCCTAGATAGTGCGCCGGCAACGTTTCCTCGATCCCGAATACCTCGGGACAGAGGTCTTTGGGCATATAATAAGTGTTAAAAATAATATCCCAAATCGGGAATAGACCGGCAAAGTTTTTGTTGAGAGCAGCGGGTGCTTTGGAATGATGCCAGCGATGGAACACGGGGCTCGCAAGGACGGCGCGCAGCGGGCCGTTGTCCCAATTGACGTTGGCGTGGATATAGATCGCGTAAAGTGTGAGGAACGGGACAAACGCCATGGTGACCGTCGGATTGTAGCCAAGCAAAAGAACGGGAGTAACTTGTGCGATCTTGTCGAAAAGTTCGTTCACGGGATGCACCCGAACCGCAGACAACCAGTCCACGGATTCCGAACTGTGATGAATCGCGTGAAACGGCCACCAGCGCCCTGTGTGAAAGAGGCGGTGAATTCCGTATCCCGAGAGATCCGCGAGCAGCACAATCTCGATAATTTGAAGCCATTGTGGTTGCCAGTTCACCGGCCCAAACCCCTGATATTGATGCGCTCGAAATACTTCGAGAGAGGTTACGCCCGATAAAAGCAGCAGGCTAGCAGGGACGATCAGAGTGATGCGTGTTGCTATTTTTAATAACGGGGCAACAAACAAATAAACTACATCGAGCCAGAAACCTCGTCTGAACACTCGCTGTGGAACAGCCCGGCCCACGACGTTTTCTAGGACAAAAAAAACGGTACCCAAAACCAAAAGGCCGATCAGAGGATTTAAGATAAACGCTTTAAGTGTCATTGGAGAGACTTCGCAAAAGTCCGCTAGATTAACGACCTGTCTAGGTGCGCGGAGAAAAACACAACGCAATCCAACCGGCAATCAGTAGAAGTCCGCCGAGGGGCGTGATCACGCCCAGTGACTTCATGGAGGTGATCGCTAGCGCGTAGAGTGAGCCGCTAAAAAGCAGGATGCCTATAGATAATAGTCTAAAGGCGAGGCGGTTCACGATCGGACGTCCTGTAAGGCTTAGGAGCACAACTGCGTGAAGCAAATGGTAGATTGACGCGGTTTGCCAAATTCCTTGCGCAGCGTGAGCCTCAAGCAGGGCTTTGAGTCCGTGTGCACCAAAGGCCCCGAGCAGGACTCCTGAGGCGCCAAAGATTGAGGCGGTTCGGATGAAAGAGTTCACGCTAAAGTCTTAACAGGGGCGCTGAAGCGTTAAAGAGCAAAACTCCTGCGCCTTATTTGTGAGCCCTTCTTCTGGCAAATATCGGTGTGTGCTTGCAGGTGTGCGCCAATCAGAGAAACTACTCGGCTACTGATGCCCGCCGCCATCCCGCTCTCCCACCCCGAATTGTTGCCCTCCGTTTTTTCTCTTTTGAGTCGGTTTGAGAAAGGTGGGAGCGCATTGCAAAAAACTGCGCTCATTAAGGTGTCGCGCAGAAAAGTGGTTCAGCAAAAGCTGCAAGAGTTTCGAGCAAAGCTGACTGTGGGTAAGGTGGATTTTTCTGTCGCGTTTGTACTACGGGGCAGTGAGTTGGATACAGATTGCACGCACTGCGGCTGTGACGGCTGCGAGCATGCCCTTTTGGCGATCTGCTTTGTGATGGGAAGAACTCTCGAGCAGTTGGACGAGATGAGGGAATCGCAAACTTTAGTAGTAGAAAATGGAGGGCGTAACGCACCGCCCAAAAATCCTTTCGCGCGGGAAATTTTTGCAAAGATTGGACGGTCGCTCACTGGTGCTGAAGAGGCGTATAGCGATGCGGTGGAACTACTTTATCAACGGCATTGGGCGTCGCGAATGTTGGCGGCTCCGACGCTGGATCCATTTTTGGGGGATGCGGGGCTTCCCGCCTGGGAGCTTGTGGAATTGTGGCCACGACAGCCGGAAAATACGTGGGAAGCGTGGCTTTATCTGGCCGCGTTTTTGCGTAACCGTGGTCTGGAGTGGCCTTCCTTTTTGGCCGCGATTACTACGGTGGAAGCCATCGAACGTCTCGCCGGAGACTGGGAACGCCAGCAGGCCTTGCGGCAGTGGGAGGACGGTCTTGGCAAGCTGTTGACCGAGATGGAGACGAGTCAGGATCGGCGCGCAGTCGATGCCCGAATTCAAATTGGCGCGACTCACGCTCGCTTGCAATGGCGTCGGGATGCGCGGACAGAGGAGTGGAGCTATCCCAGCGAGGTGCAGTACGATGAGTTGATTTCCTACTTGGACAAGGGGCGTTTGGATTGCGACGCGGCGGTGCGTATGCTCCTCGAAGTTTTCTCTCAGTTCAGCATTACCTACGCGCAGATTTCCTACAATCGGGAGGAAACCTGTGAGCGACTCGCTCGTTTGTTATTGCATCCATCTCTCAGCGATAGATTTGTGACAGAGGCCGGTCTGCCTTTCGAGTGTTCTTCTGAGCGTCTCACTTGGCAGTTGCGTCGCGAGGCTCTCACTCCCAAAGGGGATCCGGATTATCTTCTCGAGCTCGCTTTTCCTGATGGAGAGCGTCCCAGCGCCCCGCTATTTACCGCTGCGGCTGAGTTAAATTGTTACGTGACGGACTCAGCGATCTATCGCACCGGACCGTTATTGCGCTTGGACCCACGGCATCCCATTCGTATCCCAAGCGCTGGATTGTTAACCGGACGTACGGTGCAACTTTTGCAGGGATTGGGTGTGGCGTTGCCAGAAGAAGTGCAGAGTCGCGTACTGGCAATTAAGCCCGCAGTCCGCCTGCGGTGTTGGTTGGAGGAGCGAGCGGGGGAGGAGCGGCTTCATATTTGTGCTCGGGCTTTGTTGGGATTCCACGGAGAGAGAATTTACACACCCCAAGGCTGGCACATTGTTCAGGAGTTACCTGAAGATCAGCGCTCGATTCTGGTGTTGGACGACTCCCTGATGCGGCAAGTTCCCAAAGTACTGACGGATCTTGGAGCTAAGGAATTTCAGACGAGTACCGAGAGTTGGGGGCGGCTGATTGGGAAGCGCTTTGCGGAGGAGTTTAGCGCGTGGATGGATGAATTGCCCGAAGGCGTGGAGGTGGAACTGGAAGGGGATTTGGCGAGTCTACGGAATGCGGTAGTTAGTGGTTCGCTTCGACTGGATGTGACCGAGGCGTCTCCAGACTGGTTTGATTTGCAGGTCGCCATGAGTCTGAGCGACACCGAGTTAACACCTGAGGAGGTGCAACTATTGTTGGAGGCGAAGGGCAAATTTGTACGTTTGAAGAACAAGGGATGGCGGCGTTTGGAGTTTGAGATCGACGACGATCAGGCCGAACAACTTTCGGAACTGGGCGTCAATCCGTTTGAGATAGGCGGCCCTCCGCAGCGTTATCACGCGCTTCAACTCGCTGCATCTCCAGCGCGCAGCCTTCTTTCCGGCGAAGCTCGCGACGGCGTACTGCGACGCGCTGCGGAAATCCAGACTAGCGTCAAACCTGCGGTGCCCGCTGGAATTCGCGCTAAGATGCGTGCTTACCAAGTCGAAGGGTTTCATTTCTTGGCCTACCTCAGCACGAACCGCTTTGGGGGTATTTTGGCCGACGACATGGGGCTCGGTAAAACCTTGCAGACGCTCACTTGGCTGGCCTGGCTTCGCGAGCTTCCAGCCTATGATGGAAGGCCGGTGCTGGTGGTCTGCCCGAAGTCAGTGGTGCAAAACTGGCTGGGTGAGACTGAGCGGTTCCTGACTGGAATCACTGCAAATGTCTGGAGGGGAGGGGATTTAAAAAATTTAAAACAGGCGATTTCGGAGACGGATATACTCGTGGTGAACTACGCGCAATTACGCCTCTCAGCCGAGTTGCTCGCGAGTGTTTCATGGCACGCAGTCGTGCTGGACGAAGCCCAGTACATCAAAAATCCATCGTCCCAAACAGCGGCTGCAGCGAGCGCCCTGCGCGGAGTTCATCGCCTCGCACTTAGCGGAACGCCGATCGAAAATCGACTGCTCGACCTTTGGAGCATCATGCACTTTTCCATGCCGGGCCTTCTCGGCTTGCGCGCTCATTTTCAGCGCCAATACGATTCCCGTACCGATATGCTCGCCCGCCGCCGACTCTCTGCGAGGATTCGGCCCTTTATTTTGCGACGGACAAAAAGCGAGGTCGCCAAAGATCTTCCTGCTAGAATCGAGGAGGATCTCGTAGTGGAAATGGAAGGAACACAGGCGGCGTTGTATCGAGCCGAGCTAAAGCGGGCGCGACAAGCGCTATTAAAAATCCAGACCAGCCGGCAGTTGGACAAAGAGCGCTTCAACGTGCTGACTTCTTTGCTGCGACTGCGCCAGATTTGTTGCCATCCCGGCTTGGTCAGTTCCGAGCACGGGCATTCGGACAGTGTTAAAATGGAGGCACTCATTGACTTGCTGGAACCCCTTATGGAGCAGGGTAATAAGGTGCTCGTGTTTTCGCAGTTTGTCGACATGCTCGAACGTGTAGAACGGGAGGTTCAAGCGCGTGACTGGCACTCGTTTATGCTCACTGGCGAGACGGAAAATCGAGGCGAATTAGTGCAGGAATTCCAAGAGTATGAAGGTGCAGCCACGTTCCTTATCTCACTGCGGGCAGGCGGCATGGGGCTGAATTTGACGGCAGCCTCGTACGTCGTTTTGTTTGATCCGTGGTGGAATCCGGCGGTCGAAAACCAAGCCATTGACCGCACTCATCGCATTGGGCAGACCAATCAAGTAATTGCGTACAGGCTCGTGGCAAAAGGCACTGTGGAGGAAAAAATACGGCAGCTTCAGCGTTCAAAAAGCGCCCTGGCCGGAGACATTCTGGGCGAAGAATCTTTCGCGAAAGCGCTCTCGCTGGACGACTTTAAGTTCCTCCTACAGGATTGAGTTTATGGCTGTCAGGAAGGGCTCCAAACTTCATAATTTGAAACGGTTGGCATTTCGCTGGGCGCTGCAACAGCAGTTTGGTTTGGTGGCTTTGGAGGTGAAGGTTCCCCAACTCGGTGCCCGCATTGATGTTGCCGCTTGCCGTCCCGAACGGCCCCGTAAGGTCCGTGGTCGGACTGTCTTTAAGCCCGGTGCTACCGCGGTGTTCGAATGCAAGTACACCCGCGCTAATTTCCTGAAGGATGCTCGTTGTGAGAATCTTATCCGAGAAGAGTTGCGGGTTCTTCAACTCAAAAGACTTGAGCTTGAAGAGTCGTTGCGTCGCAATTTTCCAACATTGCGCGAAGGCGAGACTCTGTTCCCAGAATACGACATGTACCGCTACCTCGATGCCGGCTGCGTTCCCTATGTCGAGTTGGTGGCCGAGATGAATGCGTTGACTGCGCAGTTGCATAGCCGGACGAAATTTGCGCGACTGACACGCTGGAACGCAGCGAACGTTCTTTACGTTGTCGCTGAACCGGATGTGGCATTGCCTCAGGAGCTTCCCGTGGGATGGGGGCTTTTGGAGCGGAGAGGCGAGGAGCTTTGCACGGTGGTGCGCGCGGTCTGGCAGGATGTGCCTGAGGTGCATCGCTGGAATTTAATGCTGCGCATCGGGCTGAGCGCTTCTGCCTTCATTGAAGATACTTTTGAAGAGGGTGGGCGAGGGACCGAATAAGTGGTGGCGCCCGCGCAGATTACCGTTCATGGAAAGGGCTACGGCCGAAAAGCCTTGCGGGTATCAGTTCGCGTCTAGCATTTTGCATAGAGGATTGAATAAAAGCGGGCTGTTGGCTCTTCTTAGACTTTGCACTCTGCGATAAGTTGATAAAAAGGGGAGATGCCCACCCCCAGAGTGTTAGGTTCCATTGTCGGTATACTTGTTGCAGTTCCCTTTGGACTGGTCGCCGCTCCAGATCCAGGACAGGCTGCTTCGCAACCGCCTTCAAATGAAAAGGTTGTAGTGCAAAAAAGCGAACAGGCTCCGGCCAAGTCGCCATCGAAGGGCGCTCCAAAGCCCAAAAACGTGTCCTTGCGGATGGCGGAGGGACTGCGTTTTGATCCCCCTCGTTTTGAGGCCAAGCCAGGAGAGCTGCTCGCCTTCAATTTGGAAAACGTCGACATCTCTCACCAACCCCACAATTTTGTAATTGTGCAACCCGGTATGGTGGAGGAGGTAGTCAAGCTTTCCATGGAGATGGCAGCCTCTGGTGCGAGTCCAGGAGCGCTTCCAAAACATCCTGGAATTATTGCCTCTAGCGCAGACGTTATTAATCCGGAAAGCAAAGCGGTGCTCCAGTTTAAGGTGCCTGAGACTGCCGGTGTCTATGGTTATGTGTGTACCGTTCCGGGCCATGGAGTGGTGATGTACGGGGCGATGTACGTGGGGGTCCCGATGCCTCTCCTTTCGAAAGACACTAATATCCCGCAAGTAACTTTAGAAAAAGGACTTGCTGGTGGTGGTAAACGGCCCTTTGTGCAACGCCTTTTTATGCCCAACTCCGGCCCCGCTTCGATCGGAGTGGCTTTGCCGGGAACCCAGAATTATTGCTTCGATAGCGCAGAGTGCCGCGTGCGTTACGCTTGGAGCGGCTTATTCATGGATGGCTCTCAGTACTGGCGAGGGTCCGGAAAAGAGCTCGCGGAGCTTGGGGACGCGCCCTGGTGGACCTCCGAAGCGTTTCCTCTTAGGTTCAAGGACCGTGAACTGAAGGCGGCGGATTTTAAATTCCTCGGTTACAGCTTGAAGGGAGAATTTCCAGAATTTCATTTCAAGGTAGGGCCGCAGGAGGTGTTTGAAAGTGTCCAGCCTTCTGGAAATGGAATCTTATTGAAATTCCGTCTGCCGGGCATCAGCTCCAACGTCGTAGTGCGCATGGATTCTTCCGCATATTGGTCCTGTCCAGAGGGTGTAGTGGTAAAGGGTGGATTCCGGATCCCCGCTGCTAAAGCTGGGGAGTTCAGCGTCCTTATTCAACCTAAAGAGGCTTTTGAAACTGCCGTCTCGAAGACATCAGCGCCCTCCGCCTCCCGTCCTGCTCCCTCTTCCTCCAACCCCTGAACATGCAAATTCGCTTTCCTCTCTACTCCGCTGCCGTTCTCACTCTCGCTCCGATTGCGCTTCACGCGGAAGCCGTTTCCACCGCGCCTGCTGCCACTTCTGCCAAAGTGCCTGCAACGGGTGCGACCTCTTCTACGCCTGAGAAACCGTTTTATTCTGCCTCGGAGCGTGACTCTCAAATGGGGCGCTTTTACAAGGTGACGCAAGTGAAGGCACCTGCGGGAATCGACTCTCAGGTAGGCGCTCTGTCCGTGCTCAAAGACGGCCGTATCGTCGCTGCATTTCACCGGGGTGAAGTTGGCATTTTAAATCCTGAGAAAGAGCAGTGGAGCATTTTTGCGGAGGGCTTGCACGAGCCGTTGGGCATTCTGGAGGAAGCCGACGGGAGCTTGCTTGTCATGCAACGTCCAGAGCTCACGCGCCTTCGCGACACTACCGGCAGTGGCAAAGCGGATAGTTACGAGAGTGTCCTAAACGATTTTGGGATGACGGGGAATTACCACGAGTTTGCTTTCGGCCCAGTCAGAGCGCCTTCGGGAAAATTGTATGTGGGGCTAAACCTTGCATCCTCTGGGGACACTGTGCACGAGGAGGTGCGCGGTAAATGGCTTCCTGTCGGTCTTGATCGCAAGGAATTCTACGGCGATTGGAAAAAGAATAGCAAGGAAGCCGGTCGGATGTATTCCCGGGTGCCGTGGCGCGGTTGGATCCTAGAACTGGACCCACTTACTGGAAAGTCGACGCCTTTTGCCTCCGGATTTCGCTCGCCCGATGGCTTGGGTTTTGACGCGGAGGGACATTTGGTTGTTTCCGACAATCAGGGCGATTGGCGTGGAAGCAGTGAATTGCATGTGGTGAAAAAGGGAGGCTTTTACGGGCATCCGGCTTCTCTACCTTGGCGGGAGGATTGGGGTAAGGTGGCACCGCTGGATGTGCCCGTAGAGACCTTGGACAAACTGCGGACGCCTGCTGCGGTGTGGTTTCCGCATCTTTCTTATGCCAACTCGCCGACCCAGATGGTGCTTATTCCAAAAACGCCAGCATGGGGTCCGTACGGCGGTCAATTTGTGATTGGTGAAATGAACGTGCCCAAACTGTTGCGTGTGACCTTGGAGGAGGTCGACGGCGTGTGGCAGGGCGCTTGTTATCCTTTTGTTGAAACCTCCGATCTTCAGGCAGGTCTGCATCGCCTCGTATTCCGTGGCGACCAATTGTGGTTCGGCCGGACCCACCTCACATGGGCCGGTGGGGATAACATTGGAGTTGTGGAATCCGTGGGGCCCGCCCCGATGGACGCATTAGCCATCAATCTTACCAAGACGGGTTTCAAAGTTCGCTTCACCCGGCCTCTGGATTCTTCCAGCGTGGACCCGACACTTTGGAAAATCCGGCGTTATACCTACGCGTATCACAAGGAATACGGCTCCCCAGAATTGGAGCAGGAAATTCTCGCTCCTACTGCTGTGGTTTTGAGCGAGGACGGGTTCACTGCGGATTTAACGCTCTCGGAATTGCATGAAAATTTCGTATACGACTTCTATCTCGAGAAGTTGCGTGCGGCCGATGGGGAAAAGCCATTGAACGCTCGAGCGGCCTACACTTTGCGCAGGAAACGCTGAGTTTGTTGGTCGGCTCTTCGGTGTGGTCATTCGTAGAACACCCTATGGCGCAACGGTCCTCCGAGTGGTAAGCTAAAGCGGGGGATTATGATCATGCGTGTTCGGCTTGTTTGTTTGGATTGGGAGTGGTTTTCCTGTTTCGCATCCTATTGTGCACATGCAACTCGCCTGTCGGGTAAACGCCCGACTCGCGAGCGTGACTTCGGTTTAGGGCGAACACAGCGATTCCTAGGGCAAATGCTTAGGCGAGTTTTGGTGTGGTGTTTCATCGGCTTTTTCGTGGCGGATGTTTCCTGCGCAGCCGAAGGGGTTTCAGACCGATTTTTTCGCACCTCAGACGGGGTGAAATTGCATTATTTGGAAGCGGGCAGGGGACCGGAAACGATGGTGTTTATCCCCGGTTGGCTGATGCCCGCAGCAGTATTTGACGCTCAAGTTCGTGAGCTTTCGGGTCGCTTCCGCGTCATTTCGTTTGATCCTCGTTCTCAAGGAAAGTCGGAGGTGTTCAACGGGTCCCATACGCCAGAGGCGCGTTGTCGGGACATTCATGAATTGCTGAAGGTCGTCAAACCCACGAGGCCGATTCTGGCCGGATGGTCGTTGGGTGTGATGGAGGTGTTGGATTATCTCGCGCACTACCAGGTTGCGGATCTTGCGGGCTTGGTGCTCATCGATAACTCCATCGGCGAGGGTAGCCCGCCGGGGGGCGGTGGCTCGAGTAAGAGCGGTTCTGGCAACTCTGCCCCCAAGGATCGAAGCGCTTATTTGCGAGATTTCACCCTCAGTCTCACGAAAAAGCCACTCGCTGATCCACTTTTTAACGCCATCTATGCGTCCGCGCTCCGAGTGCCGCAGGAGGCCGCTCGGGAGTTGCTTCGCAAACCCTACCCTCGTGAGTATTGGCGCGATACTCTCCTTGCGCAATCTGTCCCTGTGCTCTACGCTATTCGGCCCCGTTATGTGGAACAAGGCGAGGCGCTGCTTCGAAAACGGCCCAGCCTTGCAAAGGTTGAGCTCTTTAATGAAGCCGGCCACGCGCTCTTCCTCGATGAACCCACCCGCTTCAATTCTGTCGTGACCGCTTTCGCAGATAAGACGTGGGCCCTTGCCCCTAAAGGGCGCTGATTTTTCCCCATAAGTGCTCATGCCCCCCTCCTTATCCTTTCTAGCCGCTACTTTTCTCGTTGTCGCTCGTATGTTGGGGTCGGGAATCCTCACGACTACCGGTTCAATTTTGGGTCTCATTAAATCGCCTAACGCCGTAATGGCTGTTTGGCTTATCGCGGGCGTTCACGCGGTTTTAGGCGCTTATTGCTATGGAATCATTGCAAAGCGGATTCCTGAGAACGGTGGCGAGGCCAGTATTCTGCGGAAATTTTACGCTCCAGCGATGGGTGAAATTGCCGGTTGGGTATCCTTCATCGTGGGTTTTGCGGCCTCTAATGCCGCCTCCGCCATCGGATTCGGCGCTTATCTTGTCAAAGCTTTCCCCGCAACGGCGCCCCTCGGCAAAGCAGCAGCTCTTTTCGCCATTCTGCTGGTGACGTTGTTACATTCTGTTTCTGGAGCGATCGGCATCCGGATTCAGACGGGACTCGCCATTTTGAAGTTTTGTCTGTTGGGCGGGTTGACGGTTTGGGGCTTGGCGCACGCGTCCGCGCTCACCGAGTCGGCAAGTGCAGCTGTGGACGCGGCTCCTTTTGGGCCGGCTTGGGGTTTGGCCGTGATGTTTTCAATGTTCGCGTATCTCGGATGGAGTGCCGCGATTTATTCC
>Ga0114971_10000415_pt1 | contig 27637 bp, 57 predicted proteins | sample M_140625_MF_Meta_FD_87320 | JGI IMG/M metagenome (GOLD analysis project Ga0114971, IMG submission 87320) | Freshwater microbial communities from Lake Montjoie, Canada to study carbon cycling - M_140625_MF_MetaG | ecosystem: Environmental > Aquatic > Freshwater > Lake | place: Lake Montjoie... | reverse complement strand
TAAGAAAAAGTTGTGCTTTCCACCACCCATCTCGATTCTTTTAACAAGCATATCACCTGTATAAACATCTGATGCTTCACCGTTTACTTCACCATTATGACAAGCAGTCATAAGTGCCATCATTGCACCTGCTGCGATTCCTTTAAAGCTTATCTCTTCATTAGTAGAAAAACTTTCAAATTTTTTAATATGTTTCATTCTTAAATATTTTTTTTATTGTTTATATATTATTTTTTAAAAATCAAAATCTTAGTTGAAGAAGTCCATAAACCTCTTTATGAAAGAACGTTTCTCTATTGGTTTCTTTTCTAGTTCCGCTTGTGCCTGTCCCAACAATCGTCTCCACCAGTAAGTTGGCAAACATCTAATAGCTATATCATCGGTGCGGGCCTATAGTCTCACCATATAACAGAACAGCAACAGCATTTAATCACTGGGAGATAGAACTTGATAAATCTTATTTAAGAGCGAAGAGATTGAAAGAACTTGGGATATAACTTATACTTTATTTAAGTATTCTTTTAACTCCCGTAAGGAATCTTTAGTCATTCCTATTTTGACATCTTCTATGAATACAAACCTTTCAAGCTTTCTCAAATCTAAGTCGTCGATGGCCACCCAAGTCGATACATGGTTATCATTAAGCCATTGTTCTATCTCTTCTACTCTTAGTCTTGCTAAGTCATCTATAGACTTTATCTCACTGGATTTGTCTGGAGTATATCCGATAGGAGATTTTATTATACCTTGGCTTATATAGAAGTCTTTCATTTCTTCTAATGATACCCATAGCTTCCAATCAGAGGAAACCACAATCTCACAATCGGTTTCCGATATTATATCGTTTATATTCTTCACCGCTGCTTTATCGAAGTCATGAAGTTCTGGCTTTCCTGTTGGCCAACATACCGGATCTAATCGCATTACTCCCTGATGATCAAGAAATAGTATCTTCATATACCGGCTCGTATTTCTTTTGAATGAATCCTAATGTCCATTCTGCCAGTTCTTCAATAGTAGGAAGTGTATAAGCCAATTCACCTGGTGATTTAGTAAGGAACCCTTCAGAGACTTCTACAAGTGGTTGTTCACCTAATCTAAGACCATTGTAGTATTCTTCTGTTATACCTTTACCATAAAAGAAATGATGATTAAACTCTTCAATAGGAGTTCGAGTTCTTTCTTCTTTGACAAACTTCATATCCGATATAGGGTATATGTTGTTTAGTCTTCTAGAAGTAAGCACGCCTTCTGCGAATATGTTTAAGTGTCTATTAGTTACAACATTGTATATCTCTGCAAACTCGCCTTCTTCTTTACCTACTATAGTAACCAACTCGCCTTTGTCGTTGAACGTTCTCGTTCCTATAGGAGTATGTTCATTAGGGATTGCATAAGTAAACTCTCCTTTATCTAAGTTAAATATTCTATGTCCACCATCGTGTTGAAGATATCCTGATATACCTAATTTAGATCCATCACTGAATAGTATATTGACAGATGGTGTCTTCACCATTTCCATTATCCATAATGGCTTAGCGGAATCAAATTGACCATCATCAAAGTTCCATACTAAAAGATTATCTTCATAAGATATATCTTCTATGTTTTTCTTAGTTCCGTCAAACATTGTTATCTTAGTTCCCTTAACAAAACAAGGTAAAGTAAAACTAAGTTCACTTCCGTATCCTGTGCCATAGGCATTTGTCGCATAAACTTTCACATATATTGTTTGATATGGATTTGCTATTACGTAGGTCTGTGCAAAGGTTCCTACCGCAGTTCCTGTACCAACCACTTTATTGTCTGCTATGGTAGGATTATTACTTGTACTCCAGACAATACCTCTTTCAAGTATTGCTGAACCACCATCACTTGTGATTGTTCCAGTGACAGTCGCACTACCACCACTAAGACTTCCATAACTATCAGAAGTAACCGTAGGTGCTATCTGTCCTGATCTAAAGTCTAAAGGACCTATTGATCCAGTCGCATATTGTCCAGTTGTTGTCAATACAGATATTATTATAGTATCATCTCCGTTGAGATAATTGGATGTTTTTGAAAATTCAATATTCGCACCTGTTCTATTTGGACTTCCTGAGGTAAAGATGGAAATCTGTGCTATAGTAGGATTAGATGCAGACCCATCAATTCCTGCATAGACTGCCGATATAGTAGTATTACTTGTGTCTGGTAACACGCTTAAAGGATGAGTATCCCATTCTAGGTCTACTATATGCCAGAAAGCGTCGTTTCTAAGACCATATGTTATTCCGGTTATTGTATAATCTACTAACGGTGTAGTTGTTGATCCACCTCCACCAGCTCCGGCTCCTGCCGAATTAGAAGAGTTACTGGATAGATTCTCATACATCCTCATTCTCTTATTCCATTCTTTCCTGGCGATATCTCTTTGTTGATTTATCTCATCAAGTTTAGATTGTTCTTCGTTTATTCTTTGGTTCCTTTCAGACTCTATCTGCTTTAAGATTTCTTCGATTGACTTACCCATATTTAGATTTATTTTATATGTTCTATATATAAATAAAAAAAACCTCATCTTTATTTTGATGAGGTTTTTTTATTATTTTTTGTACTTCCAATCGTGATAAAGTGGAGTGAACTGAACCTTGTCATCAGGATGCTTTGTATGAACATATCGAATAATATCAGGTTCTAAATTGTTAGTATCAATATCTAACGCTGATAAACAAATCTCATGATCAGTTCTTCCTCTATATAGTTCTACTTCATAGTGTGTGAACACCGCCACTGGTGTATTTCTATAGAAGATGGTATCGTTTCTGTTTGACCATTCAAATTGTTCTGACTTGGTCAACAAGTTTTTGTCTGTTACACAACTTGCTAATGCGAAAATTGTGGCAATTACTAATATAATTGATTTCATAACTTTAAGGTATTTATTTAATATTTATATAAACAAAATAATATTTAGTTTAATTTTATATAAAACAAAATAATACAGCACCAATATAATCTTTATGATAGTAAATATAGTAGACACAAAAGGAGATTTCAAAAAGGCAGTAGCCACCGACGAAAATCCCACTTCAATAGAAGAAGCAATGAAATCTATTGAAAATATACAACAAAAAGTTGGTAAGAAAATTATGCTTATACTAAGAGGACTTAGATGGAGCGTAAGTGATACAAACAAATATATTCCTATGGGTGTATTGGATAATGAGATTAACCAGATAATCGATGGAACTCCATTGAGTATTGAAGTATCTGACATGTAATATGATGTATACAGTACGACCGAGCGATCCAACGCAATAGTAGATAATTTCAGATAGAAGAAAGTTTATCAGATAAATCGCAAGGCACCACATCTTTTCGGCGTCAGCCGACGAAAACGATTTTGAAAAAAACGGTTCTCTTAACTTCCTAATTTGTTTTATTAAATAAGAATTCTATTCAAACATAGAACGAATCTCTTCTTTTCCTTTATCTTTTAGAAGGTTCCATTTGACCATTAAACAATCGTCTTGAAACCAACACTCCACACTTTTTTGACTGAAGATACTTGGAAGGTCTTTCATATAACCAATACTAAACCCGTGTGCATTTGGATCTAATACTCTTTCAAGATTATTGAGTAGTGTTTGATTCCTATCGTATTCAGGGAAATAAGAGTACTTAGGTGCTTCTACTTTTTTAGAAACCGGCTGCGACTGGTATTTAACCTTGGCAAAATCAGTGTATCTTTGGTCTAAATAAGGTTTTAAGGCAGCCCAACTAACATCACTTATTTGTAATCCCGCCTTTTTAGAGACCACGTCGATGATGTTTTTGAACCAGTCTGTAATCAATCCTGGTGTTTCATAATCAAATTTTGTATTTCCAGTTGGTGAAAGTACTTTATACTTTGTTAATTTTTTAAAAGCAAACCACATATCCATACTTGGAGATATACCTATTCTTGTTTTATCGTATGGTATAACCAGATAGATTTCTTTACCATGTGCTATTTCTATCCTAGAGAATCTACCAGTACATATAGACTTGTTTCTTTTTGGATACTCTTTCCATGATTCTAAATTAGAAATAATCAGGTTATGGTAGTTACCCACCGGAGAATAAGGAGCTATTCTTTCGTGGCCGGCACTTCCTGGATTAGAGTATACAATTTCGCCCATGTCTGGAGACCTCCTGAAAAGTAAACTTTGTTTCGCCGCTACAAGGTCATAGTCTACTGACTTTAGTATCTCCAAAAAGTCATTACAATTATTACGAAGCAGTTCTTTCAACTCTTCTAGTCTTAACTCTCTGACCGGAAGGATTCCACCAGACGGTCTGAAATTCTCGTAAAACTTTATCCACTTCATATTAAAAACTTTATTCTTTGGACCAGTCAGCGGATCCCAACAGATTGGCGAACTCCTCTGCCTTTTCATCTGGAACCTTATACTGCATCATAAACAAACCAAAAGGCTTTATTATAGACTTAGGTAAAGAAGAATAGTATTCCCTATCTTCTATTATAGAAGAGCCATCCACGTCCTTTTTGATAACCTGAAATCTTAGGTAACGTCTGCTTCCAAACCTTTCGATTTGTTTCCTATCTCCTGTTCCTGTGTCAGAAGGCCTTTGGTATTTAAACTCATATCCCATAGACTCTAAAGTTTCTTTTACATAAGCTACTTCATCTTCTACCAAATCTAATACTTCTTCTCTAAATGAAGAAAAATCATAGGAAAGAATAGCATCCATAGTAAGATTACCCAGCAAAAGATTATCATACGCGTATTTGACCAATTTATAAGTATCCACATCATGTAACGTTATTGATGTCATGCCTGCCTTATTAGTACCTTTTACACTCCAATTTATAAAACACCTTTCTTTGGATGGCGATCCGGTTATGTCGAATATAGATCTCATGACATCCTCTACCTCTATTTTGGTCGCCTCATCTATAAGCGAATTAAACTTATCTGCAAGTTGTTTAGACTTCTGAGCGTATGTAACTCTTGCCTCGAATAATTTTATATACTTCATATGAGTATATATTAAATAAGAATCCTTATATTTGTTCTATGAAGAAAATTATACTAATCGTACTTGTTATCCTTATAGCAAGAAGTTGTTTAAGCTAATGAGAAAGCTTATCAAAGAAACTCCAACACTGGTATCAATCATCTTGTTACCAACCATATTGTGGTCTGTAATATTCGGAATAGAATGTACCATAGGACATTTTCTACCTATACAATTCGTAGGACCTCTGTCGGCACTATCAGGAATCACCATAGGTATTTATGTAAGTCATGTGAAAAACTCATGAAAGCCTTGATTCTAATCATAGCGATATTTTTTGCGGGTTGTGCAGCGGCTCCTGTCAAAGGTTGTGGCTATGCAAGGTCTCAGCAAAAGAAGTTAAATAGATACCATAAACATCATAGACATAGATAAAAAAAACCCACTCGATTTGAATGGGTTTTTTTATTAAGTATTATTTCTTTATAATAACTTGAGCATCACCACCATTTAATTTTTTAAAGTGACTAGTGATGTCAGCTAAAACCGTATCTTTAACTTTAGAATCGAATTTCTTCAATAATCTAGGTAAGGTGATTTCTGAGACTCCTTTTTCATCTTTAAGATCTTTAAAAGTAGTTCCTTTGATAAATTCGTCTACTAATTCTTTACAAGAATCTAAATCTGTGTATTTTGCTTTGAATTCTTTGTTAAAAATTTTACCTAAGATATCTTTAACTTTTTTATCAACTACGATTTGTTCAGTTTCTGTAAAACCTTCAAATGTTTTAATATGCTTAAAGCTTTCACCTAAATCTTCTGGATGATCGAAACCATACCAATCATTACCTTCACTATCAATGTCTCTTCCATTAGACTTTGCAGCCACGTAATCACGATGTGATGTGTCATATTTCAACCATTTAGCAACAGCTTCCATATCGATTATATCGTTATAGTGATCCATTACGTAATCATATATTTCATTATTTTGATGACGAGTACCTGGTGCTGAAAACTTTGCAGCCATAGTAACATTTCTTTTTAAGTCTGCTTCATTTGCATGTAAGAAGTCTTCAAGAGCATTTACATCACCACCTCTTACCATATCTAAGACGTTTGTTTCTTTTTCTGCAGCTGGCTTATTTCTCCACGCATGTGGATTTGGTATCTCAGCTTCGTTAAATCTTTTAAAGTGTTTCATAGTTATTTTCTTTTTTTATTTTTATGTTCTTTATATTGTGAAACTTCTCATATCTTTGTCTAAAACAATCTTCTGTATAAGATCAAGTATATACTGCTTCTCTTTGGTCATACCGCTATTAGCTGTATTGCTCCTCAGGTTTTTTATTTTTTCAACAGCCGACTCTACAGGTGTTCCTGGTTCTGGGCTTGATGTTATAGCTTGTATAGCCATTGCCATGAAATTCTCTATACTAGCTCTATTCACAAACCTTATTTTATAACCCGGAAAATCTACATTCCATTTCCAATCTTTCGAAGAATTCATATATATACTACCATCTTCAGTGAAGGTAAGCATTTGTGGTTGATGTTCTTCTTCTGTAGGCACTATCGTTCCGTCTTCTTTTTTGTGATATTTTAATAGTACAGGAATATTTAATAAATATGTATGATTGACTGAAAATATCTGATCTATTGGTTTCAGAATGAACTTAGGATCATGTACAATGGTGAGAACATTCGAATTGGTTTCTACCCAGTTACCGTTAACCTTATTATATACTTTAAACATGAACTCTTCTTTACTGATTGATCTGTTGGCGTAGTCTTCTATAGACTGCTTCTTCTGATGAGGCTTGTTGGTTGATGTCGCCAATGCTGCGGCACCCTGTAGTGTCCTGTTGAACTTAGGACTCCATTCTTCAAATGTCTTTATAATCTTCATAGTATCTTTTATTTTATTAGAGTATATATTAAATATAAAATTATATTATTTAGTTATAGTTATAAACATCTTTGGTTTATCACCATCTGATTTAGTCGCATATAGAACTCTTGATCTCAACTTATCATCGATATAGTTGTTAGTGAACTTATACTCTGGAAATTCGTCAGACAATCTTTTAATCGCCACATCCACCGTCTCTAATATCTTAGCTAGATCCGAACTCGCCTTTACCAAGTCCTCTATAGCATTACATAAACCAAATTGCTTTTCAAACTCGCTTACTTCTCCTACAAAAGCTATTCTTCCATTCAGCCTAGGTAAGTCGATTACAATCTGTAGACAAGGAACTTCTGTGTGCACTTTATCTGTCATATCATATTCTTTAAAGCTTTTATCTTCTATCTTTAGATTGAATTCATCGATTATATCTACGAAGCAATGTCTGATATATTCCACATCAAACTCTTCTTCTTTACTTTCATTGAATCTTTTTAAATGTTTCATATCTTTATCTTATTCATTTTTTTATCTTATTCATTTCCTACTGCCGAAACTATCGACCAAGCGATTACCGCAGCTACAGCTCCTGCTAAAAACAATACACCATTACTCATAATCAATCCAGCAAGTGCTGCTACTGGACCACCAAAACAAGCTAGAGTTGCAAGAGACGCTCCTGATATACGAGCTATCTTATCTAGAATAGATTTAGATTCTTCTGCTGACTCCATAGCAGGAATCATCTGGTCTGTATTCGAAGTAATAGATTTAACCCAGTTAAACAACTTTTCTATTTCTACTTCGGATGCTTTTTTTAATCCTTCTACAGTTTCTTTCATCATATCGTAGTTGTCTTTGATCCAGTCTATAGCATATTGAGCTCCTTCTTTGAAGTCTCCTGTCAATTTGGAAATCCATGAAGCAAGTCTTTCTTTGATCCAGTTCCATGCGTCGCCGATCCAGTTCTCGTTTACAGAGTATGATTCAAATGTTTTAATGTGTTTCATAATAGTATTTTTTTTTCTTAGATTATTTAACAGATACGATCTCAAAGTATCCTCTGTGGTCTTTTTCACCTGGAATAACACCATTGTCAAATTTACAATACCAATTATGAGTAATGATTTTTAAAGAATTGAAATTATTTGGTATATCAATACCTTGATCTGAATGTTCTGAAGACTGAACTATATTTATTTCATCACCACCATATACAATATAATACCAGAAGGAATTTTTTATATTTTCTTTATCAACTACTTTAAATAGCGGATAATAATAACCTTTCCTAATTTCTAATCCACCATCACCATAATTAGTGTGACCATCTACTTCAAGATTTTTTAAGTTAGAAGCGAATCCATGTGATTGATAAATTTTAATACCTTGACTTCCTTCCCAATAATGTTTCATAAAATCATCACCATAAAATTTAACAGTAATTGTGTTTGGTTCTTCAGAGAAGTTTTCGAATAACTTAATGTATTTCATAATAGTATTTATTTTATTAGAGTATATATAAAATATTATAGATAAAAAAAAAGAACCAATGAATGGTTCTTTTTAATATTTTATAATCATCTTCTAATATCTTTCGATGGATCATAATGACCAACTGCAGCGACATCATCGGAGAGATCACCTTTCCCATATCCAAATACATTAAGAATCTTAGTTAATAACCAAGTAACTACAAACGCTCCTATCCAATATAAAGCCGCGGTAGTAGCAACACCTGTCATAAATAATCCAGTAACAAATGCAGGTACTCCAGCACATGCTGCAATATTCAATCCAAATAAATATTTAAGAGTTGCCAATATTTTCACTATAATGCTCTCACCTTCTACAGTATGCCATTCGTCTTCTTGATAATTTTCTTTTATTTTTTCTAATCCTAAGACATCAATCATTTTAGTAATATTTTTGGAATTTAAATCAGGACTAATTGTTCCAAAGTTTTTCATCATAAAATCATATATCTTCTTTAAAGACTCATTACTTGGTTTAATAGAATTTAAGATATCATCTCCTTTTTCATTCAACCACTCTAAAGTAGGTTGTACTATTGAGTCTTTAATCGATTTGTAGATGTCACCATAAACTTCAGCGGAAGCTTTAATTGGATCAACAGGCATGAACATCATGTCTTGTGTTTCGTTTACAGAATACGATTCAAATGTTTTAATGTATTTCATATATTTGTTTTTTTTTATAGAGTATATATTTATTTTTAAAATCAAAATATATATATAGTATATGAAACATCTTAGAAAATTTAATGAAATGGTATCCAGTAATACAAAAGACATATTAAGAAAAGGATTTAGATCCTTAATAATGAGATCACACATTGTTAGCCAGCAAGTTGAAAACAATATGGATAAGTTTATCGATTCTTTAGATATAGAAAGATTCGAAATGAAGTTTGGAAAGATTGAAGAGTTTTTAGGTGCCGGCGTCTTTGGTGCAGTATTCTCATTAGATAATGGTAAGGTCTTTAAAATAACCTTTGATTATCATGAGGCACCATTCTTATATGAATACTGTATGTTAAATAAAACACGGGGGTTTGTTAAAGTAGATGGTGTATGGAAAATACCGTTTGGAGATACAGAAGCTTATCTTATATTAAGAAGTCCTGTTGATGTATTAGAGTATAGTGATTTCTCTAAATATGATGTAGAGGTTGAAAGAGCAGCAAACTCTATGTATGATATCAGTCCAAACTGGAGAGGAACCCATAATGGTAATTATGCCTTTCAAGATGGTGAAGTTGTTTTATATGATGGGTTTTGCAAGAAAGCTGCAGTTGATGGAACAAAGGTTCCTTTATTGGAATTATAAACTTTCATCTGGTTACTCTTTATCATAAGTAGTTAAATTGTTACTGGATATATTATCTATTGTATAAACTGCAGTGCTATTTGGATAATTTGGATCTATATAAAGTTTCAAGTCTAATTTTTTACTCGCTATTTCATAGATAATCCATTTTGTATTTATTTTATTTTTTTTATCAGTATACTTATGCATACCATATATAAAATTCATCTTTGGTATTAGATTATAACAATCTTTCACATCAGAACAAAGGTATATTCTATCTAAATGTTTTGATAATTTAGATTTAGATTTTGCGACTAATCCATTTTTAATAGTATTTTTTTCATATTCTTGTATAGATAAGTGATATAACTTATTTGGTGTCTTTACTAATGTATCATATTTTGCCTCATATACTATTTTAACATCTTGGTAATATGTGTTATTATCACTCAATAACATTGATTCATCATATGGTAATAATGTTTTTGATGTTGATGTATTTGTTATTTCCATTTCACTTGGAAACCACCCATGTCTATCTATCAATAAGTTATTTATAACATCTAAATAACTTTTAATATCCCTTAAAAATCGGAAATCTAATAACGTTATTTCAATTTTATTGATATTAATATTTATTGTGAAATTTATGCGAAGAAGAGATAACTCCCTATTTACATTATTGTATGTTAAATTTATATCATGAGTTTTTAATGTCTCATTTAACATAAACTCCGAATATGTAGTGGTTATATAATTCATTTATTATATATTATTAATAGAAAAGCCTCTGAAATAATCAAAGGCTTTCTTTATTAGTTTTCTAATATCGTATCGATATTGAACTCTCTAATCTTAGCTTTCATCCAGCTTGGATCATTTTCAAGATCCTCTGTAGTGATTCCTAATTTGTTCATAAATACTTCTAATAAGTATTGTTTGTTCTCCCATGCGTAAGATGGTCTTTCACTCATTGCTTCTTCCATAATAAATATATTTTTAGGTTATATAAGAATTTTTATTATTTGTTTTATTGAATATGATACTTACTCACTTGTTAAGTCATATAAAATGACTACTGAGTTCACGAAGTTCACTACTTCCTTTGGAAGTCTCAACAAAGTTGAGTATCTTTGTTAAACACAAACGATATAACATATGGCAACTATGAAAGAACTAGACAACTTATCAGGATTCGAAAGAAAAATAAAAGAGATAATCGGAGACAAAGCAAAGTCACAACAAGTACTTGACCTTTTCCCTGATTGGATAAGCATGCCGCTATTCTATAAAGGAGATAAGGCAGAAATGGATGGTAAGGTCATAACCATTGACAAATGCGGAATGAAGGGTAGCTGTTACATCTACTACTTCACCGACGAAGAAGGCGACCAGTGGTATGCCAGAGAAGAAGAACTCAAAGAAATATGATAAAGAAAGGACAAAAATTAAAAGGGTTCCAGTTCGACAAAGACAATTCCGCCAACGTTACGTGGGAAGAAGTAATGTCCCAATACATCGGCGTGGAAGGAACCGTACATAAGATAGCGGAAGGTCCTCACGGTGTCGGATCTAGAATAGAGATACGATTTCCCAGAAAATGGGATGGAGACTACAGCAATGAAGCCAATACGTCGTGGTCTAATACCATTGGTGCAATGTACCCATTGGCGGAATGTCTACAGATAATAAGAGAAGAAAAACTTAAAGAGATAGGAATATATGAGTGATTATAAAGAGATAAAACTGAAAGACCAAGCCTTGTCTATAAACAATAACGAACTCACTATGACTATAGATATAGAAGAAGTTATAAACCAATTCACCGCAGATGAAATAGTAGACAATGTCTATAATAGAGAAGAGATATACAAGATACTTAAAAAAGAGTTTGAAGGATGATTACGTTCGAGCTCAACACTATGACTCTGATAAAATTCGGATGGACCTTAGCACAAAACGATTATTGGGGATTCCATGGAAAGAACTTACCAGAGAATGCTATATGGTTCTTCGAGAAGCAAGACCCGTTTCTGGCAGAGCCGATAACATATTATATCACAAACGAATACAGATTCATATCATACAGGACAAGCAAGCCTGACTCCAAAGGAACGCAGAAGATAGAGATGATAGACGACATTGAGATAAAGTCTAATGTAGATCTCTTTAAAAAGATAATAGAGACTGAGGCATGTGTAGAATCGTATGCTAGGCACTTTAAGATAAACAAACTATTCAAATGATAAATTTATTCAGAGATTTATTTAATGTAAAAACTATAAACTATGAAAACTATTTTAACACAAGAAGCAATAGACATCGTAAAGTCTAAATCTAACAAAGAACAAGCCGAGTTCCTATTTGATATCATCAATGAAGGGAAAGAAACTCTTATTGTCAACAAAGACATCATCAAAACCAACTTCACTAAGATGTTTCATCTAATGACTATGGAGATTGTATCGTCTATAACTGGGACAGCACAGGATTCTTTATCCAACCCAGCGATTGGAAACTTCAGTGATGAAGAAGGGAAAGCTTATATTAAGAATAGAATCATTACAAACGTAGTGGATCAGTTAGAAACTATCTAATATGATTACATTCCTTCTAATACTATACATAGGACTTGCCATCATGAATGGCATCGTCATAGCAAGAAACAGTCCTGACGCGGAAACAGTGAATGAAGTGGATCGATCCAAAGGCTTTTTAAAGCCTTATACGCTCACTATCTTTTCATCGGTGATAACTATACTATTATTTATGGAATCAAACGTTGTGATGGGTTGTTTGTTCGCACTAAACGTTCTGTTGGATCTAAGACAAAAAGCATAGAAATAATAACTATAACTCTACGTTTTCTTTTAAGATATGGTAAAGTTTATCTTTCAAGTGTAATCTTTTAGATCTTAGTTCATTTAATTCAGCATCTGTAAAAACTTCATTAGCTTCAATTCTGTGAATATCTTTATTAACTTTGTGATAATCATCAAATAATTTCTTAAAATGATTATTACTAACTTTAAGTTCGTGAATTAAAATATCATATTCAACAAACTCGTGGTGTAAATCGTGCTTTTCCATAATTTCTAATTATTATTTTTTAAAACTTAACTTCAACTATATGGTCTATAGGTATAAACCTTCCACCTTTAAGACAAATGAATTTAGTGCCGGCATACCAAATAGTTGTTTCTATTTGTTTAGGACCCATATCATCAATAAAACATATTGATACTTTTGTATGATATTCATTACCAAGTATCATTGCTTTGTGTAATTGTGATATTAAATCAGAGTGTTGGTCAATATCAATATCCTTTTTAAAAGATATTTCAGAGACCATTTCTTTTTCTACTTTTTGGAATATAGTTTTCATGGTATTGACTTTATTTTTTGTACTGTGTAGTTTTGAACTTGATGAAACTCCTTTGTTTTTATAAAACAATTATTGTTATTTGTTTAGTATTTTATGAAATATAATTGTGAGTCTCATAAAAATTCCTTATCTTTGTATTATAATACTTTAAAAGATGAAATTTCAAATATGTTTTAATAATTATTATAATGATAAACTTCTTGTAGATAAGTTAGGTGCTTATTATATACCAACTGGTAGTGATAAATATCCACCATTCGAAGTACTCGAAATAGAAGTAGAAGATTTCGATAAATTAAAAGATATACTCGATATTATAGATGGAGAATTGTTGACTTATTCAAGTGCTGAGATATCATTTGATCCTCCAACTATATTTATAAACAAATAATAAATGGTGAAGTTATTACTCATAAGTCTAATTCTTTCACTTTTCTCTGCATCGTCTTTCAAATCAGACGATATTTTAGGTATGTGGCTAGATGAAAGTCAAAAACTGATTGTAGAATGTTATAAGTTTGATAACAAATATTATGCAAGAATAAAATGGTTTGAAAATAAAAATAAAAAAATTGAAAAATTCTATGAAGAGGGACTCCCAAAGTCTAAATGGTTGAATTATAAAGTGATGGAGCATTTCACCTATAATGGAGAATATTGGACAGGGGGAATAATTCACCAGGTTAAAAGGGGTCAATCATACAATGCTACAATAAACATGAAAAGTTACGATCACATCGTTGTACGTGGTTATGTATTAATTACATTGATAGGAGACGACGTGGACTTTTCAAGATACACTGGGGGATTACCCAAGCAGGAATAAACAACAGGAGAAAATTAAAAAAATGATAAATATTCTACGTACTCTCTACAACAGAGTATTTTCTTCACCATTCAAAAGAGTTAAACTCCAATGGTACTTCGGTAAAGTAACCATAGGAACCCCCTATTTCCTACCCAGAAGATGGATCAAAGATCCCGAAAAACCAGGTTGGAGTAAATCAGTTCCTAAAAAAATAGGATTTGATTTTGTAGAACTAGGATGGAAAACTAAATGGTCCGATACAGACTTCCGTTTTGAATGGGCACCCATTTGGTCATTTGTCTTCTTTAAATGGCAAGTAGCTATTATATTTCAAGCACCAGAACAAGATCACTATTGGGAATGTTGGTTATACTATACACATGCTACAGATAAAACAAAGAGTATTAGAGAAAGAATAACCCAAGCCAGAGAAGGATTTCCTTGTATATGGAAATCTTCTAGTAATGGTGTAGAGACAACAATCTGCTATTGGGACATAATACTTAGGAGTAAATACTCCAATAATATAAAACAATATAACAGAGATCAAAAATTAAAACAAATTGGTATTAAATAATACAAACTAATAATAATAGTTATCTAAAATATCTTATAAGTTCGATAAAAACACTCATTAAAATTCAATAACTAATGTATAAACTACCTATATCAGAATTAAATGAGATTAAAAACTCTTTAATTGAATCTAATAATTCTTTAATTGAATCTAAAGAATTATTAAAAGATTATAAGGTCATTGATTTGATAAAAGAAAATCAACGATTAATAGAGTTACTAACGACTAAATATTACATATGAAAACATTCAAATACACAAGTGACAAAATGGATCTCAAAACCCTCAAAAGGAAAAGACTAGAGATTTTTGACAACTTTATTTTCGGGAAAATAACCTATGACCAATACGTAGAGCAAGGGAAAAGATTAAAAGAAGAATTTGTGCTACATGCATTTTACCAAACACTCCTAAACCAAGATTGAATCTATTTGCTTAGCTAATCTTCTGTCCTGGTCTGTCACCGCTTTTTCCGAATGAGTAAACAGTTTCAGTCTTAACTTAAAAGCTCCATATATCTCTGCATCAGGATGATGATCATTCTCGTCTGCTAGTTTAGCCACCTTTACTAGGAACTCAGCAAGATCCGTCTGAGTACTAAAACTAAACTCTTTAGTCAATCCATCCACTGATTCGTTCCAGTTCGATTCGTCTGATACGAATCCTTTAAAAGTTCTTATATTCATAGAGTATATTAGTTTGGTGTAAATGAAATTTGTAAATGATTAAAACTCGGGATTCTTTCATTAAAGATACCCTTTTTATAATCATTTAGATTTATCATAAAATGACTAGCTGGATCTTCAGGTGTAGAATAAAACAGATTTAAAATAGTAAAATCTTCACTTTCCATATAATCAGTCATCCTTTCAAAAACTTCCTTAACATCATCATAAGTAAAATTAGATTTAGCAATACCACCAATAAATACTCTTATTTTATCAGGATTAAAAACACCAGTTCCTTTTATCTCAAGCCAGCAGAGGACACTAAGATCTACAAAATAACCTAAATCCGTTAGTTCTAATAGAATATCATTTAACTCGACAATAATATCTTCATTGAAATAAGATTCAAATAGTTTATATTTTTTTAAGTATTTCATAGAGTATATATTAAAAGAAAATCCGTATATTTGTAATGTCAATGAGAAGTCGAAGACGGGTCCGTATAACTCCAATACGTAGAGGGTAGACTCCAACCTTCTTATATAATTTTTAAGTTTGTATTTTTAATATATAAAATATGAAATGGATTAAGTCTTATATAAAAGAATCAAACACAGAAGAAACTGGATTAATTGTATTTCTACATGGATTAGAATCTTCAGCATACGGAGAGAAATCCGACTTCTTAAAGAATAACTTCACTAACACCTTTATACCTGAACTTAACTACAAAGAAATAGATCCTAAAGACTTATTTGATTCAATCTATAATCAACTAGTAGGTCAAAACATAAAACTAATTATTGGATCTTCTATGGGTGGCTATCTAGCATACTGTCTGTGTAAAAAACTTGGTGTTAGTGGATTACTTTTTAATCCAGCACTTTCTTTAAATAGTTTAGGTATTCAATTTGATAACAGTGGTCAATTAAAACCTCATTTAGATATCGTTCTGGGTCAATTTGATAAAGTAGTTAATCCTCAACTAACAATTGATTGGCTATTTGAAAACGAAGACTCAACTACTTATTCTGTATCTTATGAAGATATTGAACACAGAATTCCTTTAGATGTGTTTACACAACACACATTAAAATCAACCTCTAATATGAGAATAATTAAAACCTACGAACGATTTATTAACATTGCTAAAGAAGTTAAAGCTAAGAAAAATCAATGGACTGAAATTGAAATCCCTAAAGATGCAAAATTGAAAGATGAGTATGAAGAAGAATTATTTAAACTTATCGACTCAGCTTATAAAGAAATAGGTGGCTATGCCAAAATTAAAGAACCAGATGATGTATTTGCGGATACAACTTGGGATGTTTGGAAAGGTATTGATATTGATGATGATCCTAATTTTGATATTGTTGTATGGGGCGAAACAACTCCTTATGGTATTAAATCATGTGGTGTGGGTCACGATGGTCAAGATATAAGTAAAAGTGGTTATTTAAAAGTAAAGGCAGATGAATTCAAAGATATGAGTAAAAACTATTACGGTGAAGTATCTGATAAATTAGCAGCTATTCTAATCAATAAGTTTAAAGTTCCAGTTGTTGAAGATGAAGAAAAGGTAAGAGAAGTCGTAGGTAAAGAAAAAGTAATGGAATTTGCAGGTCAACACCCAGATGTTACAAGTGGGAAATCAACAGAAAAAGATCATCCAGGTAAAGGATGGTATAAAAGAAAGATTGGTGGACACGAACATTGGAAAATTCTTGTAGGAAATCCAAAATAAGTCTTATTTTTAATAGCTGGTTTGTTAGTCCCTAGATTTACTCTTCCTTGACATAAACGAAACATTCTTACAAGAATTCATCCAATCAGACATAGTTTTATAATTCAATTCTATTTTTTCTTCTTCTTTTTTTGAGTTCACAAAATCTACCTGTTTTTTGATTTCTTTGTAAAGATCTTTTAAAAACTCTGAATAATCACTATTTATTTCTTTTAATTTATCTGTTCTAGATACAAAATTATCATTGGCAACTTTGGATAAGTCTTCAGTTGTTTCTGAACTAATCTTTTTATTCTTATCCCATTCTCTATTTAGAAACATTAAGGTATCAGGTTTGAGTTTCGTTCTATCACCAAATTTATCAATTCCTGGAATTTTTGAATAATCGATGTCCACAAAATAACTTGGCAAACCTTCGATTTCATTGGTAATGGTTTTCATAAAATCTGGATTCTGTTTCTCAAAAGAATTAATGAAATCTTGTTTTGTATCTTTGAAATGTTCCAATATATCATCAAATATATCTTTTAATTCTTTAGATGACCACCCTTCTTTTATAAATTTATAGGTACTGTTTGATATAACATTTAGTAGTTGTCCGCTAAAAGCTTCAAATTCAAACCTTCTTTTGTAATAACTTTTTTTGAAAGCATTTTTTTTAAACTTATCGGTAAATAATTGATTGAGCTTCGGATCTTTTGCATGTATTAACTCGTGCATTAAAATAGTTCTCAATTCTTTACTGTATTCCTGATTTATTAAAATAATATTATCCTGTGAGTCACTCTTATTGCCCGGAAGATATAGTCCTTTGAATCGGTCAATAAGTACTATATAAATACCTACTTTTGATTTAATACCTGTAGCCGTTACATAATCAATTGAATCAACATAAACTATATCACTAGATCCACTATCGATGATATTTTTAATATATTTAAAGTCCTTGTCTTGATTACCTTGAAGTTGTAAACCTTTGAGTTTAAATAACCATGAACGCTTTACACTTAAAAGTTGTGACATTTTTTTCACTGCTCTCTCAACAGACTTATGCTCTTCTGGAGTCAAAGTTATATGACCCTCATTTAGTTGATTAAAATATTTCAAATGTTTCATATGACCCTATCTATATAAATAATTAAATTTATTTTATTGATTATATATTAAAATAAAATCCTTATCTTTGTATTGTCAATGAGAAAGTCGAAGACGGGTCCGTATAACTCCAATACGTAGAGGGTAGACTCCAGCCTACCTATATAAAAAAAAGGTACTAAAAAAGCAACAGTTTTTAGTATATCCTTTGGTTATATCCCAAAGGTTCCTTATATTTGTTAAACACAAACGATATGACTATGGCTACTAAGAACGAAACACTAAATCACATCAGCAACCTATTCGTAAACAAAACACATACTCCAGATGCTGCTGGGAACTACCACGACTATCCAATCCAGTCCCTATTCACAATCGTACACTTCGAATGCGGTGGTGGCTTAGTAAACGGGTTTATCGACCTTAGCGTCTCAGCCAAAATGAGTCTTACTAAGAAAAACTTCAAAGTAGATAATACTTATCCTTCAATGAAATTGACAGATGGTGGATCAAACTGCAAACACCAATACTCTGTACAGATAGACGAGCCTAAAGACTTCAAGAAAACAACTGGTGGCGATTTCAAACAAATCATCATAGGATCTGAAAAGTCTCCATCCAATCACGTATATAAAAGAGAACACCACTTCTACTTCCATACCTTTGAAGCGGCTAACGAGTTCTATGTTAAAATGGCTGATAGATTGTGCCTAACAGACGATACATATAGAAATGATAGATATGTTCAGTTAGTGAATGATAATGCACCAAAGTTCACTAAAGAAGTTTATATGGATTTGATTACCAACTTCAATATATTCTAAAAGTATGAAAAAATATTGGGCACAAATCATCCTGTTTTATTTAACAATGTTTATTGCAGGGTTTTTAATTGTAAGATTTTTATTATGAATATAGACGATAAACTATTAGAACTGGTAGCCAAAAGAGTCAACCTATCAAAATTCGACAATGATTGGGCAGATAAATACTTCGACATCAAATACGAAATAAATGATTATATCGAGGCGATGGGCTATCAAAAAGAATCAATAATGCTACACCTTTGTCTGTACCTAAATATCGAAGCAGAAGAATATATATGGGCCGAAGAAACTAAAGTAGAAATACATAAACTGCCATGAGACACTTAAAAAGAATAATATTTATACTGCTTGGATTCGCATTCATCATAGGACCTGCCATAGCACTACTATACGCACTGACTGGAGCAGACAAATTCGAAGCCACTATTGGTGCCATAATAGGATTAACCGTGATATCATTGTTAATAACCTTTCTTATGTGCCTTATGGGTGCTATCATAAACAAACTCTTTGAAGACAGCAAAATAACAATCTTTCCAGTATTCTTCTATCACTCGTTCCAAAAGAGAAAGAGACTGTACCACTCTACTATGGGAGAGTTCGAACTAATCATCGACGAAGATGATCTAGAAGGAATATTGGTGAAGCAAGGCTTCTTCTCCTGTACAGAAATAGCCAAATTCGATTTAGAACGGAACTTTATGGAGAACATAAAGAAACACCTGGATGCCAGATACAAAGACGAGATAACAAAAATAGAAGAACGTAAAAGAAAGCGAGAACTCGTAAAAGGACTAATGAAAGAAGAAGGGTACCTAGACGTAGTGGGAAAGAGAGACGATAAGATCACCAAGCTTGGAATAAAATGAAAACATATATTTTGGCTATTTTAATTATTCATTTGATATATGGGAAGCTATTGCATTATGGTGTGCTTTCAAACTTAATGATTTGGGAATATACATATGAAAGATATTAAAGTAGGAGACACAGTGGTCTGTGTTCACGCGGAAGGGATTGAACACGCACTGACAAATGGTAGAAGATATACGGTAGAAGGTATTAAATCTAGAGAAACGGAATACAATGGTGCATCATTTTTTAAATATTTTATTGCCATCGATAACGACAATGGGCTCAAAATCGACTACTCGATGGGAAGGTTCAAGACTCTGGAAGAGATTAGAGAAGAAAAACTATCGGAATTAGGAATAGAATGAGATTCATCTGTAAAGCCACTCATAATCATTTCATAAAAGGCAAAGAATATACTGGGATTGAGTTATCCGATGGTATAGCCACTATACTGTTCATTACTAAAGATACCTTTGGCTTTGATAAGAAATGGTACTATACCAAAGAAAGAGCGAAAGGATGTGATTACATAAATACCTGGTTCTGGACATTAGAAGAATGGAGAGAGAAACAACTAAATGAAATCGGCATATGATAAAAGTTAAGGCTATACTAAAAAGAACCGGTGAGCAATTTAATATAGATATAATAAGAACTTCTAAGGCAATGTCGGGTTCCATAACAATAAATGTTAAAGATTTAGAAATGAAACCATCTTTTGTAAGATATGAAGAAGATGGTAGACCAAAAGTTTGGAATGCTGATGGAAGTCCCAAATATATTAGAATAGAAACTTTCCATGAGTTTAATAAATACTGGGATGTTGTTTGGGTTGATGTTGAAAGCCTTGATAGATTAGGGTCTAATAAAGAAAGGTATGAGATGATATACGGGAGCTTTAAAAGAATCATAAGAGATCAAAAGTTAAATGAGCTTGGTGTATGAACGATTTGCCAGATGATTTCGAAGAACTTATGAGTAGCTATTATTTTTATATTAATCTATTTAGTAGTAAGATCAGGTGGACCGGTAAATGATGATGAATGCTAAAAATATACTAAAAAACGTGCAGATTTTAGTATATTTTCCATATCTTTGTATACTATGAAACTAATATTCTGTCCAGATTGCCAAGACGTATTCAAACTCGCAAAAATACTCAGATCCTGCGAATGCGGTAAATGCTCCGGTAAATATATCAATAACTTAGATGCCATATACAACAACGGAATCCCATTAGGATTCAACAACCAATCATTAGGAATGGCTTGTGCTGCACAACCAGTCGCTGGATGGGGAAAGAAGTTCGAAGCATTCGTTATTGCTAGAAACGTACCCACAATGGTAAAGACAGACTATTTAGACTAATATACTAAAAACTGTTGCTTTTTTAGTATACTTTGATAAACTACTTCAAGATGTCTGACATAAACAAAATAATAGCCAAAAGGTTCCAACCAACTCTCGACGAGATTAAGAGACAAACAGAATGCCAACACGTATGGCCCGATAAACTCGGTGCTGCCTACTATCGATGTTCTCAATGCGGATACAACGCCGACGACATGGTGCTAGACAAAGCCATAACCCTTCAGAAACTGCTCGATAAAGGTATGACTCAAGCCGAAATAGAGAGGGTCATGAAATACCTATGATGCCAAAATCTACGTGTTTTTTAGTGCGTCTATTCTTGGGACCAATTCAGATCCACTCAGAAAACAGCAACAGGACCACTTTAAATCGTACTAAAAAAGATACATATTTTAGTGCCTCTACAAGCCAATAAGGGCAAGGGTTGTAGAGAGGCCTGTATATACATGCGGATACGTCTTGTGAAGTACCAGAGGCTTACAGGTAAGTGCTGATAGGATTGACTAAAAAATATACTAAAAAACGTACAAATTTTAGTATGGTTTTAAAAAAGGTACTAAAAAGGCCGAGGATTTTAGTACTCAACGGAGTTGAGATTCATCGAAGATGAATACTTTCGTTTTTCACGAAAGAGTGTCGTGGCACTATTTGTCTAAAGACAAATCTAAACGAAGTTTAGTATCTGAAAGTAGACTCAAACCTCTATTCAAAGTCTAACTCAAACCTCTATTCAAATTCTTCTGAATCTTCGTCAACGAATCCTTCAGTTTAATGTTTAAGTCTCTAGTGAACTTCGTGAACTCAGTAGTGTCACGCACTCTTTCTTTAAAAAAGAAAGTAAGAAGGAACGTATCTAAATTACCGGCTGAGTCTCCTGAGAAAAAGGTGTTCAGATCATTCAGAGTAGATATGATAGAGTTCTTAAGCTTGGATCTTTCATCAGTGTCTTCTCCTAAGGCATGTGTTTAAGTTCCATACATATTAGCACAACGTGCTCTTTATTGTTTATAATAAAGTATATTGTTGGGACTATTGTACTTTCTTTAAAAAAGAAAGAGTGCGTTGCACTATGTTTAGTAGATAATGTGTATCTTTGTTATATTAATTAAATGAATTAGGAATATGAAAAGTTTTTTTAAATTTTTTTGGAAAGAAACAACAGTAAGAATATCTGATAATGAAGTCATAGAATTAGGAGGTTTCATTATTTCGCTATTCATCTTCTTAGGTATTTTAGGTTTACTTAAACTAATTGGAATTTTATGACTTATATTTATATGAAACGATTAGAAAATAGAAGAACTGAATCACAAAGTAGAAATAAGATGGTTTCTATGATTGAATTATATGAGAAGTGAGAAGTATGTGGATGATTCTATTGAAACAACAATTTTGATAATGGAATACATTACTTTTACAAATAAAATTATTACACATAACGAATGGTGTGATACTTGCACCATATAACACGGAAGAAGAAGCTGAACAAGCGAGAGTTAAATATGGTTATGGTGGTGACAACTACTATGTAGATAAACTCATAAATTAATTTTTATTGAATATAACGGTTGAGAATATGTTTAGTATTAAATACTCTACGAGATTAGTTATTCTTATGTTTGGTATTGTTATAAAGATTCCTTTGAGTAGGAGGGGATATCTTCAATGTAAGAATGAGAGTAAGATATGGGAAAGGTATAAGCATCTTAATGTATTAGGGCGACTTTATTGGGAATTTGGAGGTATTATATGTATGCGAAGATATGCGGCAGTGGATGTTCTTATAATTGAAACTGAGGAGAAGAAGTTTATTGATGTGGTTGTTGGTATAAAGTATTTGATACCGGAGTTTGATATTGATAATTGTGATTTATATAGGTTGGAGAATTGGGGAAAATCTGGTGATGATTATGTTTTGATAGACTATGGTATAAACGAATACATAAGTGGATTGTATAATAATAAATAATATAAGAGATATGGATGCGATAGAGTATAATAACAGAGAAAGGTTAAGAGAGTTTGGGAATGCACCTGCCAGTGAAATGAGTATAAGAGCGAGGATTGCTATGGAGACATTGGTTGCGATTGTAGGTGTTGAGAGACCTTGTACTGACGAAGTGTATAATCAATGTGTGGAACGTGCGATTATTCTTACAGACAAGTTGATAAAAAGATTGAACGAGAATGTTTAGTAATGAGTGAGGGAAAAGAATATAGACAGCTGGCTATACGTATAGGTGAACCTTATCTGATGAAGGATAGGGACAAGCAAGCTATAAACCACTCTACGGTAAAGATAATGAATGAAGAGAGTGCTCATATGATTAGTAGCAATGATATGGCCTTTTCGTGTGTTCTAATGGACTATGAGGCGTTTGTGAACAATCCGGATGATGCGGATGTTTTCTATGAGTATATCTATTGTAATAGTTTTGAGTTGGTAAAGGATATAGATTCTCCTATCTTTCTAAGAACAAAGAAAGAGGGTGCGGGATATACAGAGGAAAGGTGGGAAGACTTGCCGGAGTCTATGATGGAAAACTTAGGTATTTTGTTATTTAGTTTAGGTGAGGAAGATGGTGTTGCGGTATCTGCTTATCCATTGCTCCAGGAGTTGATGGGTTATTTTAATCAAAAGAGCAGGGATATTGCTTTAAAGAAAATAGGTATATGATAGATATAAGTGAAGAGTTATTGAGGATGGGACTTACAGAGAATCTTCTTCTTTTTTATCATTCTAGGACCTCTAATGCTGGTTATGGTATTAAGAGGGCTTTTGTGCGTAAGATGAATAGGTTATCTGAGGATGGGTCGGTTCGTGTTACGGTAGAGACGGATGGTGGAGTTATAGAGTATACGATGGACATAGCAAGGATAAGGGAGAAGCGGTTAAATTTGTTGTTGAATGTCAAGAATTAGATTATCTGATATTACTATTGATAAGGTAGGAGGACTGGAAAACGGTGCGATTGTGGTGTGTACTAAAGATTCAAAGAATCTTACTAAGGGTAAACACTATGTTCTTATTAAGGGAATAAGGGCTCGATGGTATGTAATGAACGATGGAGGTGTTCTTTATTCAGAGATGAAGTTCTTTGTTCATTTGAAAGATTGGAGAGAAAAACAGTTAAAGGATTTGGGAATATGAGAGTGGTTTGTATAAAGGATACGGTTACAAAGTATAACTCTAGGGGCAATCCTTATGAGTCTAGAGATCCTTTTCTGGTGATTGGTAAAGTTTATACGGGTTTTGCAGACGGTGCAGGTGTGATTTTGTTTGAGAACGAAGAAGGTGATACTTGGTTATCATATGAGAGAGGTATCTTCGTTACACAAGATGAATGGAGGGAAAGACAGTTAAATGATTTAGGAATATGAAAGGATTTAAGATAGGAGATCAGGTCATTGCTTATGGTAATAGTGAATCTCGTTATTGCGGGACTATTATTGGTAGGAGAAGAAATGGTTATTACGAATTAAGTGTTATTGATGATGCAGAGACGATTGTTCTTATAGAGCATGCAAAGTTCTTGGAACTAGATAAGAAACAGATAATAAAGGATCTTTTAGTTAAATGTACTCCAGAGCAGCAAGAAATGTTTAAGCGTATGTATGGTAGTGTTAAAGAAGAACTTCATAATGTGGTAGATTCTATAAAGCCAGATATTAGTTTAGATTTTGTTATCAGACAATGTGAGACGACAGTACAGAAGAACTGGGATAATAAACCTTTGTTGAGAGATCAACGACTTGATGATTTATTGGGATGAAAGTAATCTGTTTAAATACCAGTCGATATAATAAGTATGATAACTTACCACTTACAGTTGGTAAGGTTTATGACGTGATAGAGGTTGTACGAATTCCTTTCTCACCATCTAGGTATGATGATTATTCGGGACCGAGATACAAGTTGGTGAATGATTTAGGAGAAGTTTCCAGTTATGGCGACGATTGTGTAAGGTTGTTGACGAAGGCAGAAGAGAGGGATGAACGACTTAAAGAGTTAGGGATATGAAATCAGATTTCAAGGTTGGAGACGAGCTGATATGTAAGAGGAAAAGTCGTCCTATTCCACACAATAGTCAGGATTGGGTACCAGAAATACATATGATTAAGGGTGTCAAGTACAAGGTAGTTCATGTGGATGAAAGCGATATAGAGGTAATCATGGCGAATGATTGGGATATCAGATACAAGCTAACATCGTCAGATGTAGAGTTCTTTGGGTTTGAGGATACGAGGGTAAACCACTGGGAGAAGTGGTTCTTGACAAAGGCAGAGTTGAGAGAAGAAAGACTTAAAGAACTGGGAATATGAGAACATATGAAGAGTTAGTATCTGAGTTTGTGAGCAGAGGTCATGAAGAGAAACAGAAGTGGATTGATGAACTACCCATAGAAGAAATTAAAGTTCTTATAAATGGATTGTCTAATGTTGCTTACACTGGTATATGGGATTCTTGGATAAAATATATGGAAATGATTATACTTACAAAGATTGAAGAAGAAAGAGAAAGGAAACTCAAAGAACTTGGTATATGAAAATATTAAAAATGCTTAGAAAATCAGATTTATATACGGGTATGATAGTGGCATCTTCACAGAATGAAATTCACTTATATGAACTCGACTTGACAGACGCGAGTCTTAGGTATAAAGCAATTGGTTTTATCAACGATGCAGGGGTTGTAGAGAAATATGAAGAAGGTTCATGGTTCTCAACAATTATATACAATATATGGTGTGAGACAGAAGATTCTAGGAGGATGGATCCTGCATGTATAAGAGAAGACAGACTTAAAGAACTGGGGATATGAAACTTGTTAAAGGAGATAAACTGGTGTGTGTAAAGCCAATGGGTAATCTGGTGTATGGTAAGACTTATTTGGTAATCAATACCAGAAATACTACTTTAGAAGAAGATATCTGTATTGATGGTGAGCAAATAAAGCGATGGTGGTTTGGTCAGATTGGATTTTCAGAGCCGTGGACGAACTGGTTTGTTTTAGATAAACAATGGCAGAGAGTGCAGAAACTAAAAGAATTAGGAATATGAATGTGATTTTAAAAGCCTGGAGAAAGTTTAAGCTTGCAGTTGCTAAGCGAAGACAAGCTATAACAGTAGAGAACAAATTTCAACTAGGTGATTGGGTTCATGTAAAATTTGGTGTGATGGATCCGCTTCCCTTCGACTTCGACGAGACTGGAGAATTCTCGACTTTTGGTGGAACTGGAGAAGTGGTGGACGCTTTCTATGGATTTCAGATGCATTTAGGTTATAGATGGCACTACAAAGTTCAATACAAAAGAAGAGATAAGGTTATCGTATTATATGAAGAGCAGGAGATTTGTATAGATACTGCTTGGATAAGAGATAAACGACTTAAAGAATTAGGAATATGATAATAACAACAATAGAAGAATTCATCGCTTTATTAGACAGTAATAACTTTTCGATTGAAGATCTTTGTGTAGACAAGATAGGAGTTGATTGGGACTATGAAGCAAGCAGCTTTGAAGAATTAGGATTTGATGGGCTAGACATCGTTGAGATGATTATGGAGATAGAGAAAGTATTAGATTGTGAGATTCGTGACTCGTGTGCTGAGTTGATTGATGCAATGAATCCAAATGATTTAACAAAACGTGTCAGAAGAATGAAAAGGTTGGATGAACTTGGAATATAGTTTTTTGATTTTATATATAGTATATAAAAAAATAATAATAACATGAAATACATCAAACTATTTGAAGATTTTGAAGGAGACAACGGACTAGACACAACAAAGCTTTATAGTCTAATAAAATCAAAATCATTTAAAGAGGCTGGCGATCTTTATCTTTCTCATGTAGAAAGTTTAGGATACCGTTCAAGCTTTTTAGAAGACTTTGCCGATACTTTGGTAGAAGTTTCTAAAAACTTAGGTATAAATCAAGACGACATTGAGGCTGAAGACGACTATCAAGGTAGCGGCAGTGGGTTTAGTGTAAGAATGGACCAAGCCAAGGTAGAAATCTGGAACAACTCTAACGAAGTTGGTACAATAAGCGGCGAGGTTAAGATACTTCACGCATGGACCAATGCAGTTCTATACCAAGGAAAGTTAGAATTGACAGAGGAAGGTGGCGTTTCTAGAAACAGCTATGGCGAAGAGGAATTTGAAGGAGACAACAAACTTGAGGTATACTTTGACTTCGAGGATTTCTTCAAGAGCTTTGAAGAAGGACTAAGAATCTTCAATGATACAGACCTATACAACGCATGGAGTGCGAAAAATGGATAAAAACAAAAAACCCACTCTTATTGAGTGGGTTTTTTTATTTAATATAAAGCTTTTTCTATGTTTTTGAATAGTCTTGGTAAAGCATCATCGTTCCATGTATCTATTGAAAGATAGTAGTTTTCAGAACTATCCTGATTCTTGGTGAAGATGTATTCCGCCTCGGTTCCGTCATTCGAATCCTTTGTTTCGCCAGTTTCCAAATCTTCTATTTCAAAATTGTACTCTCCTACGAATCTTATACTTATACCTTCTGTTTCATCACCTGATGATG
>Ga0114971_10000414_pt1 | contig 27702 bp, 26 predicted proteins | sample M_140625_MF_Meta_FD_87320 | JGI IMG/M metagenome (GOLD analysis project Ga0114971, IMG submission 87320) | Freshwater microbial communities from Lake Montjoie, Canada to study carbon cycling - M_140625_MF_MetaG | ecosystem: Environmental > Aquatic > Freshwater > Lake | place: Lake Montjoie... | reverse complement strand
CATGCAGCGCCTCATCATGGACCGTGCGCCTAGCTCGACACTTAGACGTAGTTCCGTCGCGGCGGGAATGGTACCGATTCGCGAAGATGCACTTGTAAAAATGCGGGCAGGGCTTACAACTCCTGATGAAGTACTGCGGCAGGTATATGTTAAAGTCGATGACCTTGATGAACCAATCGAGCAGATTACGAAGCTTGAAACTCCACCCGTTTAGGCGTTCGAAGGTCGAAGATAGCTCCGAATAGCATCCTGCCATGCGACCGGTTCCAAACTTGCAACTTGATCGTATTTATTGGTGTTTAGCACCGAGTAAACAGGACGTTTTGCAAGCTGACGACCGACCGCTTGGCAACGTGCGCTTTGAACCGGTTCCCACTCAGCCAAGGTTGTGTTTGTAACTGAACCTGTCCCCGATATCATTTCGGCGATCAAACTTGCCATCTCGTACGTCGAACACCCGCCCCTATGCGTTACGTGATAAAGACCCACGGTATCTGACTGACAAAGTTTCAAACTTGCATCGGCGAGGAGAGTGGTGCTCGTTGGTGTAATCCACTGATCCGTGACAAACTGCATCGTGTAGCCAGATTTGATTCCAGCTGCGATTTTGTCAATCAGGTTGGCGCCGTGTTTTCCAAATATGTAGCCGGTTCGAATAATGACGGCTGAAGGACATTGACTAAGTACTGCATCTTCGCCAGCGAGTTTGCTCATACCGTATACCGACTTCGGGTCCGTACTATCAGATTCCAATAGGGGACGATGAACGTCTCCAGGATAGACAAAGTCCGTAGATATATGCACTAACTTGATGCCACCGCTGGCCGCGACTGTCGCAACATTTCGTGCTCCAATGTAGTTGGTCAGATACGCCGCAGCTGCGTTTGTTTCCGCCCCATCAACATCTGTCCAAGCGGCACAGTTGATGATGCAATCTGGTGCATCTTGCTTGGCACGCTGTGAGATTGACTCCAGCTGCGTTATATCAGCAGTCGGGCGGACCCACGGGATAACCGTATGTCCGAGAGTTGAAGCCGTTTCGACAATCTGCTGTCCGAGCATCCCTCGCGCCCCAGTTACACATATTCGCATGAATTAACAATACCGCATCGGCAAAAAGTGTCGATAAACAGGTACTTATCCCGGTTTCAATGCATGCCATTCCAAAATCTATGTTGGAGTCGAATCTTGTTGCCGATTATACAAACGTGGATTACAAAAAGCTTGGCTCATACGCCGTATCGTCACCGGAACCAGCTCCCATCAGAAAAAGGCGCAGGGGGCGTCCATCGCTGCATGTCTCAGAAGAAACATTCAAGTCACTTTTGATTGCTTCAAGGGATGGCATCTACGAACTGCACATTCGAGGCGTCATAGATGGAACAACCGTCCTTGCATTCCGGGAAGTGATGTTTTCAGCGATTGGGCGGCAACCCAGGGTTCTACGGCTGATGTTGAATGAGATCATTGACATTTCCGATGTCGGAATCAGCAACCTTGTCACGACTGCGCGAGTAGCTGCAATGATGCAGGTCGGAATTGAAGTCGTTGCAATGGGCCATGTTCAGGACATGCTGTCTACGTCTGGACTATTAGAGTTGATTCAACATCCAGCGGTCACGATCAGATCCCCTGCACGTGAATCGGTTGACACTGTACCGCTCCGACGCGCTGCATAGTCGAAACCAATTAGCGCATAAAGGTACAATGACGTGTGAAAGACACATCTGAGTTACCAGCGATTCGCGCAGCAAAACGCGTTATTGGGATGGCCATTGATGCGCTAAGTACGCGGATGAATGACATCAGTCCGGAATTTCAGGTAGCTGTAGACACGATTGTCAACAGTGATGGACGCCTGATTGTCATGGGCGTAGGTAAGAGTGGGCACATTGCCCGCAAGCTTGCTGCAACCTTTGCAAGTACGGGGACTCCGGCTCTGTTTGTCCATCCGACCGAGGCGATGCACGGCGATCTCGGCATGATTGGAACGAGTGACACTGTCTTAGCAATCTCGCAGAGTGGTGAGAGTGATGAGCTTCGGGTTCTCCTCCCTGTTGTTCGTAATAGGGCGAAAACGATCATCGCCGTCACTGGCGGAATGACGTCAACCCTTGCCAAGGCTGCCAGTGTGACCATCAGCACAAACATTGACCAGGAAGCCTGTCCGCACAACCTTGCACCAACGACATCTACGACCGTGGCGTTGACGATTGGGGATGCGCTTGCGATTGCTGTCATGGAAGCCAGGGGATTCTCCCGTGAGCAGTATGCGGCCGTACATCCTGCCGGCTCCCTTGGACGCAGACTCGTACTGACCGTGCATGACCTGATGCGTACCGGGAACGACATTGTAATCTTGCCAGGGACATCTACGCTTGGGGATGCAATTGCAACGATTACCAAGGCACGTTCCGGACTTGCGTGTATCACTAACGAAACCGGAATCCTAATGGGTGTGTTGACGGATGGCGATATCCGTAGGGGATTCCTGACGTTTGGACCCAATGCTTGGTCCGAGGCGATTCAGTCCATGATGACGACTCGTCCGGCTACGATTTCTGGCAATCCCTTAGCTTTCGAAACATTGGTTGCATTCGAGCGGGGAGTCACTCGGATCGGTGATATCCCTGTCCTCGATGATAATGCCAAGCCGATCGGCGTACTGGCGTTGAAGGACCTTGTAAGTAATGGAATCATCCCGCATGAATAGCTCGTTTCAGCGAAAGCTTGCGGGCATCGACGTCCTAATTTGCGATGTGGATGGCACGTTAACAGATGGCTCTGTCACATTTTCTTCGGATGGTTCTGAGTACAAAACGTTCAATGTACACGACGGTCTAGGTATTGCCCTTGCAATCAGGCATGGCCTTGACATTGTTTTCATGACTGGTCGCATCAGCGAAATGGTGTCACGCAGGGCAGCGGAGCTCGGCGTTACGACAGTACTTCAAGGCATTTCAAACAAGCGGGATGCCATTGATGCATTGGCAACTGTGAAAGAATTAAATTTGGATGCTGTTGCCTACATCGGGGATGACCTCAATGACTTGCCAGCAATGGAGCGTGTTGGTCTAGTCTTTGCCGTTCATGATGCCAGTGAGCATGTTTGTCGACAAGCTACCTTTGTCCTGAACAAATGTGGCGGTCACGGTGCTGTGCGTGAGGCGATTGAACTTATACTCGATGCAAAAGTTGGTATGGGCACTGTTGTTGATATCTACGTTGCATCGGCTCAGCAAACGTCATCAAAACCTGTCGGACAATAGACCTTACACCACCAGGCTTATTGTTCCAGTGTCTGTGGATGTCACCTCACCGATAATCCAGGCATTCAGCTCTGCTTCTTGCATTTGTTCCACAAAACGAATAGCAAATGCTGGATCCAGTGCAATGCACAATCCACCACTTGTTTGTGGGTCGTTTAGCGATAACCACAGAGCATTTGAGATCAATGCACGGCCTGTAACAAAAGCATCCGTGAAATCTGCATTTGCATGCGTGCCGCCGGGCACGCAGCCTTGATCGACAAGAGTCTGCAAGCCGTCAAATAGTGGTATTTGACTTGTACGTAATGTGATGCCAATGTTTGCATCACGGACCCAATGAGACAGATGCCCAAGCAGGCCATACCCGGTAATGTCGGTTGCAGCATGGACCACCGCTGGAATGCCAAGGAGCTTTGCTATACGAACTGGGCCATCGTTTAGCAGGAGCATCGATGCGACGATGTGCTCTATGTCCTCCGTTGAAACGAGGCCACGCTTTAGTGCCGTCGTATAAACACCCGTTCCAATGGGCTTGGTGAGAACCAAAACATCTCCTGGAACGGCTGCACGATTGGTGAGAATCTGGTCTGGATGACAAGTGCCTGTTACCGAGACACCGAACTTAAACTCGGAATCTTTGACTGTGTGTCCGCCCAGCAGCTTTACACCAGCACGGGTTAGAACCGACATTCCACCCGCGATGACATCTGCAAGGACATCAGGAGGGTAGACATCCACTGGAAAACAGCTGATATTAAGTGCTGTAAGGGGAGTCCCACCCATTGCATACACATCGGATAGGGCATTCGTCGTCGCGATAGCGCCAAACGTAAATGGGTCATCTACGATTGGGGTAAAGAAATCAACCGTCTGAATGAGGGCAGTTTCCGCATTCAGGATGTGGACACCTGCGTCATCGTAGCTTGGAATGCCGGAGGCCGCGGGAAGTTCATAACGGGATGCAAGCGACGATAGCACGTTTGTAAGGACCGACGGTCCTAGTTTGCTCGCTCAGCCAGCGCAGCTGACCTGTTGCGTCAAGCGAATCAACGTGAGGTCTTTGTTGGACTGAATATCCATGTTGGAATATTTGAAAAGAACGGAGAGGACAGGATTCGAACCCGCACACGGTAACCCGTGAGACCGCTTTCAAGACGGTGGCGATACCATTCCGCTCACCTCTCCGTATCGATGCAAATTGTATCAGAAAAGAATGACGAGGCCACACCCGAGAACCGGTTGTGACCTCGATACTTTTTAGATTTGGGCCTTCAACTTAGCACTGATTGCCGTGCGTGGATAGGCACCGACAAGGCGATCAACTTCTTTACCACCCTTGAAGATAACCATCGCCGGGATGCTCTGAATGCCATAGGTCACTGCCAAGTCAGATTCATCATCAACATTGACTTTTGCAATCACAACCTGTGCACCCAGCTCTTCAGAAACGGCATCCAGTTCCGGTCCAACACGGCGGCATGGACCACACCAAGGTGCCCAGAAGTCGACCAACACTGGAACATCGTTCTTCAGAACGACGGCATCAAAGTCAGCTGCGGTTACTGTTACGGCATTACTCATCATATTCTCCTGTTGCAATCCGGTTTGAGCCGGCCGCACATAGCAGTTTACCCTTAATCAGAGAGTCACTCTCGGCTTGAGAGGGATCGGACAATGTCATCTGCGACAGATAACCCACTCTCCAATGCACCATTGATACTGGATGTTTGGAAATGCTCACCACAAACGTATAAGCCAACGGGGAGGGCAGCCATTGATTTCCTCATGCGAAAATGGTTTGGCTCTTGAACAAACTGCGCTTTTTGCACTGTTTGGTCTTCGATGCAAACGATACTGTCCGATGGACTTATTACTTTGTTGCGTTGCATCGCCTGATGAAACGATTGCACGATTTCATCGGTGGTGTCCAGAAAGTGATCTGCCCTTACGGTGACTGCGAACAGTGACTTACCTTTGGGTGCACGGTCAGGATCAACAGCATGCATCGGCGCAATAGTCATAAACGGAGATTGACAGTCAGGATTCAAGATAAGGGATGGGCCGCAGTCAACAACCCTATCTATCGTCAACCAAAGAGTTCTTTGTGTTCGATACTTGGGAGTATCAACGTTCGGAACAAGTTCACCAAGAGACCAGACATCTGTTGCCAATACAACGATATCGGATTCAACCCGTTCTGAACCTGTCTGAACACTCCAACAATCATCATTTGCGGTCAAGGCAGTAACCTGCGTACCGAGAAGAATATCAATGTTTTTGTCGGCAAGAGCCGAAGCCATCGCATCAGGTAGCGACTGCATCCCACCGGCTGGCAATGTGGCAATACCCTTGCTTAGCATCGACCAGATGAACTTAAAAATAGCTGCACTTGTTCCGAGCGACTCATCAAGGGTTATTCCACCGACAAATGGACGGAAGAACAGCTCAATAGCGCTATTACTAAAGCCCCTGCGTGTGAGAAAGCGAAGGATTGTCTGGTCTGGCTCATCCCATAAGGATGAAAGCGGACGGCGATTTAATTCCGCAGCGAGGTGCCACAATAACAGTTTGTCTTGGATGCTGACTACTGGCGTAATGATCGATGGCAGTGCATCTGCGGGGTTGCGGAACGGGTCAGAGAGGGTGTGCAAACGATGTTCCAGCATGATTCTTGCACCGGGCGGGAAGTTGTATGCAGGGAGCGTCGCAAGCTCTGGTAGAAGCTGTAAAGCTGGATACGCATTCAAGAGAACTTGAAAACCGATATCGATGCGAAAGCCATCGATCGTTTTAGATTGCACGCGACCACCGACAGAGGGTGACCTCTCGATGATGCGGACAGGAATATTATGATCTGTCAGACGTCTGGCGCAAGCGAGGCCGGCTAAGCCGGCCCCGATAATCGTAACCTTCATGGCTAAAGAGATTACTTCTTCCAGTTCCCTCTTGTAAAGTCTGGGAAGTTAACTGCGCCACCACCGCGAGCGATGGAGAGCTCTGACAATGGGGTTGGAGCAGACCATGCCGCAGCATCGTAGACATCCATGTCAGGAGCGATTCCTTGGTGGATGCACTGAATTAAGCGGAAGTTCATGATGTAGTCCATCCCACCATGACCGCCAAGCTTGCGGGCTTGATCGCCATTCTTTTGCCAAAGCGGATCGACAAACTCGTTGTAGCGATCAGTCTTAGACATATCAACCCAAACTTCACCCTCAGGCTGTCCCATCACACAAATACGCGCTGGGTAATCAGCAAACGTACCATGTGTACCCTGAATCAAGTTATGGCGCGTGTACGGTCGGAAGGTCACAACGTCATGCTGAAGCATCACAGTGCGACCCGTGGCCGTCTTGAGCAAGGATGTGCTCATATCACCGGCTTTGTACTTTTCGAGCCGCTTTGGCGAATCCTTGGCGACGTGCTTGTCACGGAACTCGGTGAGTGCAGCTTCCTGGCTACTCATAGAAACCATCGAGACGAAGCGGTCCCCATGGTGGATATCCATGTAATTTGCTACAGGACCAAGACCATGGGTTGGATAGAGGTTGCCGTTGTGGTCAACATGTGGCTTACGTCGCCACAGGCCTTCACCAGAGTCAGCCAGCAACAGCTCACTGAGATTGTGGATGTAAGCGGCTTCACCATGGGTAATAGTTCCAAACATCCCCTTACGGACCATGTTCAAAACCATCATTTCAGAGTTTCCATAGCAGCAGTTTTCAAGCATTATGCAGTGCTTACGTGTGCGCTCTGATGTATCAACGAGCTTCCAGCAGTCTGCTAGCGATGTCGCAGCTGGAACTTCCGTCGCAGCATGATGGCCGTTTTCCATGGCTCCGATGGCCATTGGCACGTGCCAGTCCCAAGGAGTTGCGATGTAGACAATATCCAGGTCGTCGCGTGCTACAAGAGCCTTCCAGCTATCGAGCTTGCCGCCGTAAACGGTTGGCTTTTGAGCGCCACCACGAGCCACACGGGATGCACCTGTTTCTGCACGCTCCGTCACTAGGTCACAAACGGCACGGATTTCGACACCAGGGATGTTGATGAGGTCATTGAGAAGACCACTTCCGCGACCACCCAGACCAATGAAGCCAATGCGCACGTTAGCGGTCCGGTCAAACGGGACACCATGCATGGTTTCGTTACTGGATGCAGTCGGCGTGAGGGAACGCCACTCTGCTTCCGCAGCCTCAATGGTGAAAGTTGCCGCTGCAATACCAGCAGTGGCACGCAACATTTGACGTCGGGAAAGCGAATCTGACATAGGTAATCCTCCGGTGGACTTATCCGACTGTTTTATTCACCCTCGGGAGAAACTCTTCCTGCGGATAGACTCATATGCGGAAAGGAAATCCGCATGTATCTTAACGCACATTTAAGTGTCTGCGACGTAATCAACCATTTCACAGAGGATCGAAACGCTTGGGAACGCAAGTTCCCCAACCCAACGATGCGTCGCCACGAAGCTCGCACTAATACGGTGAAGCAGTACCAAGCCATGCTTGATGGTCTTAAAACCCGGGCGGTCACCCGAAGCGAGTATCTGGATGTTCTGCTCTTTGCCGAGCAGTTAGGCCAGTTCTCACGTGATGATTCCCTCGACCACAATCGAAATCAAAACCTGTATTCTCGATTTCCGTGGCTGCTTAGGCTATTCAAACTAGATGATGACATTCGTGATTTTGAGTTTCCTCAAGGGGAGGCTGCTGCTGTAGAACTCGCAGCAATTACGTTGGAAGTACGAACACTCAAACAAACCGTCTGTGAACTTCCGCTTGATGAACTGACTGACAGACTTTCTACACATTTAGGGCTTGCGATAGAAGCGTTAGCGCACTGGTGGAAATTCATTGGTGGGTACAGCCCAGATGTCACATGGTGGTGTTCCGAGAACGTATCAAACCTAGAGGATTGTCTGCAATCCCTGCGTTTATCGTTGACGGTTCACATCGGTGATGAACTTATTGGACAACCGGTAGGGCGTGATGTACTTGAGCAGCATCTTGCTGCAAGTTGGATTGCCCATTCTGTAGATGACCTCATAGCCGCGGCAGAGCGTGAGTGGCAATGGTGCCGGGAACAATGTACATCCGTCGTACAGGAATTGGGAGTCTTAGACTGGGAGGCAGCTCTCGAATACTGTAAGCAATCTGCATCACCACCAGGAAGTCAACCGACAATCGTACGTGATTTGGCTATTGAAGCCGTACGGTACGTGACCGAAGAGGATCTTCTGACGGTCGATCAGACGGCAAGCGGAACGTGGCGGATGGAGATGATGTCTGCAGAAGATCAAAAGACGAACCCATTTTTTCTTGGAGGAGAAACAATAATCGTTTCGTATCCAACATCGGGTATGTCAACTTCTGCCCGGCAGATGAGTATGCGTGGCAACAATGCAGCATTCAGTCGGGCGACGGTTCAGCATGAACTCATTCCTGGTCATCATATGCAACAATGGGCCGCATCAAGGTTTCATTCGTACAGAAATGTATGGTGGACACCCTTTTGGGTCGAAGGTTGGACGCTTCACTGGGAAATGCTACTGTGGGAGCGAGGTTTCCCACGGACACCCGAGGAACGATGTGGGATGCTCTTTTGGCGGATGCATCGCTGCGCGCGCGTGCTGTTCAGTCTTCGGTTTCACCTCGGTGAGATGTCTGCAAGCGAATGCGTCGCTTTTCTGGTCAGGGAATGTGGTCATGAACCTGCGAATGCACATGCCGAAATCAGGCGAAGCGTTGGCAATCGCTACCCACCTCTGTATCAGCTTGCGTATCAGATTGGCGGGATGCAGGTCCGATCGCTTTATCGCGAGGCACTGTCGCTCGGATGGACGCCAAAAGAGTTTCATGACCGCTTCTTGCAGGAAAACGAAATGCCGATCTCTGCGATCAGGGCACTGATTTTCGGCTTGCCACTATCGGACTCAGAGCTCACACGTTGGCGATTTCTTGACAGCGACGTAGCTTACAGTAACTAGCTAGAATATCCCTGCCAACGTTGTGTTTGACCTTTGGCAGGGAGACTGCACGGACTAAGCCATCGCTGGTGGAGCATCCTTGGCTGGCAATGTCGGCGCCAGGGGAATGACTTTTTCCGGTGCAGTATGCTGTGACCCTGTTACACTCGTCCGCTTGGCGCGTGGCTTTGGCTTTAGAGCAATATCAATTACTTCGAGGACATCAGAGACGTAGACGATATTTAGGTCGGCACGGACATCTGCGGGGACTTCTTCGATGACATCCTTGCGGTTCCTGGCAGGGACAATAACGGTCGTACACCCTTGGCGGTGGGCTGCAAGCAGCTTTTCTTTGAGTCCACCAACTGGTAGCACGCGGCCGGTCAGCGTAACCTCACCTGTCATCGCCAAATGCTCTTCAAGTGGTCGCTGCGTGAGCAATGACACCAAAGCGGTAACCAATGTGATACCTGCGCTCGGACCATCCTTAGGGACAGCACCTGCTGGTGCATGAATATGAATCTCTGATGTTTCCCAGAATGCAGGGTCGATACCAAGTTTGGCTGCATTTGCTCTTACATAGGAAACAGCCGTCTTTGCAGACTCCTGCATCACTTCTCCAAGCCGCCCCGTGAGTTGAACCGTTTTCGATCCAGGCATACGTGTTGTCTCGAGAACAAGTGTGTCACCGCCTACTGATGTCCACACAAGGCCGACAGCCGTTCCAGGTACGCCTGCATAAGGTGTGATTTCATCACTGTCATAGCGAGGCGTTCCAAGCAGCTCAGAGATTCCATCCACAGTTATCGGCACAGCAATCGGCGAGCCTTCCGCTTTGCGGCGCAGTTGCTTACGGCACAATGACCCAATAACACGTCCGAGTGATCGAACTCCAGCTTCACGGGTGTAGCCATGGATCAACGGAAGGTAGGCATCCTGTGCGATATCGAAGTCAATTGGATCAACCATGTACTCTTTGCGCTGCGCGGGTACAAGGTGTCCTGCCGCAATCGATGCCTTTTCACGATCCGTATAACCACTCAGCTCGACGATTTCCATACGGTCACGCAGGGGAGCGGGAATGCCTTCAAGGCCATTCGCTGTTGTAATGAACAACACCTTTGACAGGTTAAACGGTGCATCGATGTAGTGGTCACGGAACGACTTGTTTTGTTCTGGGTCTAGGGCCTCGAGCAGTGCGCTTGCCGGATCTCCACGCATGTCGCTGGCCATTTTGTCGATTTCATCGAGGACGATCACCGGATTGTTTGTTCCAGCCCGCCGGAGCGTGGTGATTATCTGCCCAGGCAGGGCACCGACATACGTTCGACGGTGGCCACGAATTTCAGACTCATCCCGTACGCCACCGAGGCTAATCCTGCCGTACTCTTTTCCAAGGGCACGGGCAATGCTTCGTCCCAGGGATGTTTTTCCAACTCCAGGAGGTCCAACGAGGCACAAAATTGGTTGGCGGATGTTTCCTTCAGGGACGCTCAAACGCACAGCAAGATGCTCGATAATCCTATCTTTGACATCTTTCAGGCCGTGGTGGTCTTCATCTAGCATACGTTCCACGTTGACAACCGTTGCCGTCTCGGGGGTACTCGTCGACCAGGGAAGAGCTAGCACTGTCTCAACGTATGTTCGACTGACACTGTGCTCAGGGCTTGCTGGATTGAGTCTGTCGAGACGATCGAGTTCCCGCTCAACTTCCTTATGGGCTTCCTCAGGGAGCTTGAGTTTCTTTAGTTTTGTACGAAAACCTGCGAGCTCGCGGTCACGTTCCGGACGCTCACCAAGCTCGCGCTTAATGGCTTTCATCTGCTCACGCAAATAAAACTCACGCTGAGCCTTTGACATTGCGCCCGCAGCTTCCTGGTGAATCCGCTGCCCGACTTCGAGAACCTGAATCTCACGCAGTAACAGACGATGGAGCACGTTTAGACGCTCTACAACATTTAAAGCCTCAAGAACCTCTACCTTTTGGGCTGTGCGCAGCCGCGAATGCGAAGCCATCAGATCAGCCATGCTCCCGACATCCGGGACGTTTGTAGCATCAGCAATGCCTTTGACATCATCCGGGAGCTCTGGAGACAGATCTACCATCCGAAGGAACGCCTCAGACACCGCGCGCTGAATGGCTTCAAGCTCGACACGTTGCAAGTCATCGACTGGAAGCGAATCTGATTGGTACGTGACCGTTGCACGCAAATGGTCAGCATCGGCATCTATTGAAGAAATCGTAAACCGACGTAGTCCACGCACAATCAGGCGTGTCGCATCGGGGCTGCGCCCCATCAGCCGAATACTAACCGCTACACCGACAGAGTGGATGTCATCCACGCCTGGATCTTCGGTATCTGGGGTTCGCTGTGTTACAACGCCCAAAATACGCTCGCCAGACCCTGCCGCAGCTTCAATCATCTTGATGTATTTGGGCCGGCTGACAGATATCGGTGCGACCAGCATCGGGAAGACGACAGCATCTCGCAGTGGCAAGAGGTCAAGGACTTCCGGAAGGTCATTCGTGGCGGTGTCTGCGACGGCCTCTTCGATTGCGGCTTGCTCCAGCGGTGTGAGAATTGTTTCTGATTCCAAAATGTGTGTGATTCCTGTACTAGTGTGGCCCGTGAGCTCTAACAACTAATCGCGGTTCTGATGCCATATGTTACACGACATCACCGTCTGTCTAAGCGATGTCAATCATACGAATCAAAGCAAGTATATGTTCCAGATGTGTCCGGGGTGAACGCGTCCATGGAAGATGGTTCCAAGTAAGGGTAGAGTGGTTCAAATTCGGGTCATTATGGAGAAGGTACCAGATGATAGACCATTTACAAGCGAATCCTTTGGTTGAACGTGGGCTACTTCTTACACGCCGGCAGCTGTTCGGTCGTGGGGCTACCGGAATAGGACTCGCTGCTCTTTCGGATGTAATGGCGACATCGGGGCAAAGTGCCATGGCGGCATCCCCAGTCAAAGCTAAACGTGTCGTCTATCTCTTTCAATCAGGTGCACCCAGTCACATCGATTTGTTTGATTATAAACCGCAGCTCGCAACCCAATTTGATAAAGACCTGCCGGACAGTATTCGTAACGGTCAGCGCATCACGGGAATGACCAGCGGGCAGTCCCGATTTCCCTGCGCGCCAACCACGTTTAATTTCAAGCAATACGGCAAGTCCGGTATTTGGATGTCTGATGTCATTCCACACATTGGAGGACTTGCAGACCGGATGACGTTGATTCGGTCAATGCATACAGAAGCGATCAATCATGATCCAGCGATTACATTTATTCAAACAGGGTCGCAGCAGATGGGACGTCCATCCATTGGGGCATGGATGAGCTATGGCCTCGGGAGTATGAACAAAGACCTCCCTGGCTATATTGTCCTCATTTCACAGGGAACGGGAAATCCGAACGACCAACCACTGTTTGGCCGACTCTGGGGGCCAGGGTTCCTACCAAGTGTCCATCAGGGGGTAAAACTTAGAAGCGTGGGCGATCCGGTGCTCTATCTGAAGAATCCACCGGGAATTGATGCATCTACCCGGCGTCAGATGCTCGACACGATTGCGGCAACCAACCGTGTAACCGCATCCACATATCAGGATGCTGAGGTCGATACACGCATCAGCCAATATGAGATGGCCTTTCGAATGCAGTCCAGTGTTCCAGATCTGATGGATATTTCGAAGGAATCTGAGAGCACATTTGCATCGTACGGGCCGGATGCGAAGAAGCCTGGAACGTTTGCTGCAAACTGCCTTCTTGCCCGAAGGCTACTTGAAAAGGGCGTTCGTTTCGTTCAGCTTTTCCATAGGGGATGGGATCAACACGGAAATCTGCCGACGCAGCTACGGGGCCAAGCCCGTGATACTGATCAAGCAAGTGCCGCTCTTGTAAACGATCTTGCACAACGTGGACTTCTTGATGACACACTGGTCGTTTGGGGAGGAGAGTTTGGTAGGACTGTTTATTGTCAAGGTACGCTGACAAAGGAAAACTACGGTCGTGATCACCATGGCCGATGTTTCTCGCTGTGGATGGCCGGAGCCGGTGTACGTGGCGGTAATGTCATCGGAGAGACAGATGATTTCTGTTACAACATTACGAAGGACCCAGTGCACATTCACGATCTTAACGCTACGATTCTGCATCTCATGGGAGTCGACCATACCCGGCTTACGTATCGGTATCAAGGACGGGATTTCAGGTTAACCGATGTTGAAGGCAATGTGGTACGGAAGTTGCTTACTTAGCTGGTAGCGCGAAGTCGCCGGTTTGAGCGACTCGATCTGGAGAAAGTCCATCATGAAGAGCACAATATTTTCGGTCGCAATCCTACTGGTTGCTGCGGCGATTGCAATTCCATCACAGGCGAAGAGTAAACTGTTCAACGCAAAACAGGTTTATCAGCAATCGGAGTCTGTCTCCGACCGGATGCTTGGACGCCCAAGAAATATTGGTAAGGATAATAAATTCAGGGAATATGAAATCGAGAATGCCGGCGTATTCGTAGGTTTCAAGCAAACTAAGGCTTCACAGATTGTAATCACAAGCCGCATCCCGTTTTCGTCTCCTGTTGATGCAGCTGCATCTGTAGGCGTCAACTTACGTAACCGACAACCATCAAGCAAGTCGATCACCCAGTGGGTTTGGAAGAATGTAGACAACATCCCAGTGGTCGTCGTTCGTTCCTTTGATGGCCGTTTGTGGGAAGTTGTCGAACTCGGAGACACGGTGCAGGATCGCTAGATGGTTTCATACGTAAATGTAAGAAGCGTCTGTGACTCTTCGGCACAGACGCTTTCGTTTTTATTAATCTATTCCTACAATTTTTTTGCCGGGAGCTTCTCGACTATCATCGTCGACCACGGTGTGACTGAACTTTCATTACCGCTCATTATGACACTCACCGGTCCAGCAGCTGGGCCTGAAACCACAGCTTTGGTCGTTCCGGCAACGATAGTGTCCGCTCTATCGTTTTGAACGGTCCCTAGTTTAAGTGTCGAAGCACTTTGCTTAAGAAACTGCATCGTCTGTACCTGCGGCATATCAACAGAGAGCTTAACGGTGGTTTCTTGTGGTGTTGCTGGTGGCTTATCAGCACAGCCAGATACAACAAAACAAGCCAAACCAATGGTCAAAGTCGCGACACATGCAGCTAGCCGCATCCAAGTTCAACCTTATCTGCAGCAATTTTCAACGCATTAAGAAACTTTGCATTCTGGGCTTGCGTTCCAATCGTGACCCGCAGCATCGTTGGTAGCCCGAAAATATCACCCGTCCTAACGATCACTCCAGACCGTAGGAGCAAATCGTATACGTCGCGGCAAGGACGTTTGGTGTCGATCAAAATGAAGTTCGCATGACTCGGCACGACGGACATCCCAAGAGCCTCAACACCCAGTGTGATCTGGTCCATTCCGTCTGCGTTGACCTTCTTACTCACGTCTACAAATGTAGTATCGTTTGCTGCTGCAATCGCTGCTGCTTGTGCCAGGATGTTTACATTGAACGGGGACCTTGGCTTTTGCATCGATGCAATCACGTCTGGTGCGGCAACCGTGTAGCCTACTCGAAAGCCGGCAAGGCCATACATCTTTGAGAAGGTTCTCAAACCAATAACCGGCTTGCCGGCTTTGATGTAGTCAATCGCAAATGGAAAGTTGCTTTCGGGATTGATGTAATCGACATAAGCTTCATCGAGGACGAGATAAGCACGCGATGGTAGGTGTTCAAGAATGTAATCAACATCGGCCTTGGTGATGACGCTACCTGTAGGATTATGCGGATTTGCAATAATGACCAAGCGTGTCTTGTCGCTAAATGCACGAACCATTGATTCGGCATTATGGCGGAGGTCACCATCGGTGAGCGGGACACCAATCCGTGTCGCTCCGGCGAGCGTCGATGCTGCCTCATAGAGCACGAATGTAGGTTGTCCGGTGACAACTTCGTCGCCTTCATTGAGAAATGTCAGCCCTAAAAGATGGATACATTCATCAGAACCGTTACCAAAAAGCAGCTGGTCGGCTGAGACATCCAACTTGGATGCGATGACATTTGCAAGCTCGATACATGCTGCATCAGGATACATATGCGTCGAAAGCATTCGTTCCTGAACGGCCTTGATAGAAGCAGGACAAGGTCCCAGAGGGTTTTCGTTACTTGCTAGTTTTACGATTTCTCCGGTGATTTCAAGTTCCCGCTTGACGTCCTCGATTGGCTTGCCGGGTGAGTATGGACGCAGTGCTGAAACCCGGGGCGATACATGTTGTCTATCCACGTGGAAAGTCTACCACTAAGGAGAAACTTACTGGATGTATGATGCATGCTATGCAAAATACTGGAGATAGCGTGTCGATTAGGCCGGTTACCGAAGCTGATGCCGAGGACTGGATCGACTTGGTTAATGCGTTGGCAGACTACGAAAAACTGGACCGACCGACCAATGAAGCCGTAGAGCGCTTAAAGGCGCACGCGCTTGCCGATGTTCCTAAGTTCACGGCTTGGCTTGCATGGCTAGATGATCGGCCCGTTGGGTACTGCGTTTTCTTTGAGACGTACTCAACCTTTTTAGCCAAACCAACGCTGTACTTAGAGGATTTGTTTGTTCATCCAGATGTCCGCGGTACAGGCATTGGCCGGTCAATTTGGAATGCGCTTGAGCGCGAAGTGTTAGTGCGGGACTGCGGCCGAATGGAATGGACATGTCTGAACTGGAACATGCTGGGCATAAATTTTTACGAAAAACGTGGGGCGTGTAATCTGACCGATGAGTGGCGTAACTATCGCTTGGTTGCTGCGCAAATTAGAGACCGACAGGGGGCAGGGACGTAAGTCCCTGCTAGCGATTATTCACGGACGAAAGTTATCAGATCCGCCATTGGTACCGTGTGCTGCGTTTGTGTTGCCAGTTCGCGAACCGATGCAGTCTGATTTACAAGTTCATCGTCGCCGATCACAATTGCATATTTTGCTCCGCCGGCATCCGCCATTTCGAGCATTGCCTTCAGGCGACGACCGAGATAGTCAACATCGATGCTTAGACCCGCATGGCGGAGAGTACTCGCAAGTGTGGTTGCGGCATCGCGAGCTGCATCTCCCATGGGGCAGATGAAAGCATCCAGTTGATTACCACCTGGGCGGGGGAGGCCAAGCTCTTCCATTGTGATCAGAACTCGTTCGATACCCAATCCAAAACCGATACCTGGTGTGGCTGGTCCACCGAGCTGCTCAACGAGCTGGTTGTAGCGTCCACCGCCACCCAAAGCCTTATCGCCGAGCACTTTGCATTGAATTTCAAATGCAGTACGCGTGTAGTAGTCAAACCCGCGAACCAGACGGTGGTCAATTTCGTACGGAATACCAAGGGCATCGAGATAGGAACACACCTTGCCAAAGTGTTCCGCCGATGCGTCATCGAGGAAGTCCACGAGGTTTGGTGCATTATCGAGCAGAGCGATATCCCGTTTGTCCTTGGAATCCAACATCCGCAGCGGATTCTGTTCAAATCGACGCTTATTGTCATCACTCATCTCAGAGAGCAATGGCTCAGCATAGGCTTTTAGCGCATCGACATAAGCGACACGCGATTCCTTTGTTCCGACGCTGTTTACTTTGACGGTTAATTCTGAGATTCCGAGTGCCTTGTAAAACGCGACGGCTAAATCAATGATTTCTGCATCAATGGATGGCATCGATGCGCCAAGGACTTCGACACCCGCTTGGTGGTGTTGACGGTAGCGGCCTCGCTGAGCGCGTTCGTAGCGAAAGTTTGGACCGATATACAGGAGCTTTGCGATTGGCCGCTCAATCCAGAGGCGTTCTGAGACGTATGCCCGGATAGCACCTGCGGTACCTTCGGGACGCAGCGTTAATTTGTCGCCTCCGCGCGTGACGAGGTCGTATGTTTCTTTGGCCACGATATCGGTGCCATCGCCAACAGCGCGGTGAAAGAGCTCGGTTTGTTCGAAAATCGGTGTTCGTATCTCAGCAAAGCCGTATGCCTTGCACACTTTGCGGAAGACAGACTCGACATGCAGCCAGCATGCGGAGTCATTGACAAACGACCTGGCTTCCTTACGACCACAGGGAACGGGGGGGACGATATCAAATGTGCCATCAGGGCGCCCATATTGCATAGCGCCGATTATATCGCTGGCAAGGTTACCAAGACGTGCTTGGACACGGCTAGGATGTATTATGACCGCATGGCTTTGACATTGCCGGTGGCTACCCATGAGCGGCTAAGTTATCTCGAACGTGGTTTGGCGCAGAATGTGGTTGTAGAGGTCGTTGCTGGTTCGACGGCCGAGAAGGCTGGGATTCTTGTAGGCGACCGAGTTGTGACCGCAAACGGTGCACCCTTACGAGACATTGTTGACTGGAAATTCCACTCGGCAGGTGATTCCGTGGATGTGCAGGTTCTACGCGACGCATCCGCGCTTCAATTTACGATTGCAAAGACCTACGATGAAGACCTGGGTATTCGGTTTGCCGATGACCTCTTCGACCGCTTGCACATCTGTAAAAACAAGTGTGTTTTCTGCTTTCTTTACCAACAGCCAAAAGGCCTTCGTCCATCGTTGTACATCAAGGATGATGACTACCGACTCTCCTTTTTACACGGTAACTATGTAACGCTCACCAATCTCAAAGAGGGTGAGCTCGACCGAATTTGTGAACAAAAGCTCAGCCCAATGTTTGTTAGCGTTCATGCTACCGATCCAGTGGCGCGTGGCAACATTCTAGGGCGCAAGGGACCTGAGGCAATATTGCCGATATTGCAGCGTCTCGCAGATGCTCGGATACAAGTGCATGCACAGATTGTTTTAGTTCCGGAATACAACGATAACGAAACGTTGTTGGAGACGGTTACCGATCTTGCGAACCTTCATCCTGAGCATCGTGGATCCTACGGCGGAGTCCTGTCCGTTGCAGTGGTCCCGATTGGCATTACGCAGTTTCGGGAACGCCTAGCGCCGGTCAAGACGGTGAATTCAGCGATGGCATCTGAGGTGCTCGATACGCTTGGTGCCCTTCGTGAGGATTACCTCAATCGCCTCGGGACACGATTTGTCTATCCAAGCGATGAGTTCTACCTGATGACTAATCGGGAGATTCCAAGCCGGCCAGAATATGAAGGCTTTCCACAGCTTGAAGATGGCGTCGGATTGGTACGCTTGTTTCTCGACTCACTGAATAAGGTTCGGAGTGTGATGCCGCCGTCCGTAGCGAGCCCAGGTAGCTATACCTTTGTGACGGGAGAGGTTGCCGCACCTTTGCTGCGAACCCTAGCCACAACTCTCTCGGAAATCGAGGGAGTAACTGTTAATGTATGTGCAGTCCATAATTGGTTCTTCGAAGGAAACATCAACATCGCTGGTTTGATTGTTGGCCGGGACATCGTGCGAGCTATGGAAACCTTTGAATCAAACGAGATAATTGTTATCCCAAGTGTGATGCTGCGGGATGGTGAAGAAGTTTTTCTTGACGAGATGACAGTCGACCAACTGGAAGAAAAGCTTGGCAAACGAGTGATGGTGATCGAGCGGACCCCGGAGGCAGCACTTGATGCTGTCATCAACCCGGGCCAGCTCCGGAGGCATGTTCGAGATGGCAATGTTTAATCAACTTTTTCAACTAGTAAGCACCCGCCGCACTGCTGCGGTAGTGGCAACCATCGCCGCTACTGCATCTATTGCACTTGCATCCGCATCGGGTCCTTCCCTTCGAGTTGTCATTTTCGGAGGCGGTCCCACCCCTGAAAGCAACCAAGTTGCCATTGAGAACAACGTCAAGTGGATGATGTCCATTCTTCCTGAATGGTCTAATTCATTTGTCATGTTCGGGGATGGTACGAGTACAACTGAGACGGTACAGATTTCTCCTGCGCGTACGAAGGCACATCGGGTGTTGGCTACATTCTTTGGAGATGGCCCGACGGATGTTGATAAAGACACTCCAATCGCGTATCGGCCGAGCTCAGTCACTAAAATCGATGCTGCCAGCAAGAAGTCTTCCATTGAGGCGGCATTTGGTCAGCTTGAAAAAGAGCGTAGCAAGGACCCAGTATTCCTGTATTTCACTGGCCATGGTTCGCGTGGACGAACGGGCTTTGAAACGAATCGCTACGATTTGTGGCGTGAAGAAGGGATAACCCCCGCGGAGCTCGTTGCACAGCTCGAAAAGGTGAAAAAGGGCGTCCCTGTCACGATTTTAATGGTTCAGTGTTTCAGTGGTGCATTTGCAAATGTCATCTTCGAAGGGGCAAATGAGCAAAGTGGACTGCTTGACCGTCAGGTCTGCGGCTTTTTCGCCGCAACTCCGGACCGTGTGGCCGCCGGGTGCACTTCAGAGCTGAACGAGGCTGAATACCGAGACTTTTCCAGTACATTTTTAGCGGCCATTACGGGTAAAGACCGCGTCGGTCGCCCGGTGAAAATGCCGGATTACAACGGTAATGGTTGGACGGGCTTTGATGAGGCTTACTATTTTTCGCTGATCGAAGATCCATCCATTGATGTTCCTGTTGTGACATCCGATGCGTTTCTCCGCAAATTTGTCCCTGTCACCGATGACAATGAGGTAGTCGAAACGCCTTGGGCGGATGTCGTCAAGTGGGCGAATCCTGCGCAAAAGGCGGCGCTCGTTGGTCTCTGCGAGAAAATCGGCGGAGAAGCGCTGACCGATAAGCGACTCGAAATTGCGTTGTCCGAGTTTCGCCGCCGTGGTCGCCAAGGGGATGCGTCAGTCGTTTATCCGGCTGATGTCAGAGATGAGCTAGCTAAATCCGTAGCAGAGCTGTCCTTACAATTCCCGAATCTTGCGCGGCGTGGTGGAGGCGATCAAAATCAGTCCCGTGTTGAGAGGGGACGGGCTGTTCATTACCTCCAGGCCAACCCTGATATTCTGGCAAACTACCTCAAGGTTTGCGACAAAATTGATGCTGCCCAGGATGTGGCCGAGGCTGATGCGGTTCGCGGAGCCAGATGGATTCGTCTTCTACGGCTGGGAAAGTCTATTGTCCTCGAACACCGCCTCCGGGAAGCTAAAGATCGCGGGACAATCAAGCGGTTTGAGTCCCTGCGTAAACTCGAATCTGGAAACCCGTTTCGGTCGTAAGTGCATAGGAGACAGGTACACTAACATCGGTTTGTGAAAAAAGGTGCAATGTAGCCATGCCATTCGATGGGACGCTTGATTTTGTTCGTGCGCTTGAAGCAGAAGGGGAGTTAAGGCGGATTTCCGTCGAAGTGGACCCCGTGCTTGAAATGACTGCGATAGCGGACCGCTTGGTGAAAAGCAATGGTCCGGCTGTTGTCTTCGAGAATGCTGCTGGCTCGCGGTTCGGTGTTGCTATCGGCATGTATGGCTCTGATAAGCGTATGGCGATGGCCCTTGGCGTAACGTCGTTGGATGAGGCTGCAAAGCGCATTGCTGATTTAGTTGCGTTGCCATCCTCTATGCCTCCGACGATGCTAGGAAAAGCGATGTTGCTTCCGGGGCTTGCTAAAATCGGCCGGGATGCCGCACCTCGCATCGTCAGTAAAGGGCGATGCCAAGACATCGTCTGGCAAGGGGATGACGTAAAGCTCACGGCGCTTCCTGTTCTAAAGTGTTGGCCGCTGGATGGGGGACGCTTCATCACGCTCCCAATGGTTTTTACAAAAGATCCTGTTTCTGGAAACCGTAATGTTGGTATGTACCGTGTCCAAGTCTACGATGACAAAACGGCGGGTATGCATTGGCAGCGACACAAAGTTGGAAGTCGTCACCATGCAGAATATGAAGCGCAAAACAAACCAATTCCTGTCGCAGTGGCCTTGGGTGGCGACCCATGTTATGCATATGCTGCGACTGCGCCGCTCCCAGATGGCATCGATGAAATGGCATTTGCGGGCTTCCTCCGAAAAAAGCCTGTCGATATGGTCCGCTGCAAGACGGTCGATATTGAGGTTCCCGCAGATTGTGATTTTGTCTTGGAAGGCTTTGTTGCTCCAGGCGAGCGACGGATTGAAGGACCCTTTGGAGACCACACAGGGTTGTTCACGCTCGAAGAGCCGTACCCAGTTTTTCATATCACGGCGATAACGATGCGCTCGGATGCGATCTATCCTGCGACGATTGTTGGGCGTCCTCCGATGGAGGATGGCTGGCTTGGTAAGGCAACGGAACGCTTGTTCCTACCGCTTGTCAGGCTGTTTGTACCGGAAATAATCGACTACAACCTTCCTGTCGAAGGCACATTCCATCATGTTGCCATCGTAAAGATACACAAGCGATTTCCAGGCCATGCCCGAAAGGTGATGCATGCTCTCTGGGGACTTGGCCAGATGATGTTCTCTAAGATCATCATCGTTGTTGATGAATCAGTAGACGTTCAGAACCTTGGCGAAGTCCTCTGGGCCGTGTCTAACAATATCGATCCACAGCGAGATACCGAGTTTGTGATGGGGCCAATTGATGTCCTTGACCATGCGGCACGCGTTATGGGCTACGGTAGTAAAATGGGTATCGATGCGACCCGGAAGTTCCCTGAAGAGGGATTCAATCGTGAATGGCCACCGGTCATCGAAATGACGCCTGAGGTTCAGACTAAAGCCGATGCTCTGTTAGTTCAGCTTGGACTGATGCAAGGGCCCGATAAGTCATGATATTGAGTCGTACGCGGGTGGTTCTTGGGATTACGGGTGCGAGCGGCGTGCTTTACGGCCTGCGTTCACTTGAGAAGCTTGTCCATTTGGCGGATGAAATACAGGTCATCGCGAGTGCCAACGTCCAGGATATCATCCGAACTGAGCTGGATGACCATGCTCCTACGATTGAGGCCTTCCTAGAACAGCTAGGCAGCTTCAAGGCCGATGTGCATGTCTGCAACCCAAAGTCCTATTTTGAGCCACCGGCCTCTGGGAGCTACAGACACTGTGGGATGCTCATTGCACCGTGTTCCATGGGGACGCTTGGACGGATTGCAGCGGGAACATCCGATGACCTGATGTGCCGCGCGGCGGATGTCTGTCTCAAGGAGCGTCGAAAACTGGTTTTACTCGCACGGGAAACGCCTCTGTCATTGATTCATTTACGGAATATGACAGCCGCGACAGAAGCTGGAGCCATTGTTCTTCCCGCATGCCCAAGTTTTTACCACAAGCCATCGACTCTCATGGATGCCATCGATACTGTAGTCGACAGAGCATTAGCGCAACTTGGTCTCCATGCAGATGTTAAGGAATGGATGAAGTAGATGGCAGCTGCTGCTTCAGTCGGGGACAAAGTCCGCGACCTGATGAATCTGATTCGGTTTGAGCACACTCTGTTTGCGCTTCCATTTGCGGCTGCAGGTGCTCTTCTCGGAGCGAATGGGCTTCCTACCCTCCGTCAAGTTGGCTTGATCCTACTGTGTATGGTGACTGCGCGCAGCGCGGCAATGGCCTACAACCGAATTGTCGATCGGGATATTGATGCACGTAACTCTAGAACTGCAGGGCGGGAAATACCTGCCGGGAAAATCACCGTTCGATTTGCATCAGCATTTACGACAGTCATGTCCGTGATGTTTATGGTCGGTGCATATTTGCTAAACCCACTTGCCGCGATTTTGTCACCGGTTGCGCTTGTGATTGTCTTTGGATATTCCCATGCAAAGCGAATTTCAGCTGCTGCACATGTGTGGCTAGGCGTTGCACTCGCTATTGCGCCAGTCGGAGCTTGGATTGCTGTGACGGGGAAGCTTGCTTTAGCTCCAATGGTTATTGCAGCAGCAGTCATCTGCTGGCTTATCGGCTTTGATACATTGTATGCGCTTCAGGATCTCGACTTTGATCGAGAAGCTGGGTTGCATTCTGTGCCTGTTCGTTTCGGCGAGCAAGGGGCCTTGGTTATCGCGCGTATTTCTCACGTCGCGATGTTCATCGTGTTATGTTGCCTTCCACTGACAACGAACTTGGGATGGCCGTACTGGGTTGCTGTGAGCGGAGTGGGAGGGCTACTCGCCTATGAACACGTCGTAATGGATCCCTCCGACATCCGTAAGGTAAACCTCGCGTTTTTTAATTGTAATGTGGCCATTTCGTTTCTGCTAATGTTTGGAATTTTGGTATCTCTCTATGTCTGAGCGAAAGTATGTGGTTGGGACCGTTCCATATTTGAATGCATGTCCACTGGTTGATTGGTTTCATTTTGCCGGTGAGGACAGGGGAGTGATGGTGATCGATGCGGTTCCATCGGTCCTTGCTAACATGATTTCACGAGGGGATGTAGCGGTCGGGCTTGTTTCAACACTTCAAGCAATTCTTCAGCCTGGGATGCATACAATCGATGATATTGGGGTTGCTGCGACAGGTTCTGTGGAAAGCGTTCGGCTGTTTTCAAAATGTCCGATAACGTCAGTTGAGTCTGTGGCTCTTGATAGCAGTAGTAATACATCAAATGTGTTACTGCAAATCCTGATGGAAAAGCGTTATGGGATGACCTGCAGCTATGCGCATCACCAACCTGATCTCGCATCTATGACAAAAACATCGGATGCTGCGGTTCTAATCGGAGACAACGGTTACGCAGAAATCGATGCCTATCCGTATGTATATGACCTTGGTCAGGAATGGTTTGACTGGACGGGGCTGCCGTTTGTATATGCGGTATGGACATCGAAGACGGTGATTAACCCCGAACTTAGTGACTTGCTCTATCAGGCTTGTGACTGGGGAATGAGCAGCTTTTCCTATCTCGCATCCGCTCGAGCGGCAAAGCATGGAACAACGGAACATCGCGCACTGCACTACTTTAATGAAGTGATGGAGTATCGTCTTGAGCAGCATCACCAGGATGGTCTGGCACTCTATGCCTCTTATGCAAGAGAGCTAAAAGCTTCTTTGGTGATGCATCAATGTTGATGTGGTATGCGTTGATATTGGCGTCTAGGTGGCTGAAATGCGTCACCCAACGCATTGTCACTGTAAAAATGTTTTGACGTTGGTGTGTCAAATGGTATAGATGTTGCATCCTTGGATATTGACTACGTTTTGGCGGGAGTTCTGAAATGTCTGGATCAATTCGAAGTGCAGTCGTGATGCTAAGTGTTGTTGGTGCGGTTGCCGCAGCAGCGACAGCAGCCTATGTCCTTAGGGGCAGTAAGAAGACGATGGCCTCAGGGTCTGACTCTGTCGATGCACTGGTTAAGCGTTGCCATGAGCAGATGGACACGCTTTCTAGCCGCTTGACGCCAGAGCATGGATGACTTGTTTGACATTCGGGGTCGTTTGAGTTTTCCCTAAAGTACTTATAGGTCGGGTTCCCCCCGGCCTTTTTTTGTTTGTTGGCCCTTGGCGACTAGCTAGCTTGTCAATACAAGAACTTGATCCAAAAACGTCCGATAATGCATGTTATGTTGCATTTTGAGTGTATCAGAATGATAGTTATGAATCGGAACCTGGGTTCTGCTGGGCCATTTGATCCGGGAAGTTCCCGCGCTCTGCCCAGACTATGCTCTTACCAACATGACGACTAATGAGATTCGCGATTTCTCTGGCCATTTGCTCGTCGTATACTTCAACGAGTTCACATAAGTTTCCATCCGCGTAATCGATTGATATCGATGTAAGACTCTTCCTATCTGTATCCTGACTATCTGTCAATCTGATGTAGTCAAGCTTAGTCAATGCACACAGTCTTTTATTGCCTGATAAAAGTTCATTTCTTGTCCTATCAAATGTGACCTGCCGAACGGGCTTGAGGATGTAAGTAAGAAATATCGGTAATCCTAAAAACGTGACAACTGTCGAGACAAGCCATAGGAAGCCAAAGTGGTTACCTGATGGGCTGAAAAAATCACTAGCTTCGCGTGACACCGACTTACGAGACACAATCGCAAGCATCGCGAGGACAAAGTTACAAAACAGGGTGAACACCACGAGGCTACAGCCATTGACATTCATGTAGCCTGGAGACCGTAGCGATAGCCGTAGAATACTCGGCGTATGCAGGACATCCAAGACTAATTCAGGAGATACACTGAATTGGCTTGGAGTGTTATCGGACATTAGATGGTTGGTCGTCCACCAGGCATCCGCCTATCAAATGATGAACGACATCGGCTCCCTTGAGCATGTCAGCATCGTGAGTGACCACGATGACGGTATGATCCACCGCCCAGTCGGCCAATGCGCTCATCACCTTGTAGCCATTATCCTTGTCTAATGCCGCCGTTGGCTCATCGGCAAAAACAATATCAGGATTGCCAATCAAGGCTCGCGCGACGGCGACACGCTGTCTCTCACCTCCAGACAACATCGCTGGATACTTGTCCCCCATCCCGTCAAGACCAAGATAGGAGAGCAGGGATTCAGCCTTCTGAATAGATACAGACAGCTCATCAGGATTGATCCCAACGAGAATGTTCTCGAGGGCCGTCAGGTAGTTGAGTAGGAATGGTTGCTGAAACACAAAGCCAAACTTCTGGCTCCGAAGACGTGCACATGCTACATCTGACATATCGGTGATCGATGTGCCATCTAGTTCAACATTTCCGGTAGTCGGTGACTTGAGCCCGCACAGGATGTATAGCAAGGACGACTTCCCCGAACCACTTGGACCCATGATTCCATGGAGCTTGTTAGGTGAAAAGTTCAGGCTTACGCCTCTAAGCGCATGCGTGATGCGGGTCGCTTCAACGTAATCGAGGCAAATATTATTGCATGTCAGCATAAAATTCCACCTATCGTCTCTCTATTACAGATACAGCATCCAGTCGCTTCAAACGAACCCAAACCGTAACCATGGCAAAAATCGTGATTGCGACGGGTATAGGGAGCGTATGTTGATAGGCCCATGGGTCCATGGCATCCAAGAAAAGTCCCCTTTGTTTGAACACATTTGCGGCCAGATAGGTCAGCAAAAATACAGACAGGACACTACCGATTCCCCATGCAATCACGGTGAGAATAACGGTCTCCCAAACAATCTTCATCATCAATCGGGCCCGGCTGATTCCAAGAGCCGCTAAAACACCAAACTCTGGAATGCGTTGCGTGAAGTAGATATTACTCAACATCCCGCTCATCAACGCAATCACAAAGATAACTGTAGCGCTGACAACCTCCATGATCATGTACATGGATGACAAAGAATCACGGACCTCAGCCAGAAGATTTGCTCGCGTAAGGACGTTGACTTTTTCTGGAGACAAGAAACCATCTCCTTTTCGCCCGACCGGCATGAGCCGCTCGTTTACGACATCAAGGTCCGATGGAACCTTCGTCGTAAACAGTAAACATTTTGGTGTCAGAAGAAACGTCTTGTCTGTAAATGTACGGCTAGACATCGCGACCCATATTTCGCTCTTCAGGACACCGACGACTTTGACGGGAACGGGTGATCCGGCGATCCCGCCATCATCCAATGGTCCAGCAATAATATCTCCAAGTTTGAGATTTCGATTTTCTAGGATCGGCTGTGAGACAACCACTTCAGGCTTACCATCTTCAGGCATTCTGCCCTCAATAAGGGTTGCACCGATTCGCTTCAACAGGTAACCGCGTTCTTCAGGTGTGGAGCCAATGACAACAAACGGTAATCTGCCAACGACTGTCTTGATGTTTACAAAGAAGACGCCACCTTCGATAATGCGGTCAATCTCCGGTTGCATTTCAAGTACGGCTCGCTGGTCCATTGGAACACTTTGCGTTGAGCGCTGCGGAATCACATAGGTGAAAAACTCGGTGTAACGGTAAATCGTTCGGACAGTAAGGTCAATGGAGTTTGCAATGGATGCCACTGCTGCAATTAGAAACACACACAAAACAATAACAAAACCCATCGGAAGTACCTTGGACGGATTTCGTGTCAAGTAGGTGAGCGGACTTAATGGATGGCGCATCATGTACCCATCGCTTCCTGCAGCTGTGCATCGTGGTCGTGGGACTGGTACCACGCTAAGTACTCATCCAGTGTTCGATTAATGCCATCAAGTGTCGACTCTTTTGCCAACGTACCTCTGAGTCTGGTCGCTCCCGGAACTCCTTTGAAGTAGTGTCCGAGGAGACCACGGAGCTCGCGGCACGCAACTCCCTCTCCTTGAACACTCACTTGCAAAGCAGCATGTTGCCGCGCAACGGCAACACGGTCTTCAATCGTGGGTTCACGACGGATTGGCTCGCCAGCAATCGCATCACCAATCTGTCCCAACAGCCAAGGGTTGCCCATTGCCGCACGCCCAATCATGACGCCATCACAACCGGTTTCCCGAAGCATCCGGAGTGCATCAGCAGGCGTTTCGATATCGCCATTTCCAATAACTGGAATGTCGTTGCCAACGGTTTCCTTCACCTGCGCGATAACATCCCAGTCTGCGACGCCACTGAAACCTTGGGATGCGTACCGTGCATGTACGGCAATGGCTTTTGCCCCGATGTTGGCAGCTGCACGAGCAAACTTCACTGCCGTCAGCTGGCCCTG
>Ga0114971_10000413_pt1 | contig 27726 bp, 17 predicted proteins | sample M_140625_MF_Meta_FD_87320 | JGI IMG/M metagenome (GOLD analysis project Ga0114971, IMG submission 87320) | Freshwater microbial communities from Lake Montjoie, Canada to study carbon cycling - M_140625_MF_MetaG | ecosystem: Environmental > Aquatic > Freshwater > Lake | place: Lake Montjoie... | reverse complement strand
TGATCCGGTGGTTTCCAGGATTTAGGACGCCAATCTCATACTGGTGAGGGGCCGTCAGGGAATCACGGCTTCCGATCGCGACGTCATCCACCCACAGCTCGGACTGCCAGCAGACGCGCTCCAAGGATAGTTCAGTTATTTTACCCTGCCATTCTTCAGGGATCGTCACCGTGGTCTGATACCAGGCCACTCCACGGTAATCGAATTTAACCTTGGGGCTCTTGACAAGGTTGCGCGGATTCGTGTCCGTGATCGGATTTCCGATTTGATTCTCTGCCATCGATCCCGGCAGTTGGATATCGCTCGCCAGCTCGCGTTTGAAAAAGCCCTCCGCTTTACCGACATCTTTGCTATCCATCTCGAAGCGCCATTTTCCGGCGAGCGAAATCGTGTTTTTGGGCTGAATTCCGCCTGCCTTGGCCTGCTCTTTCGCCTCTGCGATTTTGGTGGGAGCGTTTTGAGCTTGGGCCAGCACTGTTAATCCGCAACTCAAGCTAAGGAGACCTAAGAGCCGCATTTTATTGATGTTTGTTTTCATGTATATCTTTTTGTCACGGGTGTCCGGTTAACTGAGAGATGAAGTTTTGGAAGATTCATAAAAGGAGATCCTTGCGTGGAAAAGGTGATGCCACGCATTTGAATTCTGGGGCGACTCTGGGCGTGGTTCTTGCGCATGAATTACGGGCGTTACAAGGAGATAAAAAGGTGTCAAGGTCGCCTGTCAGCATTTGATAGGGTCTCGATTCGATGGTGTCGTTGTTCATGGTTGCATTCATAATTTTTTCATTTGACTGCGTGTTGTCGCAAGCCCCTGCCAAGTCTCGCCGCTACGGCGCCTCGCTCTCCCCTTGGAGGGTGGCCGTTTCCGGATCTCTGCCGGTTTTTCGTGCCTTGATGCTCTCGCGAATTTCGTTGGCCCGCCTGTCGGTGAGCGGATAGAAGAAGAAAATGGTTGAGGCCAGAACGATGATGATGAGTGGCACCACTGCGAACTGAACGCGCAGAACCCACACGGCGTCGGCTGGCTGGATGCTTGCTGCCTTGTCGATCCCCGAGGAGCTCACCAACAGCCCGCTAATGACCATTGCAAGACCGTTGCCTAATTTGGTGATGAACTGGTTAATGGCTCCGTAGACGCCTTCGCGCCGGACGCCGGACTCGAATTCATCGTAATCGCAGATGTCGCCAATCATAACCGACATACTCAGCATGACTCCGGTCCAGCCGAACGCCCAGAGGAGCAATGGGATGAGCTGCAGCCAAGGGTTGACAGGGGTATACGCCCAATACTTGCTCGCAAAGCTGAGAGCGGTGATCGCCAGGAAGAGCTTCATCAGCCTCGAAGCGCCAAATCGTGAGATCAGTAAGCCGAGGATAGGCACCATGACAAGGCTGATCCCGGTTTGGATGCTGCCGACGATACCGGTCCAGTTCCCGGCCTTGGACTTGTCTCCTCCGAAGACGTGGTAGATATTGACGTAAATCGCCATGCCTTGGACGGTCCAGATGCCGATCATGGCGAAGACGAGCGCACCGGTCAGCAGCACGAACGGTCGGTTGCGGAAGGCCATCCCCATAGATTTGATGAAATCGTTCTTTTCCGGCGTCTTGACCTCAGGGTTTTCACGGCAGAACAGTGCCGCTGCGCCGCAGACGCCCATGAGCAACGCGAAAAGCGCGCCCACGATTTGGTAGCCGTGCGGGTGCAACGTTTTCCCCTCAGGTGATACGATTAAGGCAGCGAGGCGTGTTAAGAATGAGCCCTCTTGTCCCAGCGCGCTCCAGTTCCAGAAGCACATGGCATAATACCATGGCATCAACAGGCCGAATAGCTGGCACATGAAAGTCCGCACTGTTGTAAGTTGAGTGCGTTCGCGGCTGTCAACGGCGATCTCATATCCGAGCGACGTGTAGGGGATGGAGAAAAGCGAAAAAGCCAAATAAAAAAGAAAAGCCAAGACCATGAACCACCAGAAGGTGAGGGTTGGATGCCATGCTGAGGTGGGCAGCCAGATAAGCGCGAACGTCGCGGTTGCCATGATCGTGCCGACGAACATGAACGGGCGCCGACGACCCCAGCGTCCTTTCCATGAATCGCTCAGATGCCCGATGTAGAGATCAATAAAGGCATCGCAAATCCGCGGCATGGCCAAGGCAATTCCAACCTGCCATGCTGAAATGCCGATGCCGTCGCTGAAAATCGGCATCGCCACCGATGCCAGCAAATTTCCCATGAAAAAATTGGAGACGCCGCCCATGCCATAGGCGATCTGTTGAGTTGGCCCGAGCCTGTGGGATTTGGGCTGAAATGTCATTTGCAGTTGGGGATGCCTCACTCAAACATAGCATTGACTCATCTGCCACCAATACGCAACTGGAATAGTGCGCAAGAATAAATTAATAATGCGCAGGCGTGGCGCAGGCAGCTTGACGGCTCTGGCAGGACGTTGGGATGCGGCCAATCCTGGGCAGGCATCCTCGTTTTTCGGCGCTTCGCTGCTTTCAGTGAATGTCTATACCTGATATGGGCAAGGGGTTTTGTATTTTTATTCAGAATTTCACTGCGTCCTCGTATCGCAGTGGGGGATGATCTTCTTCCTCGTAAACCGTCTCCCAGAGTCCCGGCCCAAGCTCGCGATGAACATGGATCGCCGCTTCAAGGAGCCTCGGGGAATGCGCGCGCCAGCGGCAATGCTTAATGACGCAATCTCTATTCATTTTTGCGCATTTCTGGTATTGTTGAGGAAGCCAACCGCGCGTAGAAATGATAAATTAATCGCAAAACATCCATTTATACGCTCCTCAAAAGCCCTGCTAAACAATCTGAAACCAGCAAACTCCAGAGCAATTTTAACGCTTTTCCACCACAGGGCAGTAGCACAAGACAGAGAGACAGGTCATAGACTTGGTGGCCCGTTTTCGCAAATCGATTGATGTGTTGCCTAACTACGCGCTCCGGCCAGAACAAACTTCTCCATTCGGTCGTTTCTATTGGGACGACTGTGAATTCTCAAGGAATATCACTCGCCAAATCCAAACGTAACCTATGAGTCATGTATCACACCCGTTTCTAAATCCCGATCTTCCCTACGATCAACGCATCGATGACCTGCTCGGCAGGCTTACGACTGGGGAGAAGATCGATCAGCTTCGGTGGGACTCACCGGCTATCGAACGTTTGGGAATACCCGCCTATAATTGGTGGAACGAGGCGCTGCATGGTGTCGGAAGAAATGGTCGAGCGACTGTATTTCCTCAAGCAATCGGTTTGAGCGCCACATGGGATCGCGCTCTGGTCCAACAAGTCGCGACGGCGGTTTCGGACGAGGCCCGAGCCAAGCACCATGCGGCAGTCCGGCGGGGAAGCAGGCAGCAATACCAGGGGCTGACATTCTGGACTCCGAACATCAATATTTTCCGGGATCCACGATGGGGCCGGGGACAGGAAACCTGGGGCGAAGACCCGATGCTCACGGGGGAGTTGGGAGCCGCGTTTGTTCGCGGCTTGCAGGGCGATAACCCGCGTTATTTGAAAACAGCGGCCTGCGCAAAACACTTTGCCGTCCATAGCGGCCCGGAGGAGTTGAGGCACGATTTCGATGTGCGGCCGTCGAAGAAGGACTTGAGGGAAACCTACCTACCAGCCTTCGAGCGGCTTTGTCACGAAGGGGTCGAGGCGTTCATGGGTGCTTACAATGCGCTTTACGGGGAACCCTGCTGCGGCAGCCCGTTCCTGCTTGGCGACATCCTGCGCAAAGAGTGGGGCTTCAGAGGACATGTGGTCTCCGACTGTTGGGCAATCCGCGATTTCCATACGACCTACAAAGTGACGGGAATGGTCGAGGAATCCGCAGCGCTTGCGCTGAAGAGCGGCTGCGATCTCAATTGCGGCAGCACGTATTGCGATGGGCTCGATGGGGCGCTCCTCTTGGGGCTCATCTCCGAAGACGATATTGACACGGCCTTGCGTCGGGTCCTTGCCACCCGCTTCAAACTCGGCATGTTCGACCCGGACGACGTCGTGCCGTGGGCTTCCATTTCCATGGATATCGTCAACGGAGAATCTCACCGGCGCCTGGCAAAAGAAGCCGCCGTGCAATCGATAGTTCTTCTGCAAAACCGCGATGGCGTGTTGCCCCTGAATGAATCCGTGCAAAACATCCTGGTTGTCGGCCCTCTTGCTTCGAGCGTCGAGGCCATGCTGGGAAACTATTATGGCCTGAGCGGAAGAATCTCGACGCTCATCGAAGGTCTCGCCCTCGGGCTCCCTGAGGGACTCCGCATCGATTATCGAAAGGGATGCCTGCTCAACCAACCGCGCCCGAACCTGTCGGACTGGACATTTTTCGAAGCCGCAAAAAGCGATCTCGTCCTTTGCTGCATGGGTCTCTCCCCCGATATCGAAGGCGAAGAGGGCGACGCAATTGAGTCGGCGCACAAGGGAGATCGGGAACGAATCGAGTTGCCGGACTGCCAGGTGGAATTCCTCCGCCAACTGTCGGCACGTCTAAAGGCGGATGGAAGCAAGGCAAAGGTGGTTGTCCTCCTCTTTGGAGGTTCGGCGATCGCCATTCCGGAGGTCGTGGAATTTGCCGATGGCATCCTGCAGGTCTGGTATCCCGGGGAAGCTGGAGGAGAAGCGATTGCCGCTGTGCTCTGTGGAGAATCCGAGCCGGGCGGGCGGCTTCCAATCACTGTGCCTCGCAATACCTCCTGCCTCCCGCCGTTTGAAGACTACTCGATGCGCGGACGAACATACCGATACATGAATCCTGAGGACGTGCTTTTTCCTTTCGGATTCGGTCTGGGTTACGCTGCCTTCCGCTACGAGAACCTCCAGGTCAAGCGCTGGGTGGATGGTTGGCTGGTTTCGATAGACATCTTGAACACCAGTGCCCGCTCAGGAAGCGATGTCGTGCAATGCTATTTGCAAGGACCTGAAGGCGACTTGGAGCAGCCTGCCTGCCGGTTGCTCTCCTTCGAAAAGATATCCGTGACCGCAGGTGCGAGCTGCCAGGTTCGCTTTGAACTGCCGGACAGTCATTTTTTCAGCTTTGATGCGGACGGCTGCAGAAAAAGGATTCCAGGCGATTACCATCTGACCGTCTCTGGCTATGCCCCGGTGTTTCCTGCAGTCGATGCCACTCGCCAGGTCTCCGCCAAATTGACAATCGTCTGATGATCAGATCCGAACAGCAATTGGCAGGGGCGGTGCTGGACATCGACAACACGGTCTATGCCTTGGACTCGACGACTGTGGATTTTTTGCTCAAGCTCTTGCAGCTTTTGATCGTTTACCAAGCTGCGTAATTACGAATGCATACAGAATGCAACTTCAGAGATTTGGAACCATTTGATTATAAAAATTCGGGGCTGTGATAGTTAAAACCAGACACCCGTGAAGAACTTTATGAAAATCGAAAAATACACCATCGGCATGGGCGACCGGTTTGCCCACCAAGGCAGGGCTCAGTTGCGTGCGGCAATTCATGCGCGAACCCTTGGGATTCCAGTTTATCCGGCTTGGAACAAATCCAACCGCGAGCACACAATCGTTCATAGCAAACCGGATGATTTACGTGCGGAGGCCGATGAGGCGGTCACTGCGCTCGACTGGAAGGAGGCTTACTATGTGGATGCCGACCACATTGGTCTTAAAACGGTGGACGGATTCCTGCAGGCGAGCAACTTTTTCACGCTCGATGTAGCTGATTTTGTCGGGAAACCCTCGGCCGAAACGCTGCGATTTAAGGAGTTCGTCCAAAAGTGGGGCAGCGAGGTTCACATTCCCGGAACAGAGCGTCCACTTAGCCTGGGTTCCAAGGTGATTGAAAGAGCCGCCGACAAATTTCTACAGGCCATGATAGAAGCCGGAGCGATTTACCAACACATCCTCACGCACAAGGACAAAAAGGATTTTATCGTGGAAGTGTCTGTGGACGAGACAGACAGTCCTCAGACGCCCGATGAGCTCTTCCTCATCCTTGCCATGCTGGCTATGGAGAAAGTGCCTGTGCAAACCATTGCGCCAAAATTCACAGGACGCTTCAACAAGGGTGTCGATTACGTAGGTAATCTGGCGCAATTCGGCCGCGAATTCGACGAAGACATCGCTGTGCTGGCGTTTGCGGTGCGGGAATTTGGCCTGCCCGAGACCCTGAAACTGAGCGTCCACTCGGGCAGCGATAAGTTTTCCATTTATCCCATCATAAACCGGCTCATTAAAAAACATGGGTGCGGCCTCCACGTAAAAACAGCGGGAACGACTTGGTTGGAGGAGGTGATCGGCCTCGCAGAAGCCGGTGGCGAGGGGTTAGCCATCGCGAAAGAGATCTATGCTGGAGCCTATGCTCGCTTCGACGAATTGACGGCCCCCTACGCGACAGTCATCGACATTTCGCGTGACCGACTCCCCCCGGTCACGGCAGTCGCCGCATGGACTTCGGCGCAATATGTCGCCACGCTTCGCCACAACCAGACATGTCCGGACTACAACCCTCATTTCCGGCAATTAATCCACGTTGGATTCAAGGTCGCAGCGGAACTCGGACCGCGATACACCTCCGCACTGCAACAAAACGCCGAAATTGTTGGCGCTAATGTTACCCACAACCTGCTCGAAAGACACATCATACCGCTTTTCGGATGATCAGCAGAATACCATGCGGTGATTATCCAGCATAGTTATCTCACAAATCGAGCTCTTAACATTCCCGACAAATCAACTACCATATTCGATTTATTTAAATCGTCATTGAACCAATGGCACACTTCCAAAACCCAATTCTCCCAGGCTGCTACCCAGATCCCGCAATTTGCCGAGTCGGCGAGGACTATTTTCTCGTCACGAGTTCGTTCGCCTATTTTCCCGGGATTCCAATATTCCAAAGCCGCGACTTGGTTCATTGGAAGCAGCTCGGTCACTGTCTCGACAGAAAGTCGCAGCTGAATCTCGACGGTCTCAGCATCAAAGACGGCATCTGGGCACCGGCAATCTCACACAGTGGCGGGCAGTTTTATGTGACCGCGACGCTCATGAAAAAAGGAGGCGGTGGCAATTTCCTCGTAAAGGCAACCGACGCTGCCGGGCCTTGGTCAGAGCCTGTCTGGGTGGACCAGCCAGGGATCGATCCGTCGCTCTTTTTTGACGATGAAGGAAAGTGCTACTACCTGACGACCCACTGCATGCCTGGGCGATCAAGAAACGATATCGTCATGGCGGAGATTGATCCGGCCACCGGACAACGACTGAGCGATTTGGTTCCGCTGTGGTCGGGAATCGGCGAACTCGCGCCCGAGGGACCGCACCTCTACAAGATTGGTGGAAGGTATTACTTAATGATCGCCGAAGGTGGAACCTACGGAGGGCACATGGAGAATATTGCCAGGAGCGAGTCGCTTTGGGGACCCTACGAGGGCTGTCCGCGCAATCCGATTCTGACACATCGGCATAATCACCATCTTCCCATTCAGTTCGCTGGCCACGGAGACCTCGTCGAGATGCCCGATGGGACCTGGTGGATGGTTCATCTGGGTGTCCGGTGCAGCTCCTACCAAAAGCAGCATCTTGGCAGGGAAACATTCCTGGTGCCGGTATCTTGGGACAAAGAAGGATGGCCCCTCGTGAATGAAGGCAAAGGCATCACGGAGCTGAAACACGAGTCGCCTCAGCTCCATCCCCATCCATGGGCACAATTGCCTTGCACGGATAATTTCGACGAAGCTTCACTCGATCTTCGGTGGAACCACCTTGGAAACCCCGTTCCAAATCGCTATTCGCTGAGCGAGCGACCAGGCTGGTTGCGCTTGCGTGGCTCAGTAGGCACCCTCTCAGGCATGGAGTCTCCAACCTTTATCGGGCGAAGACAGCAGGAATTTGTCGTAAATGCGAGCATTTGCATCGAGTTTGAGCCTCTCGCAGAAAATGAAGAAGCTGGTTTGGCCGTGTATATGTCGCCGGATGCGCACTACACGCTTTCGATCATGCGTCGCGGTGAAAAACGTGAGGTTATTCTCAAGCTTCACCTCGACCACTTGCAGACGGAAATCGCGCGACAAGAAGTTCCCGCCGGACCTTTGACGCTAGCCGTCGAGTCCTCTAAAGAAACCTACACTTTTTCGTTCGCGCAGAACCAAGGGCCATTAGTGAGACTCGGAGAGGCTCCGGTGAGGTATCTTTGCGCCGAGGTGGCCGACACCTTTACGGGAGTTTACCTAGGCCTCTATGCGACAGGAAATGGGTCATCTGCCGCGAGCCACGCCGACTTCGACTGGTTTGAATACAAACAAGTTTCACCTTAAGATATCCCAGACTTCCTGGAAGCCAACACAAGCCGAAGACCAACATGCCGCGTGATTTCCACATAGCCAAGACAGGCAATGACGCTAACTGCGGCAGCGCCAGTGAACCTCTTCTGACGATTTCGGAAGGAGCCCAGCGCGCGGAGCCAGGTGATACCATTACGGTTCATGCGGGAACTTATCGAGAATCGGTTCGTCCGCCGCGCGGAGGAAATTCGGACAGCCAAAGGATCACTTATCGAGCTGCTCCCGGGGAAGTCGCTGTGATCAAGGGTTCGGAAGTCGTGAACGGTTGGCGTTCAGAGGGGCGTGGAGTTTGGTCGATCTCACTCCCAAACACGTTTTTTGGTGATTTCAACCCGTTCGCAGATGAAATCCAGGGAGATTGGTTCAATCCCAAGGGGCGCAAACATCATACCGGCTCGGTTTATCTGAACGGAGAGGAATTGCCGGAAGCCGAGTTCGACTATGATGTCCTTAACCCCTCTTCGGCCCCATCCTGGCACGCAAAAGTGAACGGGCAAGAGACCATGATTGCCGCTCGATTCCGGTGCACAAATCCAAACGACGAAACGGTCGAAATCAACGTCCGGAAAGCCATCTTCTATCCGGAGCAGCCAGAAACAAACTTCATCACGGTTCAGGGGTTTGTCATGCGCCATGCGGCGACCCCTTGGGCTCCGCCGACGGCCGAGCAGGTTGGCCTCATCGGTACGCATTGGAGCAAAGGTTGGATCATTGAAAATAATGAAATCAGCCACTCGCGGTGTGTCGGAATCACCTTGGGAAAATATGGCGACGAGTGGGACAACCAATCGGCAAACACAGCAGAGGGATATATTTCAACTGTCCAGCGTGCCTTGGATAAAGGTTGGTCCAAAGAATGCATCGGTCACCATATCGTGCGGAACAACCGCATTTCCCATTGTGAGCAGGCAGGAATCGTGGGAAGTCTGGGCGCGGCCTTCAGCGAAATCTCAGGCAACACCATTTTTGAAATCCACCAGCGAAAAGCATTTGACGGGGCTGAGCAGGGGGCCATCAAGATTCACGGTGCGATCGATACGGTCATCCGAGGCAACCATATTTACAGATCGCATTGGGGCATCTGGCTCGACTGGATGGCGCAGGGCACCCGTGCCACAGGCAACTTGTGTCACGACAATGACATGGATGACCTTTTTCTAGAGGTCAACCATGGCCCCATTCTCATTGATAATAACGTCTGTCTGTCCCGTCGGTCGGTATGGGATCGATCAGAGGGCACGGCCTTCGTTCACAATCTTTTTGCGGGGACGATCTGGTTCTGGCCGGAGCTGGAACGGGAAACTCCCTACCACAAACCACACAGCACAGACCTGGCTGGAGTGGCGCCGATTTTAGGTGGTGACGATCGATTCTCTCACAACCTCATTGTCGATGCCGAAGGGCTGGCAAGCTATGATGCCGCTGTTCAAGCGGTGGTTCTTAAGGGAAACGTCTTGCTGGCCGAGCCTCCCAAGGTGAGTCATTCCCACGATGGAATCCGGTTGGGTCTCACCATTCCTGCGGGAGCACTCACCGAGCCCCGGGAGATCGTGACAACGGAAGTGCTTGGGAGCACAATCCTTTCTCAGCAAGCGTTTGCCGGTTCTGACGGGGCACAGGTTCGCATTGATACGGATTATTTTGGAAATATCCGAAGCGAAAAAAATCCCTTCCCTGGCCCATTTGAGTTCGCCTCGCCGGGCGAGTTCTCATCGCTCTCAACTCCGATCCATCAAGTCTCCTGGACTTAGATTCCCTACCATCACGTTGAGTTAGCGCCATTCGGGTCTGCCCTTTAGTTCGTTGATGGCAAACCCTTCATCAAGACCGCAGCCTGGTGGAGCATCAACCATTGGCCGGGGATCCGGAACACAGCGTCGGCAATCAGTTGGCCCTGCCTGAGAGGAGGTCGGTTCGGATAGGGATTTTTACGCGCGAGTTATAAGATCATCCAATCTTCCCCAAAAAACATGATATCGGCCCGATCATTTTTACTACCTCTTATTAACCGTCGTCATCGGCCAGTCATCGGTTCGAAACGGAGATGCGGGCAGACCTTCCTTGTTATAAAGGTTGCAGCCTTCAGGATTGTTCTGCCAGGCATAACGCACCGCTACTGGCGACGCCACTTTGTCGCTTGACACCACAACCGCGTCGCCCTCGATCACCGCATTGGCCCAAACAAATTGTTTGCTGTCATCAGCAATCGCAAACTGTTTCAAAGCCTCGTTATTCTGGGCAACTAGGCCGCTGCCTGCGTGCTGGAACTTGAGAATCACGTTTTTCCCATCCACCTTCATGGACTCATACTGTGGACCCGAGTATTCGATTTTCTCTCCATAGGTTTTTGCCCGGGCTATGAGGGCCAGACGCGCACCCACCGCCTGCCTATTCTTGGGATGAATATCTCCCGCCTCTCCAACATCGATTGTCACGGCCATACCAGAGTTCGGCACAGTCTGCGCGGTGAAGCTCTGAGCCTCGCGCAACTCCGCCCAATTGCTGTCGCAAGGATTGGGGTTCGCTTGCATGTTATTGGCCAGTTGCACCACATAGAAAGGCAGTTCCGGCTGCCCCCATGCTTTGCGCCAGTCTGCGATCAGGGCGGGTAGGAGTTTCCGGTATTGCCAGGCGCGGCCAACATTGGACTCTCCCTGATACCAGATGACACCGCGAATGGGAAATCTGACTAGGGGCGAGATTATTCCATTGTAACGCGATGATGCAAAATCAGTTGCCTCAAGTGGATTGCCCGGCAAGTTGATGCTCTCATGCAGAGGAGGAACCATTTGATTTTCAGAGGTGGCTTTCTCTGCCTCAACCATCCACGGCTTCAGCATCTCCACCGCCGTGTTGAGTTTGTGCACATAGTCCAGCAAACGCTTCTGTGAGCGTTGGCGGGTTGGCAATAGATCTGGATCGCTATCCAAAGTTTTGCTTGATGTCCACGATTCGGCATAACTTCCGCTCCAGGACGCGTTCAGCAACCCAATGGGAACATTCAAGGCTTTATGCAAATCTCTGCCGAAATAATACCCAACAGCGGTAAAACTGCTCACCGTCTGCGGATTACACACAGTCCAGCTCCCCTCGACATTCTCCTGTGGCAAATCCTGTACATTATTTCCAACCTTGAAATGCCGGATCATGGGATAATTCGCGGTGGGTGCTTCCTCGTTCGCTTTCAGGCTTTTGGCAAGCTGAAACTCCATATTCGACTGCCCGGAACAGACCCAGACATCGCCGATGAGCACGTTTTTTAAGAGTTTCGGCTTGTTGTCTTTTCCGACGATCGTCATCTCGAATGGACCGCCCGCCGTCAGGGGATTGAGGGCAATATTCCAGTTCCCTTTCTCGTCCGCCGTCGCCGTGGCACTCTGACCGCAGATGGCCACCGTCACCGCCTCGCCCGCGTCTGCTGTCCCCCAGACTGATAGTTTACGTTCCCGCTGGAGCACCATATTGTCCCCGAATAATCCATTGGGCTTGACCTCGGCCATGCCTGCCCCGATAGACAAGAGCAAACACGCAACGCCTATGCCCGCGAGGGTGCGGCGGCCCTTTTTTACGATCAATGTTTCATTCTGCTGTGTTGTGTTTTTGGGTTTTAGCACAGAAACGGTCCTTATATGTAAACTTAGGAAGTGTGACTATTGATGAGCTTTTGCTGTAATAGCCCAGATGGCGAAGTTTCGCAGGTCTTCCGTTGGATTTGCGCTAATATCGATCGAAACGATTTCTTTGTCGGGATAAGGATTCTTCCAATCATAGCGTTGGAGGTCGGCTTTTTTTCCGTTATTGGTCACGGTGGTTACCAGTTGCGTCTTCTTGAGAAAACGCGGCTGGCGATCGAAGTCAGCTAGTGTCACCCCGACGACGATCGGGACAGTTTGAGTCGAGCCATCGCTGTACCATATGCGATAGTAGCCGATGGTCGATGCATCCTGTCCCAGCTGGGCCCCATGGAAGAATGAAAGGCTTGCGAGCTTTTTGTTGACGGGAATCGATGTGATGGCGGAGCGTGACTGCATGGCGATATAGCGACCACTCGAAAGGAAGGGGACCCCGCCCAAGGTATTTTTACCAGTCTTAAAGCCAAGTGACGCCCCGCTCTCAACGCTTTCTGCCGTGTTTCCGTAGTTGATGAAGGCCGCTTCTTTGATGTTTTTAAGCATGCGCTGAAGTGGGGCGTTGCAGAAACCTTTCAAATCAAGGGCGAAAAAGCCATCCCCCAAGTCGAGCGGTGATTCCGACCCGACTTCATGTGCGTCAATCGTTCGCCCTCTGGCCCATGCGCTTGCTTCCTGCAGCGCGGATCCGGTGTAATAGCGCTGACCGCGTGCGGCTTTTTCGAAAAGGACGAAGTCCGGATCCCGAGGCACAAGGTAACGCTGGGCTTTGGGGATGACCTCATCCAACGAAGACTTTTCAGTGACGAGATAGGCCCGGACCCCAACCGGCTCAAGCTCCGTTGAAAAATGGTATCCGTCCACTTTGGAGACTTTGTGGGCCTCTTCACTGAAGCACTCGAAAACCGAATACGATTTCGAAGGATCGAGGCCGAGCGCCACTGGGTCGAGGGTCACATCCAGCTCGTGGGATTTGTTTGCGTTCTCAATCAAGAAGACCAGAGATCCATTCGGCCCTTTCCGGTAGGCGGCAAAAACTCCAGCATCGCTATTATTCCCACTCTTTACGGACACTGCCGAAGTAACGCCGCCTTCCGCAAGTATCGCGGCTACGAAGTCGCCCGTCGGATCGGAGTCTTCCGTCACGATGGGGTATCCGGCAAGGGTGTAAACAATCCCTTTGCCGTAGCGGTTCCTAACGGCCACCGGTTGCCCTCCAGATGTCGCGATGACCTCGGCCTTCGACCCGTTGGGAATCTTTAGCTTTGTCTGTACGTCGATGTGAATGGTCCGGCCGTTCCAGTCGGCAGCGATATCGGCAGCACTGTTTTCTGCGGGAGTCAGATCATTCATGTTGATTCCAGAGGCCGTGCCAAGAACTCCGTAGGGGAAGGAGGCCTGTTTTTCAAAAGCCTCATTGATTTTTGCAGTCGGACCCATGAGGATCAGCGTGCCCCCACGCTCAACGAATCCGGCCAGCTTTGCTGCCCGATCTTCAGTAAGTCGCGGCATCCTTGGGAGCACGATCGATCGAATCCCATCCATGGGCGTCTCATCGAGGTGATACTTCGTGTACATCACAAGATCGTCGGCCAGGCCGCGGGTGGTGAGTGCGCGGCAAAAATTAACTCCCTCGTGGCGATAATCAGAAACGAAGGTGTTCAGGAAGAGTGAGTCATCGAGCAGGAGCAAAGCGACGCGGGGCGAGGGACTTGTCGATCCGGCTAGCGTCTGCCCCAGCGATTCGAGCATCTTGTTCGAGTGCTGTGCTTCGAAATACTTCGGAGGCATGTTATCATAGAGCTTCGGGTCCACGTAGGTTTCTGTGGTAAACTCGCTGCTCGCTCCCATCAGGTTGAAAAAGGTCCAGAGGTGAAATCCCCCGGCGCCAAGCGCGGTTGTTCCCCAGATCTTTCGCCGCAAATCGGCCGCATCAAGGTAGCGATTGGAAGTTCCCGCATCGAGCTCATTATTTATCCACGGTCCCTTTCCGCAGCCCTTCACCTGAATCATTGAGGAGAGTGTCGCGGTGAGATCCTGTCCGAAATCTCCGTTCCCCACGGAGAAGTTCTTGATGCGTGCGCAAACTTCGGGAAACGGGTGAAAGCCCATGCTGTAATATGGACCGTGCCCATGCTCGAAGCTGAAAGGGCGCCCGTGTCCATCCATCTCTTGCAAGGTCTCGATCATCTTCACCCACACATTAGCGGTCTGCTTTTCGCGGTAGTTATACCAGTCCCACCGGGCCACATCGAAGTTCCGAAGTTCTCTGCGAGCATAGTCCATCGGACGCTTGCTGATCGGAGGGAAGATCTCCTCCCAGGACTTGTAGAACGCTTTGTCCTGCCCGTAGCGGAGGGAAACCTGTTCCAGAGTGAAGCGCTTTTTCAGAAAACTGCGGAATTGATCGAGGCTGTAATCGTCGTAGGAAACCTCTTTTTTTAGCCGCACGTAATCATAGGCCCACCGCTCAGCACCAAGCTGGTATCCGATATTTGCCGGGTCGTCCTTCACGGCATCAAAAACCTGCTGGTAGGTCTTCTTCATCGCCTGAGCTTGCAGCTCGGGGTCGTGAAATATTCCCCACATGCTCCCAAAGGGAATTTTCTCTCCATCTTCAGTTACCCATACAAATCCCATCTCTTTCGTCACGCTCTCGGGCGTCAGAACCGGGAGATGAATGATAACCTTTTGGCCTGCTTTTTTGGCGCGAACAAAGGCATCTTTGACCAACGCGGGATCGAATGCCTTGCCGTTCAGCCACGTGTGTCCCCAAATCGAGTAGTAGCCGGTATTAAATCCTGCAGAAGAATAATAATCCCGCTTGGTCCCAACGGCCGTCAAAGGAATGGCCATGAAGTTTCCAAGGCTTTTTTCCTCCGTCGGGGACATCCAGTGATTGTAGCCAAAAAAGGCGGCTCTCGAAAAATACGGCTTGCCATCGACATAGCGCACGCCCTCGGAAAAGTTTGACGGCCCGGTCGCATTTCCGGCTTGCTGAGCAGGAGACTGAGCGAGGGAATACCCCCCGGAAAGAAGAGTCACGAGCAAAAGAATTCGAAGGAACTTTACCAAGCGGGGATGTGTAGGGATCATGGTATTCGATGGTTGCGGAGAGGTGGTGGCGGTGGTGATTCCGAAGATGCTCATGTAGACAACATGACTCCAATCCCGACCCGATGACAAGCTTGACAGTGCGCGGAAATGGATCAATATTGCGCACAGCAAACCATTGTATGAATCAAGAACGTATTTTAATGGAGTTTGGCCTCCCATATTTCCAGCACGCACGGGATTGCCTCTGGGGTGTTTTAGACTATGCGCAGCGCCATTGTCCCAAGTGGAAATTCATGACGGATCCGTTTGACTTTTTTCAAGCATTCCAGCCGGGGTTTATCCCACCAGAAAAGGCGAACGGAGCGTTCCTGTGGCTTCAACGCCGTAACAAAACACTCGACGCGCTCCAGAAAAATGGAATTCCTGCGATTAACCTCACCCTTCCCGACGATGATCTGGGGATCCCGTGTGTGACGACCGATGATCGCGCCATCGGCGTCCTTGCCGGCCGGCATCTCAGCCTTCCTCTTGTTTCCGAAACCATTTATGTCGGCCCTGAGTTCCGTCGGAGCTCCATCCGATTGGAAGGCTTCCGACAGGCACTTAAGGAAGCTGGGAAACCGCCGCCGCACGTACTGCTTGAGCCCGAGGAGTTGCGACGGGGCTCTGCCCAATGCCGATTGAATCATATTAAAGCCTTCCTCAAAAAGCTCCGCCCGAAGCGACCGTCGCGCCTTGGAGTTTTTGCTTTTAGCGACTCTTTCGGGCATGCCGTAGCAGAAGCCTGTTACCATATGAATTTGACCATTCCCAATGAAGTCGCCGTGATTGGATGCGACAACGAAGCTCTCATTTGCAGTCTGAGCCGCGTTCAACTCAGCAGCATCCCGCCAAACAGCAGAAATCTGGGAATGATGGCGGCAAAGAACCTACATTCCCTCATGCGTGGCGAGAAGATCCCAGATCTGACGTTGCTGGAGCCAATGAAAATTGTCGAGCGCCTGTCCAGCAGCCGACTGGTAGTGGAGGACCCCGTGATCGCTAAAGCGCTGGGGATCATCCAAGAGAAAGCCGGCACCGGACTCCGCGTATGCGAGATTCTGGAGTATTTGCCTATATCTCGAAGAAACTTCGAAATCCGTTTCCGTGCTACCGTCGGATGCTCCCCCTTCGAGGAGATCCTGAGAGTGCGACTCGAACTGGCCTTCGCCAAACTTTCCGCTGACGAAGAGACGAATGCCAAAATCGCTTTTGATTGTGGTTTTAGCTCGGCGACTCACTTCGAACAGGCCTTCAGAAAACACACAGGGCATTCGCCCAGTTACTATCGGAAGGCAAAGAAGGCATCGGGTTCCGCCAGCGCTAGATGACACCCGGCAAAGAAGTGGGCCTCCCCAAAGTGGCAGCACCTCAGACGCTGCCACCAATGCACTCCTTGGAGTGTTGAAAATCGAAAAGCCCGAGCTCAAATATCATCGGCCGTGATTCATCGGTCGGAATCCTTGCGCAATATTGATCCAGTCCTTCGCAATGTCATACTTGAAATCACTCATCCGTCGGGAAATGATCTTCAACGAAGCGCACTTAAACGACCTGACAAGTAGCACAAAAAAGTTGTTAGCAAACTCGGAAACGAAGTCGTCATCAAGCTCCAAACGAGCGCCTCGAAGTCGAAATCCAACTCATTATCCTCAAATTTTTTATGCAACTAGGCATCAGTTACTACCCGGAATATTACCCGCCGTCCCTCTGGGATCGGCATTTTCAGATTGTCGCCGATGGAGGGTTCAAACGAGTTCGCTTCGGAGAATCCTCGTGGGCGACCTTTCAGCCTGCCAAAAACGAGTTCCGGTGGGAGATTCTTGATTCCGCAATCGAAAAGGCAGCTTCGTTCGGTATTGAGGTGGTGCTTGGCACACCTACCTATGTGCCCCCACTGTGGCTAGTACAGGAAAATCCCGACGTGCTGCCGGTTGGCTCGGATGGACGCCGGACGGTATTCGGTGCACGCCAACACCGTTGTTTCAATGCTCCCGCTTACGTTGAGGCCGCCGACCGCATTGTCGGTGCTATGGTCCAGCGGTATGGACGTCATCCGAATGTCGTGGCGTGGCAAATCGACAACGAGCTCGGCGGCGAGCAAAAGCGCTGCTATTGCGAACATTGCATTGGCCAATTCCAGCATTTTCTTCAGTCCAGATATGTGACGATCGAGGAGCTGAACCTCCGATGGAATACAGCCTTCTGGGGGCAGCGATATGCCAGATGGGAAGACGTCCCGGTTCCAATGAGGCTTAATGCTGACTTGCCCATGCGGCACCATCCGTCGCTTGAACTGGACTTCCAGCGGTTCTCCTCAGATTCGATTGTCCGCTTTTGCGATCGCCAGTTTGATATCATGCGGGAGCACACCGACAGGCCGATCACTCACAACACGGACACCTTTTACTGGGGAGATAACGTGAATGTGCATCACCTGTTCAAAAAGCTCGACGTTGCTGGAATGGATATTTACAGCGACAGGCCATTCGAGATTGCGTTTTACAGCGACCTCACACGTAGCGTTTCGAAAGGGGAGCGCTTTTGGATGATGGAATACAGTGCGATGAGCTCGCGGCTAACCGAGGAACTCGACCTTGCGGCCGACCACGGCTGCGAATGGTTCTACCTCTTTAAAATGCTCCCGTTCACTTGCGGGCAGGAGATGGACCGGAATGCCCTGCTCAAGCTGAGCGGGACTCCCCAGCCAAATTACCATAAAGTCCGGGCCTGGGCAGCCGAACATTCCATGCCGGGGGTTGCGTGCAAAGCTCCCACTCGAGTTGCTCTACTATACGATTTCGACAGCTCCTGGGCTTACTGGGTCGACCAATGGCGCGGCGATCTCCCAATCCCCGAGCGACAGGTATATCCCAAGTATATTATCGAAATTGTTTATCGTGCCCTGTTCGAGGCGGGACTTGGTGTGGACATTGTTTTCGATCCAATCGACCTGGAGCGTTACGATCTCGTGGTCGCCGCACGCCAGTTCGTGCATAAGTCTCAAATTGAGAATGCGTTGACACACTACGTCCATCAAGGAGGACGCCTTATTGTCACATCCGATCTGTTTCGCAGGAATGAGGACAACGCCTGGCTTGAATGCGTGACACCGACATATCCCACGCTTATTGGCTGGACGGGAGTCGACTTTCCTGACGATGCAGCAGAAGCGGACTCTTGGCAAATCCTCACCCATCAATACGGTAAGGGAAAAACCATTATGCTTCACCGCGAGGCTGAGATCGATGCTTGGCAACAGATCCTCCAGGAGTGGTTCCCCGTTTCCGGCCCCGAAACCTCACAGGGCAATGTCCTCCGCCACTCATCCAGCGAAGAGGTGGTTTACGATCAGCGCGGTGCCGCCCCGCGGGCCACTCACGCGATAGCATGAGATCTGGACAAGCCCGCCGCTGAGTTAACTGATCGCAAAAATATGAAGAAATCTCAGCCTTGGGTTGCAGGTTGGATTGCCCGGAACATGGCTTTGCCAAGTTGGCAGGGTAAAGTGATGCCAGCACCTTTATTGCGCACGACTTTTCAATTGGAGGAGCCCGTCGCTTTCGCTTCCGTTCTTATCTGTGGTCTAGGATACCATGAGCTGTATATCAACGGAAAAAAGGTGGGGAATGAAGTGCTCAGCCCCACTGTGACCCAGTATGAGAAGAGGGTTGCATTCGTGGAACATGTCGTGACGGAACATCTTCGAACTGGCGAAAATGTTATCGGTGTGATTCTGGGAAATGGCTGGTATAACAGCCATACTCCCGAGGTGTGGCACTTCGACAAAGCAACCTGGCGCGACTACCCCAAATTGCGGATTCAACTCGATGCGAAACTGGTAGGTGGTGATTCCGTGCGTGTGGTCAGCGATGAATCGTGGAGGACCCACGACAGCCCGATTACCTTCGACGGCCTGCGCAACGGCGAGCATTACGATGCCAGATTGGAGCAACTTGGATGGGCGGAGCCAGGTTTCGACGCAAGCGACTGGCAGGCTGCCAGCATCGTTTCTCCGCCTGGAGGCATTCTGGAACGGCAGGTCGCCCCACCGTGCCGGGTCGTTGAAACGCTTGCCCCGGCGACATCATGGTTCGTTTCGCCCACGCTACGGTGTTTTGATCTCGGGCAAAACATTGCTGGTTGGGCACGCATCACCGTGACTGGGAGGTCCGGCAGCGAATTAACACTTCGCTACGGCGAACGGCTGGACGGTGATCGACGGGTCGATCAACATCACATCGCAAGCTTTATCAAGGGGGGAGATACACAAACAGATCGCTACATCCTCAAAGAATCCACAGGATCACAATCTTGGGAACCAAGATTTACCTATCATGGATTTCAATTCGTTCAGGTAGAGGGCCCGGAGGACATCCTCGCCACCATGGAGGTCCAAGGCCGCGTCGTTCAAACGAATTTCTCTCACATCGGCAATTTTGAGAGCTCCGATCCGCAGCTGAACCGCCTCTATCAAGCCACGCATTGGTCGTTTCGGGGGAACTTCGTTGGACTACCGACCGACTGTCCGCATCGAGAGAAAAATGGTTGGCTGGGCGATGCGCACTTGGCCGCCGAGTTCGGGCTGATGAACTTTGATGCGGCGAGGGCCTATGAACAATGGTTACTGGCCATCGCCGATGCCCAGCGGCCCAGCGGGCAACTGCCCGGGATCGTGCCCACGGCAGGTTGGGGATACAACTGGGGGAGCGGTCCGGCGTGGGACTGCGCGTTCATTCTCATCCCATGGTATATCTATCTTTACACGGGAAGCCTTTCCGCCATCGAGACGCATTTTGAGCAGATGAAGAGGTATATGGATTTCTGTGCTCAGATGGCATCAGGTCACATTCTCAGGTTCGGACTTGGTGACTGGTGCCATGTGGACCCGAAGCGGATGGCTCCTGCCGAGCTGACTTCCACGGCATACTACCACGTTGCGGCGACACTTGTCTCTCGGTTCGCAGGCCTTTTGGAAAGAGAAGAAGACAAAGAGTCCTACGCCTCCCTGGCAGCTGAGATTCGAGACGCTTTCAACCTTGCTTTTTATCGTGGGAATGGGGTTTACGCGGACGGCCAACAGACAGCTCAGGCCTGCGCACTTTACCAAAACCTGGTTGAGGCCAGAGAAACAGAGGCCGTCGTTCAGCGCTTGGTCGAATCCGTGGTGGGTCATGAATGTCGCCCGGATTTTGGGATACTCGGAGCAAAGTATGTTCCTCGGGCGCTGGCAGAACATGGACATGCGTCCCTCGCATACAAACTCATCATGCAACAGTCCTATCCTGGCTGGATGCATTGGCTTTCCCTCGGCGCCACAACCTTATGGGAAGACTGGCATGGGGAGTCCTCCCGCAATCACGTAATGTTCGGCGATGTCGCTGCATGGATGATGCAATACGTGGCTGGTCTTGCCCCAGATCCTACAAATCCGGGCTTCCGGCACGTCATAATTCGTCCTTGCCCAGTGGTTGAGTTGGACCGCGTTTGGGCAACCCATCAAACACCTCACGGGCTGATCCGCTGCGGTTGGGAACGCGAAGGTGATGCGGTTTATGCCGAGATAGAACTGCCGTCTGACGTTACGGCCACGCTTTTCACCCCTGAAGGAACCTCATGGGATTTGTCGCCAAATGATCATCGTATCAAAATAGTTTAGGTTTCGGCAACTTGCCCGCAAGTTGCATGTAAAACAGCCCATCAGCTTACAATCGAATGGATCCCGCTTTTTCGGCACTGTTCAAGTTGGGAATCTCAGGGTACTCACCGCCCCGTTACGTTTCGCAGGCGGTCAGTCACTCGCTCTCGAGTAGCACGGCGTCATTGCCGGTTCGAAAGCCAACTGATTTTTGTGCATCGGGAATGTGAGCTACGGGCCGCCAGGACATCCTCCCGCGCGAAAAACCGCGGCATTATGAGATCACGTTACCCTTTGGGCTTATTTCGGTATGCTTTTGGAGAGCAGCCCATGATGGATCGGAACAATCGAGAAAAATAGAAAGCATCCTCGTAGCCAAGTTCGCGCGCGATCTGCCCGACAGCCCAAGACGTTCCATCCAGCATTCCGCAGGCCCGGCGGATCTTGAGGCGGAGGAGATAGTCAATGGGCGAAAATCCGCAGCGCTGCTTGAATCGGAGGGAAAAGTGCGCGGGCGAAAGCCCCGCCCGGCGCGCGAGGGCTTTGACGCTCACGCGTTGCCCGACGTGCTCGCGCATCCAGGTGGCCACGGCCTCCATTTCATCCCTGTCACCTCCTGCCGATTCTCCGGTTCCTAACAGCAGGGCCAATGACCAGCGCAAGGCCGCAGCGGCGGCGATCTGCCGTGGTTCATCGTAGCCGGCGGCCAGTTGTTCATGAACTCGGCCCAGTTCCAGTTGCTCTGGCGTGCGGCACCTTGCTTGGAGAATGCCGCCCTGCTTGGGCAGGGCTAGAAGCCGCCACCAATCATTCAATTCTTCTCCGTTGAAATGTGCCCAGACAATCGTCCATGCATCGGATGGGTCCGCGCCGTAGGAATGCGGTTGGCCGGGGGCGATCAGAATGACTTGCCCGGGCCGAACAGGAAGGACACCCGCAGCGAGTTTCACCCATCCCCGGCCGGCAAGACAAACGATGAACACCGCACCAGATGCTCCCCGCTTTCTCTCTCGACGATGCGCGACCGCCTCGGGAAAAAAACCCGCGTCCGTGACATGCAGGCTTCTCAGGACAGGATGCCGCCGCGCGGCATCCTGAATGGGGCCGGGCAACACCACGAGTTCCTGGTGTTCGAAACCATCTTTTCGGAATCCCTGAATCACCGGAGGATAATCCAGTATTATCCAAGTTCACTCCATTCCTATTTTGAGAAAATCGGATACTTTTCGCAAATGGCATCCTCCATTGTCCGTGTTTCAATTGAGACGATCACCCTGCCGACCTACCTGCCGGAACCGCCCGACCGCAATCCGATGTTCTTGGAAAAGCGGGTCTATCAGGGCAGCAGCGGGCGGGTCTATCCGCTGCCGTTCACCGACCGCATCGCGGAGAAGCCGACTCCGCGGGAGTGGAAGGCGATCTGGATCGAAAACGAATACCTTCGCGCCCTGGTGCTTCCGGAAATCGGCGGGCGGATTCACATCCTCCAGGACAAGACGAACGGCTACGACCTCATCTACCGGCAGGATGTCATCAAGCCGGCGTTGGTCGGCCTTGCGGGACCATGGATCAGTGGCGGCATCGAGTTCAACTGGCCGCAGCACCACCGCCCGGCGACATTTCTTCCGACAGAAACCCACATCGAGGAAGGCGAAGATGGATCGATAACGGTCTGGTGCGGCGACCACGATCCCATGGCCCGCATGAAGGCCATGCACGGCGTCTGCCTGCGTCCCGGCGTTGCCCGGCTCGAACTCCGCGTGAGGGCTTACAATCGCACGACCTTGCCGCAGACATTCCTTTGGTGGGCGAACGTCGCCACCCGCGTCCACGAGTCCTACCAGAGTTTTTTTCCGCCCGACGTTTACTACATCGCCGACCACGCCAAGCGCGCCACAAGCCGCTATCCGCTCTGCGAGGGCCATTACTACGGGCTCGATTACGGCGGCCGGGTACGCAATGGAGTTCCGGCCTCCGAGACGCCGCCGCAATTTGTGCCGCCGGCCAGCGGCGGAGAGACGCCGTTAAAATATGCGGCCAACGACCTGTCGTTCTACGCCAACATTCCGGTGCCCACGTCCTACATGTGTATGGGCAGCCAGGAAGACTTTTTCGGAGGCTACGACCACCGCGAACAGGCCGGACTCCTCCACCTCGCGAACCACCACATTTCTCCCGGCAAGAAACAATGGACGTGGGGCAACCACCCATTTGGCTACGCATGGGATCGCAATCTCACCGACAAGAACGCCAAGGGCGAATACGCGCCATACATCGAACTCATGGCCGGGGTTTACACGGACAACCAGCCCGACTTCAGCTTCATCCAGCCTGGCGAGACCAAGACATGGACCCAATACTGGGCGCCGCTCACCAAGATCGGTCCCGCGCAGCACGCCAATACCGAGGCCGCCATATCCCTCGCTGCCACCGGCAAAGAGGCTCGTCTCGGGGTGGTGGCCTTCGCCGCTCACCCGCGGGCTGCAATCACCGTAACCGCCAAGGGGAAAGCCCTCGCGAAATTCACCCGCGATCTCTCGCCCGGTTCGCCGTTCCTGAAAACCTTTGCTCTGCCAGCCCGCACAGCAATGACCGATCTCCTCATCGTCGTGCGCACCGCCGATGGCAGTGAACTCATTTCCTATCAGCCAAAGCCCCGCATCGAGGCCGAGGTTCCGCCCGCCGCCACCGAACCCGTCGCGCCTGCCGACATGGCGTCCAACGATGAGCTCTACCTCACCGGCCTGCACCTCGCCCAATACCGCCACGCCACGCGCGCTGCCGACGCCTACTGGCGGGAAGCGATCCGCCGCGACGCGGGCGACTCGCGCTGCCACACCGCCCTTGCCGGGTGGCACTTGCGCCGTGGTGAGTTCGCGCTTGCCGAAACCCACGCCCGCTCGGCCATCGCCCGGCTCACCCATCGCAATCTCAATCCCGCCGATGGCGAACCGCTCTACCTGCTCGGGCTCATCCTGGCCAACCAGAGCCGCCACGACGACGCCTATGCATATTTCTACAAAGCCACCTGGAATCAGGCCTGGGCAGGAGCATCGTTCCATGCCCTCGCCGAGATCGACTGCCGCCGCGCCGATTGGTCTGCAGCCCTTGACCATCTCGATCGTGCGCTCCGCCTCGATACCGAGAACCTCCGCGCCCGCGCTCTCCGCGTGATGGTGCTGCGCCGCCTCGACCGTAATGCCGAAGCTGACGCACTCCTTGCGGAAACCCTCGCGTTCGATCCGCTCGATGGATGGTCCCGCCATCTTGCCGACCGCGCAGATCTTGGCGACGCACAGGCCCGTCTCGATCTGGCCCACGACCTGGCCCGCGCCGGATTTTTTGGAGAAGCCATCAAAATCCTTGAAGCCTCATCCGAAGTTGCCGGAGATCTCCCGGATCAAAGCTGGGGGGCTGCCCCGCTTGTCGCCTACACTCTCGGATGGCTACATCAACAAGCCGGCAATCCAAGCAAAGCGCTCGCGAACTTCCGCCGCGCCGCCGCTATGGCCGCCGACTACTGCTTTCCTGCCCGTCTCGAGGAGATCGCTGTTCTCGAAGCCGCGATGGCCGCCAACTCGCGCGATGCCCGTGCCCCATATTACCTCGGCAATCTCCTCTACGATCGCCGCCGCCATATTGAGGCCATCCGCCTCTGGGAGTGCGCCGCCAAGCTCGATGCAGCCTTCCCGACGACCTGGCGCAACCTCGGGATCGGATATTTTAATATCGCAAAAAATCCGGCCAAAGCCCGCGCCGCCTACGAGCGTGCCTGCCGGTGTGCGCCCAAGGACGCCCGCCTGCTCTTTGAACGTGACAAGCTCTGGAAGCGGCTCGGCGAAGCTCCGGCCACGCGCCTCCAACTGCTCGAAAAGCACCCCGGTCTGATCGCCTTGCGCGACGATCTCAGCGTTGAACTCTGCGCGCTATACAATCAGACCGGACAACCCGAGAAGGCGCAGGCCATCCTCGCCGGGCGCCACTTCCAACCGTGGGAAGGCGGGGAGGGGCAGGCCATGGACCAGCATGTCCGCAGCCAGATGCTCCTCGGCCGCGAGGCCCTCGACCATCGCGATTTTCCCTGTGCGCTAAACCACTTCGAGCACGCGCTCGCTTCTCCCGAAAACCTCGGGGAAGCCAAGCATCTGCTCGCCAACCAGAGCGACATCCTCTTCTGGCTTGGCGAGGCACGCGCTGCCGCCGGTGATCCCGCCGGTGCCCGTGCCGCATGGACTGCCGCAGCCACGTTCAAGGGCGACTTCCAGGATATGAGCGTACGCGCGTTCTCCGAGATGACTTACTTTTCCGCCCTCGCGTGGGAACGTCTGGGCAAAAAGGACAAGTCCACGCGCCTGCTGAAAGACCTACTGGCCTACGCCCGCGGCCTCGAAAAGCAGACCGCCAAGATCGACTACTTCGCGACCTCGCTGCCAACGATGTTGCTGTTCGACGCGGACATCCAGGCCTGCCAGGTAACAACCGCGCGATTCCTCCAGGCTCAGGCCCTCCTCGGTCTCGGCCAAAAAGCCAAGGCCCGCGCCCTCCTCGCCGACGTCCTCAGCCGTGACCCGAACCATGCTCTTGCCGCAGACTTATCCCACAACCTGAATACCAACAAATGATCGCCGCCGTATCCTCATCCAACCGTTCCGAAACTCCTGCCGAATTCAACCACGGCTACATCTGGCTCATCTCGATCGTGGCAGCCCTCGGAGGTCTCCTCTTCGGGTGGGACTGGGTCGTGATTGGCGGGGCCAAGCCGTTTTTTGAGCCGTTTTTTCACATCCAGAACAATGCGTCGCTTTCAGGCTGGGCCAATAGTTGCGCCCTGATCGGCTGCCTTGTTGGCGCGCTGGCCAGCGGGATTCTGAGCGACAAATTCGGCCGCAAGCGCCTGCTCGTCGCCGCGGCCGCATTGTTTGCTGTCACCTCGGTGGGCAACGGTCTGGCTGGCACATTTGGAATCTTCATCGCCTGGCGAATTCTGGGCGGCGTGGCCATCGGATTGGCGTCGAGCCTTTCCCCGATGTATATCTCCGAGGTCGCTCCAGCATCCATGCGAGGGCGGCTGGTATCGGTCAACCAGCTCACGATCGTGCTCGGCGTGCTGGTGGCCCAGCTTCTCAACTGGTGGCTGGTGCGCGACCTTCCCGCCGGCGCGACCGACGAGTTCATCCGGGGTTCTTGATTCGGCCAGGTCGGCTGGCGATGGATGTTCGCCCTCACGGCCGCGCCTTCGCTGCTGTTTCTGCTCGGCATGTTTCTGGTGCCCGAGAGCCCGCGATGGCTGCTGAAAAAAGGCCGCAGCACCGAAGCCACCAAAACGCTGACCCACATCGGCGGCGAGGCCTACGCCAAGGCGGAAGTAAGCGACGCTGAAACCACGCTGCATCAAGAGAAACAGCAGACGGTCAGGGTCGCGGACCTGCTGGATCCGCGCCTTCGCAAGGTGCTCGTCCTCGGCATCGTGCTTGCGGTGTTCCAGCAGTGGTGCGGGATCAACGTGATTTTCAACTATGCGGAGGACATCTTCCGCGCAGCCGGCTACGACATTTCCAGCGTCCTGAAAAATATCGCGTGGACCGGCTCCGTGAACCTCGCGTTCACATTCGTCGCACTCGGCTTCGTGGACCGCTGCGGCCGCCGTCCCCTCATGCTTATCGGCTCTTTCGGGCTCGCCGCCGTCTATGGCGTGCTCGGGTTTTGCTACAACTCGCATGTAACCGGCCTGCCCATGTTGCTCTTGGTCTTGGCGGCGATCGCCTGCTACTCGATGTCACTCGCCCCGGTTACGTGGGTGATTATCTCGGAGATTTTCCCCAACCGCATTCGCGGCGCGGCGATGGCGGTCGCGGTGATGGCGCTCTGGCTGGCCTGCTTCATCCTCACCTACACATTCCCGATCCTGAACGCCTCGCTGGGTGCCTCTGGCACGTTCTGGCTCTACGGGGGAATCTGTGTGCTCGGCGGCCTATTCGTCTTAGTGAAACTCCCGGAAACCAACGGCCGAACGCTCGAAGAAATCGAACGCGATCTGACCGAGTAATTTCTCAACCTGGATGCGCGCCATTGAAAAACCTCCAGGATTTTACCTTGGCACCATTAGCTCGGGAGGGATTTGTCACCGCCTCAGCCTTTCCCCTCGATGTGCTCATGAACACCTAAATGTTCTGCGAAGTGCCCGGAGAAACGCCATTCACTATCGACGGCGAACTATACGATTAAGACCGATTTGCAAAAGACGCCAAAATACCCAGAGATGGGCCTCTACGAGGCAAGCTACGAGGTTTTTAAAAATGCCGGAGAACTGGTTCTCTACTGCGAGCACCTTCAAACAGTGAAATACCTAGACGCAAAAGCCTGCAGCGCACCCGAACAAAAATCATGAAACGCTACGGATCCATCATCGGGCTTCGCCCGGATAAAATCGAAGAATACAGAAGATTGCATGCGGCTTTTTGGCATGAGATTCTCCCAGACATCAAAGAATGTCACATGAGTAACTACTCCATGTTCCTCCACCAACTGCCGGACGGGAATCATTACCTTTTCAGCTACCTCGATTATTCGGGAGTCGACATCAAGGCCGACTCGGCCCGCATGGCGGCTAATCCCAAGGTTCAGGAATGGTGTGCTCTCTGCAAGCCATGCCAGGAACCGCTATCAAATCGAGCGGAAGGTGATTGGCGGTCAAACTTAGAGGAGGTTTTTCATGCAAACTGAACCAATTTATGATGACGGATACGGCGACCGTTTGGAAAAATGCTACTCGGGTGCCGTCTACGATGTCCTCCGCGCAATGGGACTGCCGGATCAAATCCTACCGCGCACGATCAGGCCGTTGGATCCCACGAAGGCGCTGGCGGGCCGCATTTTCACCGTCAGCGGCCATGCGGACTACAGCGTGGATGGGCACACAACGCTTTTGGAGTGGACGCGGATGCTGTCAAGGGCGCCAAGAGACAGCGTGGTGGTCTGCCAACCGAACGACGACACGCTCGCCCATATGGGGGAATTGTCCTCCGAGACCTTTGT